>Ga0213832_1000047_pt1 | contig 304233 bp, 282 predicted proteins | sample SWATP13_FD_161660 | JGI IMG/M metagenome (GOLD analysis project Ga0213832, IMG submission 161660) | Coastal seawater microbial communities from Marineland, Florida, United States - SWA TP1 #3 | ecosystem: Environmental > Aquatic > Marine > Coastal | place: USA: Florida | collected 2016-08-06 | reverse complement strand
CCGAACTCAGAAGTGAAACGCGATTGCGCCGATGGTAGTGTGGGGCTTCCCCATGTGAGAGTAGGGCATCGCCAAGCACCTAATACGAGAAACCCCTAGCACGCTGTGCTAGGGGTTTTTTCGTTATGGAATGAGAAAATTAGGTGCGAAGGCGGCCCCGAAGGGCTTGTCCCTGAGTGGGTGAGGGCGCAGCCCGAATACTGTAGGGCATATCCAAAGTTATCGCACTGCTCATGGTGTAGCTTTTCCTATCCGCAAAAGCACCTAAAAGAAAAATCGGATTCAATCTTCTCCCGGTTGTAGCGAACCATGCTCGCTAACAGCTCTAGCCCGTCTTAATAATCTCCAGCTAAGCAAAATAGTTGAGGTGCCACGCCTCACCTTCTTTCAGTGATCTTTATTGGTGGGCGGCAGTTTCTTTTCTCGCCCGGAACTACCATAAACGGCGTATAATGCCCCAGATCTCCGTTATAAGGTGGTGGTGTAATGCTTTATCCGCTAGCCTTATAAAACAACTATTTAGATGGAATTCAAATGTCGAGCTGGATCGAACGCGACCCTAAAGCCGCTGAAGAAGCAGAGAAATATGGTAACCCGGTGCCGAGCCGCGAGTTTCTGCTGCAGTTTATGAATGAGCTTGGGCGTCCGGTGACTCACCCACAGCTATGCGAAGAGCTGGGAATTGAGGATGAAGAGTGCGTAAACGCAGTCTCTTTCCGGCTTAAGGCAATGTGCCGCGACGGTCAGTTGATGAGCAACAGGCGCAATCAGTTCGCTGTCATTAACCGTATGGATCTTATTGCAGGTCGCGTACTTGGGCATCGTGATGGCTATGGCTTTGTTCGCCCTGACGCAGGCGGAGATGATTTGTTCCTCAGTGCGCGTCAGATGAGCAAAGTCTTCGATGGTGACCGTGTACTGGTGCATGAAGAAGGACGTGATTTTAAGGGCCGCCGCGAAGGTAAGATCGTTGAGGTGCTTGAGCGTTGCACTAAAAAGGTTGTCGGGCGTTTCAGTGGCCATAATGGGGTTGGTTATCTGAATCCAGAGAATCAAAAGATCACCCAAAAGATCATGATTGTTCGCGACGATGATTCGACTATGGAATATCAGGACGAACAGTTAGTTGTCGCTGAAATCATCACTCAGCCGGGCAAACGACAAATGCCGCAGGCTAAGGTGATAGAGGTTTTGGGTGATCATCTCGCACCTGGTATGGAGATCAAAGTAGCTATCCATAACTACGACATACCGAATGAGTGGCCGTCCGATGTTCGCCAGCAAGTTGGTGAGCTCTCTGCTGAAGTTGAGGAAAGTGCTAAGCAGAATCGAATAGATCTTCGGGATCTGCCATTGGTGACAATCGATGGTGAAGACGCACGGGACTTCGATGATGCAGTTTACGCTGAGCGTAAAAAAGGTGGTGGTTGGAGACTATGGGTAGCGATCGCGGATGTCAGTCATTATGTCCGCCCTGGTAGTCCGCTTGATCAGGAAGGATTACAGCGTGGTAACTCGGTTTACTTCCCTGAGTTCGTAGTGCCAATGTTACCTGAACTGCTGTCTAACGGTCTTTGCTCATTGAACCCTCATGTAGACCGACTCGCTATGGTTTGTGAGATGACCATTAGCGCAGCCGGGAATCTGTCTGGGTATAAGTTTTATGAGGCAGTCATTCAATCCCATGCACGTCTGACCTACACCAAGGTTGGTCATATGTTGATGAGCCCTGGTAGTAAGGAAGGGAAGCAGCTCCGCGATGAGTACAGCTCAATCGTGCCTCACCTGGAAACCTTGCATGAGCTATATCATCAGCTGCGGGACGCCAGGGAAGAAAGGGGAGCGATTGACTTTGATACGACTGAAACCCGAATACTATTCAGTGATCAGAGAAAAATCGAAAAGATTGTACCGGTGCAGCGAAATGACGCGCACAAGGTTATAGAAGAATGCATGCTGGCTGCGAACGTTGCTACAGCCCGTCTTCTGCAGAAGCTTAAGAAGAATGCCTTGTATCGCGTCCACGAAGGCCCTAAAGAGCAGAAAATCGAAAATCTGCGTTCTTACCTGGGCGAACTTGGCTTAAATCTGGGTGGTGGTGATGATCCGCAACCTAAGGACTATCTGCAGTTGTCTGAGTGGATAGACGGTCGACCTGATCAGCACATCATCCAGATTATGATGTTGCGCTCAATGTCTCAGGCTGTTTATACACCTGACAACAATGGTCATTTCGGCCTTGCTTACAAAGCGTATACGCATTTTACATCTCCGATCCGCCGCTATCCGGATCTTTTAGTTCATCGCATTATCCGTGGTGCTATTCATGCTGGAGTTGAGGATCGTTCGCTCGATCGAGTAGAAGGTTTTGTAGCCAATCCGGATTATGTGATTGATTACAGTATGGAGCAGGTCCTGCAGCTCGGCGAACACTGCTCAATGACTGAGCGTCGGGCAGACGATGCGACGCGTGATGTGATGGCATGGCTCAAGTGCGAGTACATGACTGATCAGATTGGTGAGGAGTTCACCGGAAATATCGCAGCAGTAACAGGCTTTGGTCTTTTCGTTGAGCTTGACGATGTGTATGTCGAAGGGCTGATTCATGTAACAGCCCTGCCAGGTGATTACTATCACTTTGAGCAGGCGAAACAGCGACTGGTGGGTGAGCGAACCCGTAAGAGTTTTAAGCTTGGCGACCGTTTGAAAGTGAAGGTTGTACGCGTTGATCTCGACGAACGGAAGATTGACTTTGAGTTGGTCGAAGTCGTAGGTCACCGTCGTACGAGAGCAAAGACCAAGCGCCAGCTACTGGCTGAAGGTAAGTTGCGTGCGCCTTCTGAACAAAAGACCGTCAGAAAGCGCAAAACTTCAGAGAATAGTTCTGCTACTCCTGCCGCCCGTAAAGGTAAAGGGCGTGTAAGAGTCGATGACCTTGATGAATCTTTGTCCGATGCACGTAAGGCCAAAAAGCACAAAAAACGTGGCGGTGCGAAGAAGGCTGGTAGCGGTAAGAAAAATCTGTCGAGAGCTGAAAAGGAAGTGCAGGGGATTGCCCCAGCAGCCAAAGGCAAGAGCAAGAAGGCGCTTAAGCGCAAGAGTCGAAAATCTAAAGCTGGTGCTAATGGAAAAGCAAAAGTTAAGAAGGGGAGTTAAGGTAGAGCAAATTTGCTTGGCCAAACGCTAGCCAGCAATAGATTGATGAAACCGCGATTACTCCTAGTAGGATAGTCGCGGTTTTTTTTCGCTTAAGTACCGTTGGCGATTGTTTGCCTAGCCAATAGGCGTAAAGGTAAGCAAACATTGCTCCTTCAGCTAATGCCGCCAGAACATCCAGTGGCCAGTGTACGCCTAAGGCAACCCGTGAAATCGCGACTAAAACTCCAAGGCAGGCGGCCGCAGTAATAGCGATTCGTCTTGTTGTGCAGGCATAACCTCGTGTAAGCCAAACTGCAAACATCAGGAAAAAGGCGCTACCCAGACTGGTATGGCCACTGGGAAAGCTCGGAGAACTCATCATAAATCCAGTTGCCGGCCTCTCTATTGCAAAGATCAGTTTAAGTGTTGTGTTACTCAACTGTGTTGCAGCAGTAAACAGGAGCAGCCCGACAAATGGCCTTAATTCAATTCGTTGTACCTTAAGATAAGCGAGAGTAGCTATTGAAAACGCGAATATAGCCAGCTTATCTGCAGCTAGTGTAATGATCAGCCAGTGGGCACGGAAAGTTTCTGTCGCGCTATAAAGCATCTGCTGAAGGTCGCTATTTGGCGAGCTTGCGAGGCCACTGATCTGTAGCAGGATAAGACTGATGAAGGCAATGAAGAGTATTGAGAGCATCACTAGCGGTTCTTAACAGGGCAGCAGAATTCTACCATCCATCCCATAAGGGGCAATGGTAGAATCCTGAAGGAGCTGTTAACGGCCGTAGGTCGTTGTGCGGTTTGGTACCGGCCTGTAGATCGATAAGCTGATATCAAGGATGTCGGTTTCAAACTCTGCTTCCAGATCCAGGCTACGCGCTTGTTCCGCCGCTTTATCCAGATAGTAGGTCGCTATATCCAGAGTTAGCGGGTGGTTGCTGGGAAGTCCTAGCTGAGGCGATAGGCGCATCATCACATCGCTGATACTGAGTTGGTTATGCCACTCGATACCAGTGAGTTGAGATTGATCGTAGTTTAATTGGATGCTCACTCTTTCGAGCGTTGAATTTTTCACCAACAGGTCATGTTCTGAGTCGGAGCTTGCAACCAGAAGCCCAGTATCGGCTAACTGACTATGGATCTCAGTACGTTTGCTTTGATCGAATGGTTGTTGTTCAAAGAGCATAGCAAGTTGGTATGCGCGCGCTGCAATAGTTGGAATTAATAGTTCTACGCTTTTCTTTAATCCCTGATGGAGGTTGTATGCTGCTTCTTCATCAAGAATCTGCGGATATAGTTGCAGCCTGTCCTGCAAATCATCGTCTGCGCCTGCGATGGCGAGGTTGCTGAGCAGTATCAGAGCGGCGACTGCGATTAGCCTTCTCATAGAATCTGCCTTTCTTAGTGGATAAATATAAGTTAGCACTTACTCTGCTATTTGACAGTTCGGTGAAAATTTTGTTTCGAGCACATTATTGACGTGCTTTATGGTTGTTGAGCGTTGGGTTGCAGTGATCTAGTGCCGAGAGGATCGGCAGGAATCTGCAGCGCTTCAGTGCTATAATCGCCGCCGAATTCGTTCAGCCAACGGGACTACTGATGAAAGAGATTATCCTGCTGACCATCTCCGGCGAAGATAAGCCGGGCGTTACTTCGGCGATCACCAAAATCCTCGCGGAGTACCAGATCAATGTACTGGATATTGGCCAGGCAGTGATCCACAACACCTTGTCTCTCGGTATTCTTATTGAAGTTCCTAAGCAGTCTGAGTCATCTCCAATTTTACGTGATGTACTCTTTCGTGCGCATGAGTTGAACGTCAATATTCGCTTTGAGCCGATCGATGAGGCTGATTATGAGAATTGGGTAGGCGTTCAGGGCAAGTCCCGTCATATCATTACACTGCTGGCACGGAAGGTCAGTGCTGAGCATATCGCATGCGTAGCAGATATAGCCGCTTCACACGATCTCAATATCGATAACATCTCTCGTCTGTCAGGCCGTATCTCGCTGGATGAAGCTGATGATGCCCGTACCAAGGCTTGTGTGGAGTTCTCCGTTCGCGGTACTCCAGCAGATGCTGCTGAGTTGCGACGCGAGTTTATGAAAGCCGCCAGTGATCTGGATGTTGATATCGCTTTCCAGGAAGACAATATCTTCCGTAGAAATCGTCGGCTGGTTGTCTTTGATATGGATTCCACGCTGATCGAAGCAGAAGTTATTGATGAGTTGGCGAAAAAAGCCGGCGTTGGCGAACAGGTCATCGAAATTACCGAATCAGCGATGCGCGGAGAGATCGACTTTGATGAGAGCTTCCGCCGTCGTGTTGGTCTACTGAAGGGGATGGACGCATCTGTGCTGGAGCAGATTGCGGAAGAGCTTCCGTTGACAGAGGGTGTTGAGAAGCTGGTATCCAACCTTAAAGAACTTGGCTTTAAGACCGCTATTCTGTCTGGTGGCTTCAATTACTTTGGTCGTTACCTGCAGGATAAGCTTGGTTTCGATTATGTTTATGCCAATGAGTTGGATATTCAGGACGGTAAAGTTACCGGAGAAGTGACCGGAACTATCGTTAACGGCGAGCGTAAAGCAGAGTTGTTAAAAGAGATTGCTGCTAATGAAGGGATCCGCCTTGAACAGACTATCGCTGTCGGTGATGGAGCTAATGATCTGCCGATGCTGTCGACCGCTGGTTTAGGTATCGCGTTCCGTGCGAAGCCTTTGGTGCGTGAGAGCGCCAAGCAATCGATCTCGACTTTGGGGCTTGATGGTATTCTCTACCTGATCGGTTTCCGGGATCGAGATACTGTTTAAGATCTAACCGGTAATAAAAAATCCCGCTAAGGCGGGATTTTTTTATAGTAATGAGAAATATGATTACCCTTCAAAGAAGTCGTAATCCATTTTTTCCTTTGGCGGTTGCAGGTAGAAGCCCTGAATAAAGCCAACGCCGCATTTCCATAATGTCCCCATCACCTTAGTTCCTTCAACTAGTGGGGCGATGGTGATCTTGTGCATATTCTTCAGCTCTTCAACTAGCTTGATGAAGCTTTCAGCATCAGTTGTTGCCAAGTCCTGAATGTATGAGCCATCTATCTTAATGTAGTCGGCAGAGATCTGATGTAATACTGACATAGAGTTCGTCGAGGTTCCGAAGTGCTTTATGCAGGATTTGCAGTGGATCTGTTTCAGGGCATCAACGAAGTTACGTGCCTTCTGTAGCTGGCTGGAGATATCCGTTTCGCTGAACTGGAAGACTATATTGTCAGCTGGTAATCGCGATTGGCGAAGCTGTTTGGCAAACCATGGAAGTATCTCCGGATCCGCTAGTGTGCGGCCTGACAGGTTGATAAAGAGCCTGTTCTTGTGGCCTTTTTCATATTCAGTTTTAAGTAGCTTCAGGCTTTCAGTAATCACCCAGCGATCGATCTGAGTGCTGATCTGCGCATCATCGACTGTTGTCATAAAGACGTTCGGTGAGACCTCATGCTCCTCTTCATCGAGCAAACGAAGTAGCACTTCATAATGATTCTGATTGGTGGTTTGTGATAGCGGTACTATTGGCTGGAAGAGCAGTCGGAAGTGTTCCTGCTCAATAGCGGTCCTGAGAGCTTCTGTCGCAGCGTTGTCGGCGTTTTCATCTTCAGGAATATGCATCATTACGCCATTGCCGCTAGATTTGCTGCTCTGTACGCTGGCGGCGGCTACCTGAGCTCGGTTTATCAGTTCGTCCTGCTTAGGGGCGTTGTCGTTGATACTTGTGATACCAATCGATGCGGTTGTCTGGATAGTGGTGCCGTTCACTTTTGACTGAATGCTGGCAATGGCATTGCAGATCTTTTCTGCCATCAGTACAGACTTATCCGGGCTAGGATCAAAATAGATTACGACAAATACATCATCATGTGGGCGGGAGATAAAGTGTGCCGGGTTTATCGTATTCACGAGTACATCGGCCACATCCCTTGCTACCTGGTCGGCACCATCAAAGCCTATTTCTGACCGAATAGACTGATAGTGATCAAGCGAAATATACAGTAAGTTGCAGTCATGACCGCCATCTAGCGCCAGCTCCATGACGCTATCAAGCTTTTTCTGGAGTGCGTCACGATTGGCCAGTCCGGTGATCAGGTCTTGTTGGGCAAATAGTTTACGTTCAAGGAACTGTTTTTCCGGCCTGATGATCATCTGAACGCAGGGAATTTCGTTGTAGAAAGCGTTTTGTAGTTCGATGTTGGCGTTGAACTGGGTATCGTCAACACGGCTGCCGGTAAGTTGTAACATCACTTCTCGACGGCCTTCATGGATAAAGCTTTTTACCTGCTCGCGAAACTCTTCTCTGTCTCCTTGTACCAGTAGGCGATCTGTCAGTTGATTTTCCATGGTGCTTTGGTGTTCGTGGCCAAAGAGTGTGGTAAGCGCCTGATTGGCAAAGAGGATGCGCTCTTCATTGCAGAAGGCGATCGCCAGGCTTGAGCTTTCCATGAGTTGCTGGCAGCGTTTTTCAGTCTCATGCAGCATCGCTTCTGTGTGGCGGAGCTGTCGACGTTTTTCAAGCTGATCCAGTTCGCGCCTTAAAAAGATCATCAGCAGCTCTTTCTGGTCGACAGGTACAACCGCCTGCATATTCGCGCGGAGCCCTTGTAGCAGGGTACTACTGTCGGCGGAAGGAATGAGCTGGATAACAGGAATATCCTTATCAAGCCGCTTGATATGGTGAATGGCTTGTTTTGGGCTGAAAGTGCCCCTCAGGTCTGCACATACAACCATATCCCAGGAGCGTTCGCTTAAGGCCTCAAGAAATTCCTCTTCTGAGGATATCTGGCGCCCACGTGGGGCGAGGCGTGCACCTCGCAGCAAAGAGATAATAGGATCAGTTTCTTCACTGCTTAGATTTAGGAACAGGATCTGGATATTTTTGCGCAGGCGCTGCTGGCGGTTTTCGCTCAATCGCTTAATGAGTGCATCTGAAGTTGTGACAGATTGATCTGTTTTCGCCATATCCTGGAGTTCCATCTATCTGGATAAAATACGCTAACGAAATTCTAGCGATATTTCAGTGAGATGTCAGTGAACAAAGTATATAGATAGAAGATAGACAGAGTATGAATTTGTGCTGATCAGGAGAAGTGGCTGGGGTAGGAGGATTCGAACCTCCGCATACTGGAATCAGAATCCAGTGCCTTACCGCTTGGCGATACCCCAACTGTAGATTGAAGCTTTCAGGATAACTTTAGGCTTCGACTGAGCTATACAGCTTCAGTAAATGGTGGCAATAGCGGGACTCGAACCTGCGACCCTCGCATTATGAATGCGATGCTCTAACCAACTGAGCTATATTGCCAGTAAGTGGCAGGGGTAGCTGGATTCGAACCAACGCATGACGGGATCAAAACCCGTTGCCTTACCGCTTGGCTATACCCCTGCAGTCAACAACTTGAGAAATGGTGGCAATAGCGGGACTCGAACCTGCGACCCTCGCATTATGAATGCGATGCTCTAACCAACTGAGCTATATTGCCTCTCAATGTTGAGGCGCGCATTATTCTGTTTTTACGCTTTTATGTCAACAGGTTGAAAGTAAAAAATTACGATTTTTTTTAATCTTTTTCAGGAATAAAAAAACCAGCCCGAAAGCTGGTTTTTATTTGATCAACATCGACTAAAAACTGATCAGACGTTGAAGCGGAAGTGGATTACATCGGCATCTTTGACTTGATAGTCTTTGCCTTCAAGGCGCCACTTACCAGCGTCTTTCGCGCCTTGTTCACCGTTGAATTCGACAAAGTCGTCATAGGCGATAACTTCTGCACGGATAAAGCCTTTCTCGAAGTCGGTGTGGATGACTCCAGCGGCCTGAGGGGCTGTCGCTTGTTGGCGTACGGTCCAGGCACGGACCTCTTTAACGCCTGCAGTGAAGTAAGTCTGAAGGCCCAGTAGTTCATAGCCTGCGCGGATAACCCGATCCAGGCCAGGCTCTTCCATACCCAGGTCTTCCAGCATCTCTGCCAGCTCGTCATCTTCAAGTTCTGCCAACTCGGCTTCAAGCTTGTTACAGATGATAACTACCTGTGCACCTTCTGCCTCAGCGATCGCGCGTACTTGGTCCAGGTAAGGGTTCTCTTCAAAGCCGTCTTCGTCGACGTTTGCGATGTACATCGTCGGCTTAATGGTCAGCAGATGGAAGCCTTTAACTGTCTTAAACTCGTCGTCGGTTAGTTCCATTGCGCGGACAGGCGCGCCGCTACCGAGATGATCAATAACGCGCTCAAGCATCGCTTTTTCGCGAATCGCATCTTTATCACCGCTCTTAGCGACACGGACGACTCGCTGTAACTGTTTCTCAGCAGATTCCAGATCCGCCAATGCTAGTTCGGTGTTGATAATATCGATGTCAGCCTGTGGATCAATGCGGTTTGCAACGTGCTGGATATCTTCGTTTTCGAAGCAGCGGACAACGTGCGCAATAGCATCGGTCTCACGGATATTCTGCAGGAACTTGTTACCCAGGCCTTCACCTTTGGATGCGCCTTCTACCAGACCTGCGATATCAACAAACTCCATCGTAGTCGGAATTACTTTCTGAGGATTGACGATCTCAGCAAGTTTGTTCAGGCGAGGGTCTGGCATAGCCACAACGCCTTCGTTAGGCTCGATGGTGCAGAATGCGTAGTTTTCTGCAGCAATGCCGTTTTTAGTCAGAGCGTTAAACAGGGTGGATTTGCCGACGTTTGGCAGGCCGACGATACCGCAATTAAAACCCATGGTCGTTTCCTATCTTCTAGCCTTTAAAGGTGTGCAGCTGGTTCATTGCCTTGGCCCAGTCACCGCTAATGGCCTGGGAAAGGTGGTAGATGGCTTCGTCGGTAGCAGCAATGGTTTTATCCCGTTCGCTGACCGGAGCTTTTTTCAGCACAAAGCCGGATACCTGACTCGCGTGGCCGGGATGTCCGATGCCCAGGCGTAGCCGGTAAAAATTCTTGTTGTTGCCGAGTTTGCTGATGATATCGCGCAGGCCGTTATGACCGCCATGACCGCCACCCTGCTTAAAACGAGCAGTACCCGGTGGGATGTCCAGTTCATCATGTGCCACGAGAATGGCTTCGGCAGGAATCTTATAGAAGTTCGCCAGTGCAGCAACGGCCTGGCCACTAAGATTCATAAAGGTGGTAGGGATCAAAAGATGGACGCTTTGGCCATCCAGATTTATCTTGCCGTACAGACCGTGAAATTTCTTTTCCGGCTGCAGGCTGCAGTGTTGCCGAGCAGCTAGCTGCTCGACAAATTCGGCCCCTGCATTATGGCGGGTCTGGGCGTATTTATCGCCCGGATTCCCCAGGCCGACAATCAGTTGAATCTGATCTTTCATGCAGAGGCCTCAGGTTTGCTTACGCAAGGGGGCTTAGCCAGCAGCTTTAGCACCACGTGGAGCGTAAACGTAACCGATACCCTGGTCGTGATCAGCGCCGCGACGCAGAGCAACGATCTGAACACCTTCTGGCAGAGCGATGTCAGACAGGTGGATGATCTGGCCAGCAGTAGCTTCGGACAGGTCAACGATCAGAGCTTCTGGCAGGTTGTCAGCCAGACATACGATCTCAACAGTGTTCTTCTCAACAGCGAACTTGCTAGCCGCCTTAGAAGCAGCAGACTTTTCGAAGTTAACGAAGTTAACTGGAACTGTGATGCTGATAGGGGTGGACTTAGTTACGCGCTGGAAGTCAGCGTGCAGAACGGCAGGCTTAGAAGGGTGACGCTGCAGATCTTTCAGGATCACACGCTCTTCTTTGTCGTTCAGCTTCAGAGTCAGGATAGAAGAGTAGAACGCATCTTCCTGCAGCTGGCGAACCAGTTCGTTGTTATGAACAGAGATAGCAACAGGCTTGCGGCGCTTGTCACCACCGTACAGTACTGCAGGTACCAGGCCTTCACGACGCAGGCGGCGGCTCGCACCTTTCCCTTCGTCTTCACGTGCTACTGCATTTACTACGAAATCAGTCATTTTATTGCCTTCTATAAAATTAAAACTGCAAAGCTCTTGCGACCAGAACCTTGCAGTATTTTAGGTTGCCCTAAAGGGCGCATGTAAACTCACAAAGGAGTTATCCAGGCAATGTTCTTAGCGGAACATTGCGCTGATGGATTCTTCGTTGCACACGCGGCGAACAGCTTCAGCCAGCATAGGTGCAAGCGTCAGCTGGCGAATGCGATCGCAAGCCTGAGCTTCTTCTGTCAGTGGGATGGTGTCGGTGACAACCAGTTCGTCCAGCTCAGAATTAGTAACATTCTTGATAGCCGGGCCTGACAGGACAGCGTGAGTCGCGTAAGCGATTACGCGTTTTGCACCATTGGCTTTCAGTGCTTCTGCTGCTTTGCACAGAGTGCCAGCAGTATCACACATGTCATCAACCAGGATGCAGGTGCGGTCCTGAACATCACCGATGATGTTCATAACCTGAGATTCGTTTGCGCGTTCACGACGCTTGTCGATGATCGCCAGGTCAGTATCCAGTTGTTTAGCAACGGCACGAGCACGTACAACGCCACCAACGTCAGGGGATACAACCATGATGTTCTCGTGCTGCTGATCAATAATGTCATCCAGCAGAACCGGGGAGCCATACACGTTATCAACAGGCACTCGGAAGAAGCCCTGGATCTGGTCTGCGTGCAGGTCAACAGTCAGAACGCGGTCAATACCGATAGTGGACATCATGTCCGCTACAACTTTTGCGCTGATAGGTACACGAGCGGAACGTGGACGACGATCCTGACGTGCGTAACCGAAGTAAGGTACAACAGCGGTGATACGCTGAGCAGATGCACGACGCAGAGCGTCTGCCATTACAATCAGTTCCATCAGATTGTCGTTAGTCGGAGCGCAGGTCGACTGGATGATAAAGACATCTTTACCACGTACGTTTTCCTGAATCTCAACGCTTACTTCACCATCGCTGAAACGGCTGCAGGTCGCCTTACCCATAGGGATATCAAGACGTTCGACAACCTTCTGCGCCAGATCAGGGTTAGCGTTGCCGGTAAAAACCATCATTGTGGACACGGAATGCACCTTCTCGACTCGTTCGGTATTGGTAGCTGATAGGGAGTAGTTCATAAAAAATTGGCTGGGGTAGGAGGATTCGAACCTCCGCATACTGGAATCAGAATCCAGTGCCTTACCGCTTGGCGATACCCCAACAACTTACCTCTCTGGAAGTTAGTCTCCCTACGAAAGAGGCGCATATTCTCTTTGATGCGCCTCTGGAGGTCAAGTTAAAAATCCCGCTCTGCGGTCAATCGATAGTCTGATCAGACCAGCTCTTAATAACCATTGCTATCTGCAGGTCATCGTTCACGAGTTTTAACTTACTTGGCAGTGTTAATTTGCCGTTGTCAGCATAGCGCAGATATTCAATCTGCCAACCTGATTGATGAAGGTTTTTAAGCTGATTCTGTTCAATAAATGGTGTGTAAGGTTCTTCCGGCGAAGGGATGCCGCGAACCCAGTAGATAATCTGGCTGACTGGCAGTGTTAACCCCAGCGTTTTGTAGACAAGTCGCTCCGGTGATACGGCGCTGTAACTACCTTCTCCGGCGATATCGATTCTGACATAACCTTCGGTGCCGTATATTCGCGCACCGCCCTGACCAAAGGGCCCGCTTAGCTGGATATCGTAATCCTGCTGTTTCTGAGTCCAGTTCATCTGAGCCGTATTGATTTTATTGCCCTGACGAAACGAAACTTTGGCATAGAGTGACCAGTCGTCGTATGCCATCATCACCTGCTGATGCTGTTTCCAGACAGCTGTCTCGACGGCATCGGTCATTTGTACTTTAGGGGCGACACTACAGCCGGCCAGTGCTGCGGTAAACAAGAGCACTGCGACACCGCGGAGTGTTACTGCTTTCATTCGCCAGAACCTATAGCTTGTGCAGCCTGTTTTAGATGCTCATTTTCTGGATCTTCGCGCAGCGTCCGATTGAGCAGCTCCCGTGCACGGTTTTGTTGGCCGGTGGCCCAGTAAGCCTGAATCAGGTGGCTGGCAACCTCAGCGTCCGGGAACATCTCATAGGCTTGCTGCAGGTAATTGATCGCCTCATCATACTTCTCTAGTTTGAAAAGTATCCAGCCCATAGAGTCCAGAATAGCCGGGTTTTCCGGCGAAAGTTGCAGTGCCCGCGCGATCAGGTCGTAGGCTTCCTGGTAGCGTTCGGTATAGATCGTCAGTGTATAACCGAGTGCGTTCATGGCATCGGCGTGTTTTGGTTCGAGCTCGATAACCCGACGCAAATCACGTTCCATTTGAGGGAGGTCTACAGGATCAACCAACATAGCACGCATATAAAGCAGTACCGGATCGTCCTGATGTAGTGCCAATGCTTCTTCTAGCAGGCTTAAGGCATCTTCCTGAAAATCGTGCAGGTCAAGCCATTCCGCCTGAACGGTATAGAAACGGGTGCTTAGTTGTGGATGGCGAGCCCGGCCATCATTGAGAATTTGTTCTACCTGTTCTCGATCGTCCGCACTGTCGAGCAAACTAATCATTCGGCGATACGCAGGCAATAAATTGGTACCCTCAGAAACCTGCTGGTAGTGCTTGATCGCATCCCCTTTACGTTTCTGCTGTTGCGCGATATGACCCAGATAAAAATGTGGTGCAGGATTATCCGGGGCCTGTTCCAGTAGTTCTTCCAGAACTTCCCGGCTCATATCCAATTCGCCGTTATCTAACAGTAATAGGGACAGATAGTATTTCAGCTGATGCTCGTCGGGATACTGGCTCAGCAGTATGCGAGCCTCTTCGGTTGCCGCTTTCTTCTGACCGTCCTGATAAAGCAGCTGTGTATAAAGAATGCCGATCTGTTTCGGGTGTTGCTCCCCTTTGATCATTGGCGAGAGCACTTCAATTGCGGTTTTATATAGTCGCTTCTGGCGCAGAAGTTCTGCTTTCTGTACCAGTGCCTGCGGCATATCATGTTTCAACCGCAGCGCCAGATTGAACGCTGCCATCGCTTCGTCATTTCGATCTAGTTGTTTTAGCAGCATGCCGCGGGTTAGCGGGAGGTTGGCGTTATCCGGCATCTGTTGCTGCAGGCGAAGCAGTAGCGCTTCATAGCCTTGCAGTTGCTGCGGATTCATCTTGTTGGATTGGCTGGCAATTAGCAGTAAAGCTTGTTTGCTATCGGCCTTCAGGGCGTTTTCCAATAGCGGCAGAGCTTGCTCAAACTGACCCTTATGTAGCAGTACACCCGCCGCCAACTGATAAGGTTCAGGATTTTCTGGTGCTGCTTTTATCCACAGCTGAGCGCCTTTCAGGAAAGCATCTGGATTGTTACGGTACTTGGCAATCCGGGTGGCACGCTCGGCAACCCCAGGGTCACCGGTTAATTCAGCTTGTTCAAGATAGATGTTCAGGGCGTCGTCAAACTGCTGCCGCTGCCCGGCAAGCTCGGCTGTTAGCAACTGATAGAGGGTTTCACGGTTTAGATCGCCCTTTTGATACTCAACAGGTGCTTGCTGATAGGTATCAGTCAATGTTGACTGTTGGCTAGCACAGCCTGTCAGAACGAACGCGGCGATCGCGCCGCAAAGCAAGATTCTATTCATCTGATCTGTTGTTACTTCCCTGATAGTATGGCGTCACTATAGATTAAATGGGCTTCACCTGTCACTCGGACACTGTATTGAGCCTGATGCTGTTGTAAAAGTTCCCGCCACGCAGAAGCACCTTCTTATTAGAGGTTGTGCTTTTTGCACTAATGTCTAACGAAGGCCGACTGTTCAGTCGTTTTTAATGATCCTGCTCATTTTATTCTTACCCACAAAGCAGTGTATCATTACGCGCTTGTTTGAATTGAGGTAGTGCAGTTCCCATATGGCTCTGTTGGCTTTAGGTATTAACCACAAGACTGCTCCCGTAGAAATCCGGGAGAAAGTAGCGTTCACGCCTGAGCAGCAGGTTGAAGCACTATCTCAGGTTTGTGTTACCACGCCTGCGAAAGAGGTGGTTATTCTCTCCACCTGTAATCGCACCGAAATTTACTGTTCGACTGAACTGAACGGCTCAAGAGCATTGCTCGAGTGGCTTGGCCAGTATCATCATCTCAATCCTGACGATCTTCAGCAGTGCTCCTATGCCTATTGGAATGAGGAAGCGGCCCGGCACATGATGCGTGTCGCCAGTGGCCTGGATTCTCTGGTATTGGGTGAGCCTCAGATTCTGGGACAACTGAAGTCTGCCTATTCATTGTCGCAGGAGCATTCTGCGATAGGCGCAGAGTTGTCGCGGTTATTCCAGCAGACCTTCAGTATCGCCAAAAAAGTGCGTACAGATACCGCAATCGGTGAAAACCCGGTTTCAGTTGCATATGCAGCGGTGAGTCTGGCGCAACATATATTCTCTGATCTGGCGGACAGCCGGGCACTGTTGATAGGCGCAGGTGAAACCATCGAGCTGGTTGCACGGCACTTGTCTCAGGCCGGTGTTAAGTCGATGACGGTTGCCAACCGAACGCTTGACCGGGCGATGAAGCTTGCCGAAGAGTTTAATGGTGAAGCTATTTTACTCGGTGATATCCCCGAAGCATTGATCAACGCTGATATTGTGATCGCCTCAACCGCCAGTCCTTTGCCTATATTGGGTAAAGGTGCGGTAGAAGCTGCGTTGAAGAAACGGAAGCATCGTCCGGTATTTATGGTGGATATTGCAGTACCGAGGGATATTGAACCTCAGGTGGCGGAGTTGGACGATGCCTATCTGTATACCGTCGATGATCTGCGAGAGGTGGTTGAAGAGAACCAGCGTAATCGCGAGAGTGCGGCACAGGATGCTGAGCAGATTGTTGAGCTGGGCGCTGATCAGTTTATCCGCCAGCTCCGTGAGCTTGAGGCTGTCGATACCCTGACGATGCTGCGGCGACAGGCGGAAGAGACCAAAAAGAACGAACTGGAGCATGCGTTGCGCCAGTTGAAGAATGGTAAAGATGCTGAGCAGGTGATGGCTCAGCTGGCCAACCGGCTGACCAATAAAATGTTACATCAACCGACAGTGCAAATGCGTAAGGCCAGTGCTGAGGGACGCCAGGACTTGCTGGGTGTTGTCCACGAGCTGTATCAGCTGTCGAACGGTTCAGAGTCTAAATGAAAGAATCAATCCTGTTTAAACTGGAAAAGCTCGCTGATCGCTACGAAGAGTTGGCAGCATTGTTGAGTGATGCTGAAACAATCGCTGATCAGAATCGTTTCCGTGATCTGTCGAAGGAATATGCAGAGCTGGAGCCGGTAGTGCAGTGCTTCGCGCAATATCGCCAGGCTGGCGAAGATCTGTCTGAAGCTGAGCTGATGATGGATGATGGCGACGCCGAAATGCGCGAGATGGCGAAGGAAGAGTTCAACGCTGCGAAGGAACAGATGGCTGAACTTGAGCAAGCGTTGCAAGTGCACCTGCTGCCGAAAGATCCGAATGATGGACGTAATGTATTCTTGGAGATCCGTGCCGGAACCGGTGGTGATGAGGCCGCGATCTTCTCCGGCGATCTTTACCGGATGTACTCAAAATATGCTGAAACTCAAGGCTGGCGGGTTGAAGTCGTCAGTGCCAACGAAGGTGAGCATGGCGGTTACAAAGAGATTATTACCCGTGTTGTAGGGAAAGACGTTTATTCCCGCCTTAAGTTTGAGTCTGGCGCTCACAGGGTACAGCGAGTACCTGAGACTGAATCTCAGGGCCGCATCCATACTTCAGCCTGTACTGTCGCTATTATGGCGGAGATGGATGAAGTCGCTACTATCGATATTAAAAAAGAAGATCTGAGGGTAGATACCTTCCGGGCTTCCGGTGCTGGTGGCCAGCACGTAAACAAAACTGACTCCGCTATCCGCCTGACGCATATCCCCACCGGTGTTGTGGTGGAATGTCAGGAAGAACGCTCGCAGCATAAAAACCGCGCTAAGGCGATGTCACTGTTGGCTTCACGGTTGCAGGCTGCGGAGCTTGAGAAAGCCGCCGCTGAACAGGCGAGCACACGTAAGAGTCTGGTGGGTAGTGGTGACCGCTCAGAACGAATACGCACCTATAACTATCCACAGGGCAGGGTAACGGATCACCGTATCAACCTGACCTTATATAAGTTGCAGGAAGTTGTAGGCGGTGAGTTGGGGCATGTGATTGACCCGCTGATGCACGAGTATCAGGCAGAACTGCTTGGAGCGCTGTCAGAAGATTGATGCAGGGATATGCCCGCAGGAAATGATAATAGGCAGGAGCTTACTACTCCTGCCTGACCTGTCTCAGTCGTCGTACAGATAGCTATCGTTTAACTCTTTCTCTAACTGGCGATCTGCCATGCGATCTTCAATATCGCGCCAGCGGGTTTTATGTCGTTTGCGCTTGTGATTTGAATCCGCTTCTACTTCTGGAGGGATTTCGTCCCACTGGATTTCAATAGGCTTAACGGTTGCGTCCATATCGACAACACCTGCTGCAAAATATGATTGTTCTACTTGGTTATTGTGCGGCTTGGCAGAAGGCGTTTTAGCCGCTTAAGTGGCGAATATAAAACAACTTTTTCGCCTGAAAAAGAGCCTTTCGGAAATGTCACATAACTGTCCGGAAAGCGTAAAATGAATGTCTTGTTTCTGTCATCACTATGTCATCTTCCGAGGGTTTATCGATGTTAATTGAGCAGGCTCTGCAATGGTCAGAAAGGCTGGCGGAAGTTTCTGATTCAGCCCGGCTTGATACTGAACTTTTGTTGGCAGAAGTATTGGAGAAGGATCGTAGTTATCTGTTTACCTGGCCAGACCGTGCTTTGACGACAGCGCAGCAAACTGCCTTCGAATCCCTCTTTCAGCGCAGGCTAAATGGCGAACCTGTGGCCTACATCCTTGGCAGGCAGGATTTCTGGTCACTTGACCTCGAAGTCTCTCCGGCGACGCTAATTCCTCGAGCAGATACTGAAACGCTGGTAGAGAAAGCACTGGCGCTGCTACCGTCGGGGCCTTGCAGAATCGCGGATTTGGGCACAGGAACTGGTGCCATCGCCCTTGCTATTGCTCGAGAGAGACCTGACAGTGAAGTGACGGGCGTTGATCTGATTGATGAGGCGGTTGAACTGGCTGATCGCAATAAAGCGCGTAATGGCATCGCCAACTGCAGTTTTGCTCAGGGTAGTTGGTGTCAGCCACTCTCGGGCGAATATCAGATGATCGTCAGTAACCCTCCTTATATAGATCCGCTAGACCGGCACCTGTCAGAAGGTGATGTGCGGTTTGAACCACGTAGTGCTTTAGTCGCAGATGATGCCGGTATGGCAGATATTGCTTGTTTGTCAGAACAGGCGCTGAGCCACCTGCCGGAAGGGGGCTGGCTGATCTTTGAGCATGGTTACGATCAGGGGCTTCCGAGTCGCGACTTGCTCAATAAGCTGGGATATGTTGAAGTGGCCACCGATCAGGATCTGGCTGGCAACGACCGGATCACGTTTGGCCGTAAATCTGGGAGAAAATAATAACAATGCTCAGTGATGAACAGTTGCTTCGGTATAGCCGGCAAATCATGTTGCCGGAAGTAGAGATCAGCGGACAGGAAGCTTGGTTGAATTCCAAGGTTTTGATCATCGGACTGGGTGGCTTAGGTAGCCCGGTGGCGATGTACCTGGCAGCCGCTGGCGTCGGTGAGCTGGTACTGGTTGATGATGACGATGTTGAGCTGACAAATCTTCAGCGACAGATTGTCCACAACAGCAAACGTCTTGGCCAGCCCAAAGTTGATTCTGCGCGTACCACTTTATTAGGGCTTAACCCTGATATCAGTATTAAAACGATCTATGAGCGTCTCTCCGCGGATGCACTGTCCCGCTTGATCGCAACAGTAGATCTGGTTGTCGACTGTACAGATAACTTTACTACCCGCTTCTCGATCAATCGCGCGTGTTTCGAACACAAGAAGCCGCTGGTGTCGGGAGCTGCTATCCGCATGGATGGCCAGATTACCGTCTATGATCCGCTGCAGCCGGACTCGCCTTGCTATCAGTGTCTTTATAAAGAAGGTGATGATGAAAATCTTACATGCTCTGAATCAGGCGTCTTGTCACCACTTGTTGGTATCATAGGGTCAGTTCAGGCGATGGAAGCGTTGAAGGTGCTTGCATCGGTAGGGCAGCCACTAGTGGGTAAGTTGCAGCTGCTAGATGCCAGAACAATGGAATGGCGAACATTAAAACTAAGAAAAGATCCAGCCTGCCCGGTTTGTGGTCAAGAACATCAGGAGTAAAACGGTGGTAAACGAGCAGCAGACAATTAAGCGGGTGTTGGAGTCAGCGAAAACTATTGCCGTTGTTGGTGCAAGTCCTAAATCGCATCGGCCGAGTAATCAGGTTATGTTGTTTTTGTTGAACAAAGGTTACAAAGTTATTCCTGTAAATCCGGTGACTGCAGGCGAGCAGATCCATGGGCAGACAGTGGTTGCTTCGTTGTCTGAGCTTGATCAGCCTGTCGATATGGTCGACATCTTCCGTAACTCAGTTGATGCAGGCGATGCGGTGGATGATGCGATCGCAATTAAAGCAAAAGCGGTTTGGATGCAGTTGGGTGTCATTAATGAACCTGCCGCAGAACGTGCTGAAGAAGCAGGTCTGGATGTAGTGATGGATCGCTGTCCGGCAATCGAAATTCCTCGTTTAGAAGCCTGAACAGAGATCGGGTACTGACATCGATACGATCAGTACCCGATATACTCGTATACAACGCTATTATTGCCGTTGGCAATGAAATCCTGCTCAATATCTGTAGTCAGACTCTTATCTCAGCGATTATTCCTGATTAAATTCGATATTTCAGAATGATCGTTCTGGCGTTTGCCTATCACTGCTCTAAAATATCCTGCAACTGAGAACCCAACATCTTCGGAGTGAGTCATGAGCATTACTCGTATGGAAGTCGGCCAGCGTATGAGCCGCATCGTTATCCACAATGACACCGTTTACCTGTGCGGTCAGGTTGCTGCTGATGCATCTAAAGGCATCGAAGAGCAGACCCAGACAATGCTGGATAAGGTTGAAGCACTGCTGGAGCAGGCGGGTAGCGACAAGAAACACATCCTATCTGCAACTGTTTACATCCGCGATATGAAAGACTTCGCTGCGATGAACGGCGTATGGGATGCATGGGTAGAAGAAGGTTTTGCGCCAGCACGTGCTTGCGTAGAAGCGCGCATGGCTCGCCCGGAACTGCTGGTTGAAGTATCCGTGACTGCTGCGGTTAAGAAGTAAGTACGGTACTCAGGTATACAGGTGGCGATCCGCCTGTATGCCTAAGGAAGGTGCGAATAAGTCCCGCTCGTTCTCTGCGAGACCTGTAGCCTGCAGATACTAGGCACGCTTTGAAGCTAATGGCCTTAGTCCTTAGCAAAAAGCGTAACAACGTAGATTCAGGCTACAGGCCTCGCCCCATGGGGCTTAGAGGGTGATGCGTGCTCTTTGTTGGCACTTTTTGACAGGTCTGGACATGCCTGCGAAGTGCCGCCGCGATCACGCGTCCCCCTCTAAGCCAGAGAGCCGGCAGGACTTGATCGCACCTTCCCTAATTCTATTGCAGGTTTGCCTGCTTCTGCTGCCCCGTCAAAGGGCCCTTCCCTAATGCCGATGTTTAATCAGTTTTACTAATACTGATGCGGCGAATTCTGTTTGTCGGGTTATTGTAGAGCTGTTGTGTTGACCGCCGACGTCCCCTGTTTGTCGGCTGGTACCGGTCGTCATCTCGTGGTGTTAGGCTGGTGCAGACTATTACCCCGGCTGCTTTGGTGATGCTGAGCCACGCCGGGGTTTTCTTTTCTATCAACTTTGTTCGCCACAGAGTGATAACTGCATTTTTTCTTTAACTACCGCTGTGTCCTGCTCTGTTGCAAGTAAGTAGTGTAATTTGCAGAACGCCGCTTCCGTGGTCAGATCGCTGCCAGGGATGACGCCAATCCGGTTGAGGATTGAACCTGTCGCATAGGCGCCCTGCCAAACTTTCCCTTGCAGACACTGGGTCAGGTTCACAATCACCACCCCCCGTAGATTTGCCTGTTCGAGCAGGGTCATCAGTTCACTATTGGCATCAGGTGGATTGCCGACTCCGAAACTGTGGATAATTAGACCTCTGATGCGGTTATCGTCCAGTACTCTTCTGACCAGATTAACCTGAATGCCCGGGTAGAGATGCAGCATAGTGACTGCGGCACTATCGTAATCGGGCACGCAGAAATTCTGAGGGCCAGGTTCGATCATCAACTGTTCATGCAGGTCGATATGGATACCCACCTGTGCCAGCCACGGGAAGTTTGGACTGTCGAATGCATCGAAGCCAGTGGCTTTCAACTTGCTACAGCGGTTGCCCCGCAGCAGACGACCGTTGAAGTAGACGCAGACCTCCGGGATCCGATAGTTGGCTGCCAGCATCAGAGAGGTAATCAGATTATCCTGTGCATCGTTACGTAACTCGACCAGTGGGATCTGTGAGCCGGTTAGAATCACCGGCTTATCCAGGCCCTGCAGGATAAATGACAGAGCAGACGCGGTGTAACCCATGGTGTCTGTACCATGAAGAACGACAAAGCCATCGTACTGCTGGTAATGGTCAATAATGCAGCGACCGATCTGTTGCCAGTTGGTTGGTAGCAGGTTTGAGCTGTCGATCAGTTGTTCGAATTCCACCACATCAAAATTGGGTAGTGCCTGCTGGCCATGGGGTTGCAGACGCTGGTGGAGCAACTCATCAAAGCCTGATACCGGCACATAGCCATCATCCGATGGCTGCATGCCGATAGTACCGCCGGTGTAGATTACCAGGATGTTCTGCTTCATCTGTAAAAGTCCTTAATTCAGGGCACCGGGAGAGAGCATCGATTCCGGCGCCAATACCCGTGCAAGCTTCTGCTGGTCCATCAGGTTTTCTGCCAGTACCAGTTCAGTCACGCCCTGGCCAGTGGTCAGGGCGGTGGCCGCAACCCGTGTGGCATTGTGGTAACCGATGTGAGGTACCAGGGCCGTAACGACGCCAATACTTCTGGCTAGGTGGCTTTCGCACTGTTCCTGATTCGCGGTGATACCACGGATGCAGCGTTGATCCAGCATACCGATCGCAGAGCCCAGCATTTTCATTGAATTCAGCAAATTGTAAATGATCAGAGGTTCCATCGCATTCAGCTGTAGCTGGCCGGATTCGGCTGCCATGGTAACGGCCATATCATTGCCTATTACCTGAAACGCAGTCTGGTTTACTGCTTCAGGGATTACCGGATTGACCTTACCTGGCATGATTGAAGAGCCCGGCTGCATCGCAGGAAGGTTAATTTCGCCAAAACCGGTGCGTGGGCCGGAGGAGAGCAGGCGCAGGTCATTGCTGATCTTTGAGAGTTTCACCGCCATACGCTTAAGGACGCCGGAAAACTGCACGAAAGCGCCCATATCAGAGGTTGCCTCTACCAAGTGCGCTGCCAGCTTAACGGGTTGGCCGGAGATCTTCGCAAGGTGTTTAACTGCGGTCATCGCGTAGCGGGGATGAGTATTGATTCCGGTGCCAATCGCCGTACCACCCAGATTCACTTCACATAGCAAACTGGCCGCTTCTTCGATACGAGAGATATCTTCTTCGAGCGTCACTGCGAAAGCCTGGAACTCCTGACCCAGGGTCATAGGTACTGCATCCTGTAGCTGCGTTCGGCCCATCTTCATCACGCCGGAAAACTCTTCGGCTTTGCCGTGCAGGCTCTTTATCAGCGTACTAACCTGTTCGATCAGTGGTTCAGCGGCGAACACGATCGCCAGTCGGGCTGCTGTCGGATAAGCATCGTTGGTCGACTGCGAGCAGTTCACATGGTTATTCGGGTGTAATACCTGATAGCAGCCTTTCTTATAACCCATCAGCGAGAGTGCTTTATTAGCTATCACTTCATTGGCATTCATATTGGTAGATGTGCCAGCCCCACCTTGGATCAGGTCGACCACGAACTGGTCATGCAGTTCGCCTGCACAGATATCTTTGCAGGCTTCGATAATTGCTTTCGCTTCTTTACGGCCGATCAGCCCCAATTCCTGATTTGCGCTTGCCGCAGCTGCCTTAACCATCGCCAGTCCCTGAACTAGCTCGGGGAAATGACTGATAGGAACGCCGGTAATGCTGAAGTTTTCCAGAGCTCGCTGGGTCTGGATACCGTACCAGGCGTCAGCCGGTACTGCCTTATCTCCTAACAGGTCGTGTTCTATGCGCTCATTCATGGTATCGGGCTCGCGATCAGGGGGCTTGAAAGTAGGCTATTAAACACTGGGCAGGGTGCTGCGAACATTTGGCGCACTGGTGTTAATTGGCGCACTGTGTTGCACTATCTGCGACAGCTAGCGCTATACTGAGGTTGGATGGCCAGTTAAACTTGCGCTCACGCCTATCACACCAACAAGTTGTGCCATGAATCAGGATTTCAGTCAGAACCTTCGTCTGTTATGCAGCTACTACAAATCGATCGCTGAGGTCTGTCGTCGGCTGGATATCAATCGTCCACAGTTTAATCGTTACCTAAGCGGTCGTTATCTGCCTTCATCCCACACAATGAAGAAGATCTGCGACTTTTTTGGTGTTGAGGAGCATGAGATTCTGTTGCCACATGGGCAGTTCGAACGCCTGGTGGCTGTGCGACCGTCGGTGACGGTATCGCAGAGTTCACGACTGGAAGTTGAACATCTGGAGAAGCTGCAGGCGCAAAGTGGTGCCGGAATGGATAAATATCTTGGCTACTATTTCGAGTACTACTACTCGCTCGCATGCCCCGGCAAAATCCTCCGCACGCTGATCTGTTTTGAACGACGAGAAGATGGCGTTTTCTACCAGCGGACTGAACGTTTAGATGACCCTGTGGATAAACAGGTTTGCCATAGTCGTTATCTGGGAGTGGCTTATGCGCTCAGTGATCGGATCTTTATGGTCGATTATGAAGCGCTGATGGCGAATCAGCTGACACAGACGATTTTATTCCCTACTTTCCGCAGCCGGGTAACACGATTAAGCGGATTGCGAATGGGAGCGTCAGCCAGTGGGGAGCGGATGCCTTCCTGTGCACGCGTGGTGCTCGAATATCTCGGGCGTGATGTCAATCTACGTAAGGCTTTGGCGATGTGTGGTCTCTATGAAGATGACAGTGACGAGATTGACGATAGTCTGAAGCAGGCGATCGCAAATGATATGGAGCCGGGTGAGTGGAACTTCCGTGCCCGGCACTAAGCCATTAAAGCCCCTGATGGAACATCTGTCTGACGCGACGATCTTCGGCACATTTGCAGGCGTAGCTGATAAGGGGGTCTTGCCCGCTGTTTGTACTCCAGCCGTCCGGTAGCGGTGTATCTATATTCACCAGCAGATGCAACAGATCCTGACGACCTGTTTTTAGCGCCAGTTCTAGCAGCGCCGGGTCATCGACACTGGCTCCGAACTCGTGCAATCGGCTGATATGTAGCATCAGTTGATCGGGGGCTGAGTATTCAAAGCAGGCTTGAAGAATGCTGGTGGGGATTGGCGATTCAACTATGCGATTGCAGTCCGCGCCTGCCTGTAGCAGTTCACTAATCAGTGCCAACGCCTGTTTTGGCTGTTGCAGAGCCTGCCACAATAAAGGCTGTCCAGCGGCATTGGTCGTTTCTGGATTGCAGCCCTGTTGCAGCAGACGCCTTAGAACGAGTGGTTGCTGATGATTAATAGCCAGTTCAGGCGCGCACATCGCTTCTTCAGCAATTTGCTGGTCTAGTTGTTCCGCGCTGTATTTAGCTGAAACCTTATTGAAAGCTTCTATATCTCCGGCCTTGATCGCGCTGATCAATTTGGCCGTGCGCATATTGTCGAAGATTTTGATCATCGTTCTGTCTTTCTGTGGTCTGCCGATGCGGATTGCAGTGCGCTGTAACTTTAGAGATTTTTGCAGCTAAAGGCGAGCGCAGATCAGATCCAGAGACCCAATCACGTAAAGGAAGTAAAAACGCTGAACCCTACTGACAGTATGCTGTCAGTAGGGGGGCGATAAGCTGGTGCCAACTTTAATCAGGGACTAACCCACGGAGATGAAAACATGAGCACCAACGTTATTGAGCTGGTAACTTACAAACTGAAAGCTGATGCTGATCTGTCCCAGTTGCGAGATACCCATGAGGAAGTTAATGCATGGTTGCTGCAGCAGCCTGGCTTTTTATATCGCTCCCTGAGCCAGGATGAGCAGAGTACCTGGTTTGATATTGTTTACTGGGAAAATATGGAAACCGCTAAGGCAGCTGGGGAAGCCTTTATGTCTGCACCGGCTGGACAGGCCCTGATGACAGTATGTGATATGGACAGCTGCTTCATGCGCCATATGACCGTCGAAACGGCTCAGCCTGGCGAGAATATCTAGGAGTTATAATCATGCGGAAAGCGGAACGCCTGTTTCAGCTACTGACACTGTTACGTGGACGTCGCACTGTAATTACTGCTAAAGCCCTGTCTGAGCGATTGCAGGTATCTGAACGGACCATCTACCGTGATATTCAGGCGTTATCGCTTTCCGGTGTGCCTATTGAAGGTGAAGCGGGTGTCGGCTATCGGCTCCGCCCCGGCTTCTCAGTACCTCCTCTTATGTTTGATGAGGAGGAACTCGAGGCCTTGTTGCTTGGGGTGCGGATGGTGCAGGGGTGGAGTGATTCTGCATTGGGTAATGCCGCTGACCGGGCGCTGGACAAAATTCGGGCAGTTCTGCCGGAAACCCTGCATCACCGTCATACTATCAGGCCTGAATGGTTGCTAGTGCCAGACTATTATCGTGAGGAATCTGCACGCTTCAGTGATCAGATCCGCCAGGCGATCAAAAGCCAGCAGGTGCTGCAACTGGACTACCGACGGGAAGATGGTGCTGAGTCGACCAGAGTTATCTGGCCATTAGGGTTGGTGTTCTGGGGTAAAACCTGGACGCTGATCGCCTGGTGCGAACTGCGTACAGCGTATCGGATGTTTCGTCTGGATCGCATTCTGCAAAGTTTACCGCTGCCGCGTCATTACGAAACGACCAGCGAAATTTCATTGCAGTATTATCTCAATAAGGTGCAGCAGGAGGAGTGTGACGAGACGATCTAAAGGATAAATCGACAATTTTCGTGGAGGTCAATCGTTGCATTTTCGCAATGACCTTAATTAGCGCTGTTGCATTAAACGAAAGTATATTGTCAATATTCGCTTTTGATTTGTTCATAGTAAGTATTGAATTATCCTAAGATTTTATTTTTTTTCGAACAATTGCCTAAAATGATAAGCAATTTGGCGTTTGTATCTAAAAGAGCGATTAAATCGACAGAAAAGTTCACTTAACTGCTGTCAAATGAAATTTTCCCTACTTGCCGCTTTTCTTTTTTTCTCTCTGTTTTGTTATTCTTCCGTCCGCTTTGTCAAAGCTGGAAACAGTTTGTTGCTGATGTCGTATCTGAAACATGGAAGGTTCGACGAAACGACTGTCTGCCTGCTGAAAGCGATTGACGAGTTCTGAATATAACTAAAACAATGAGAATCAAGCGTCATGAATTTCCGATTTATGTCCCTACTGGCTCTATTGCTGTGGAGCCCATTCACGCTAGCGGGTGAAATTGACTCCGCAATCAATGAGATGATTGCCCCAATCTCGAATGTGATCGCCAGCACGGTGTTCTATTCAGTACCTGTGGGTGAAGCCTCTGTACCTCTGATCGTTGTATGGTTGGTAGTTGCCGCGATCTTCTTTACTGTGTATTTCGGTTTTATCAACATTCGCGGTTTCAAACACGCGATCCGTGTCGTACGCGGCGATTACACAAATCCTGCTGACAAAGGTGAAGTCAGCCATTTCCAAGCACTAACAGCGGCACTGTCCGGTACTGTTGGTCTGGGTAACATCGCAGGTGTTGCGGTGGCGATCTCCATCGGTGGTCCAGGTGCTACTTTCTGGATGATTATCGGTGGCCTGCTGGGTATGTCTACCAAGTTTGTCGAATGTACACTGGGTGTTAAATATCGTGTTGAACATGCTGACGGGCGTGTTTCCGGTGGTCCGATGTACTACCTGAGCCGTGGCCTGGCTGAACAGGGCAAGGCAGGTCTGGGTAAATTCCTGGCGGTATTCTTCGCTATCTGCTGTCTGGGTGGCGCGATTGGTGCTGGTAACATGTTCCAGGCTAACCAGGCTGCACAGCAGGTTATTAGTGTAACTGGCGGTGAAAACAGCTTCTTTGCAGGTAATGCATGGATTCTGGGTCTTATGATGGCTGGCCTGGTGGGCGTAGTGATCATCGGCGGCATCAAGTCTATCGCTAAGGTAACTGAAAAAGTTATTCCTCTGATGGCGGGTATCTACCTGACAGCAGCGGTTGTGATTCTGGCTATGAATGCCAGCCAGATTCCAGAAGCTTTCGCTGTAATCTTCACAGGTGCCTTCACTGCGGCTGGTGTTACCGGTGGTGTTATCGGTTGTATGATTCAGGGCTTTAAACGTGCGGCGTTCTCTAACGAAGCTGGTCTGGGTTCTGCTGCGATTGCACACGCAGCGGTAAAAACCAAAGAGCCACTGAGCGAAGGTTACGTTTCCCTGCTTGAGCCATTCATCGATACTGTTGTTATCTGTACTATGACTGCTCTGGTAATCGTTATTACTGGTGCTTACACCAACCCTGATCTGGGTGGCGTAGGTATGACCTCTGCAGCATTTGAGAGCGCATTCTCCTGGTTCCCATATGTTCTGGCAGTAGCAGTTGTACTCTTTGCGTTCTCTACTATGCTGGCATGGTGCTACTACGGTACTAAAGCCTGGACTTACCTGTTCGGCGACAGCAAAGGTGCGGATCTGACCTTCAAGGTGATCTTCTGTATCTTCGTAGTGATCGGTTCTTCTATGAGCCTGGGTCCGGTCATCGACTTCTCTGACTCTATGATCTTTGCGATGAGTATTGCGAACATTGCAGGTCTGTACATGCTGGCGCCAGTCGTTAAGCGTGAACTGGCAAGCTACCGCAGCCGCATCAATACCGGTGAGATCGCTAATCACCGTAAAGAGAAACAGCGCGAGACAGCTTAAGTTCTACAAAATCAAAAAAGCCAGCTTATTAAAGCTGGCTTTTTTTTGCCTGTTTGCAGGCGTAATTCTCATAGCGTTGCTAACCTGTTATCCATAACAGGGAGGTAACTCGTCATGAACATTATGCAAAGGATTCGCTGTTACTCCATCTGCTTGCTGCTCTTCTGCTTTAGCTTACCAGCCTGGTCTTCCGAACGGCCTGATGTCAGGGTCGGATACATCGAATTTCCGCCGATGTTTTCTACCGTGAATGGTAAGCCGGAAGGTATTCTGCTGGAGATTGGCCGGGGCATCTATCAACAGCTGGGGCTCAGTTATAGCGAAACTTCTTTCCCAGTGAAGCGGCTTTTCAAGAATCTCAACAGCGGCCTGACCGATGTCTGGTACGGCATTAAAATTGATTCACTGAAAGAGGGAAGTTTGATTGGGACGCAGCCAATCTACCACATCGAGCTCAGGGCTTATTCACTGCAACCTGGAGTGAGTGTTAGCAAGAAAGAGGACTTGGTTGGCAAAAAGGTCATCCTGATACTTGGCTACAGTTATTCACAGTGGGGCAGCTTCATTCGTAATCCTGATAGTGGTGTGACCTATGTGGAGGTCAAAAGCCATAAACAAGCTTTGAAAATGCTGAAAACTGGTCGTTTTGATTATCTGCTGAATTATCGTTACCCGGTCGAACAGGCGTTGGAGCAGCAGCCATTGGATAATCTATTCCATCGCACGCTGAGTAAGCTTCCGGTGTTTTTCTATGTCAGCCGTAAATATCCAAACGCCGAGCAGATGCTAGAGCAGTTAGATGAAACATTCCGTCAGCTAGCGCGACAGGGGCGCTTTCAGTTCCTGACCCCTGAAGTGGTACAGGCGCTGATTAAATAACGCCGAGCACTCTGACCAGATAGATCGCAGAGCTGAGTGTCAGAACTGATCCCAAAGTGGTGGTAAGGATGATATTGGCTGCCAATTCTCCGTTACCGCCCATCGCTTTAGCCATGACAAAGGATGCTGCAGCGGTAGGGCAGCCAAACAAGACCATCATCAGCACCAAATCCTGACCCGCAAATCCGCTGAGCAAGGCACCCAGAGTCAGTACCAGTGGCAATATGATCAACTTGCTGCTGGTGGCCCAGAAAGCTTCGCCGCTGGTATCTCGCAGACTTTTCATATTCAGTGACGCGCCAATGGTAAGTAGTGCTAGTGGCAGCGTCAGATTAGCGAAGTAGCGGCCAGTACGTTCAACAACATCGGGTAAACCAAAGCCAAAGTAGCTGAAAGGAAGCGCTAGCAGTACCGCGATGATTAGCGGGTTTTTGACTATCTCTATCAGTGCCTGGCGAAGCTGTGTACCGTTTTCCTGCTGCATCGGCAGCGACAGTGCCAGTATTGAAAGTACGTTATAGAGCGGGATGACTAGTGCCAGCAGCAGTGAAGCCTGGGCCAGTCCCGGTTGACCAAACAGGTTAAAACTCACCGCTAGTCCGATAATGCCGTAGTTACTACGGAAGGCTCCCTGAATGAACACTCCAAGATCCCGGGGATCTTTAATCCAGCGGGCGGCCATCCACCAGAGAATGGCAAAAGTAATAATAGTGCCTGTAGCTATGTATAACAGTTGCCCAGGATTGAAGACTGCATGGAAATCAGTTCGCGAGATCGACATAAATACCAGAGCTGGCAGCGTAATCACAAATACCAGTTTGGATGCAACCTGTACAAATTCAGCAGTGAGCAGCCCAGTGCGACGCAGCAGTGCGCCCAGAAATACGATAAAGAATATCGGCGCTACTATATTGGCAGTAAAACCCAGTGATTGGAGGTAGAGATCCAAAGCGCGGTCCTGTGTCTGAGGTCGGCGAAGCGCGTTATTCTAAATCAATGCCACGCTCTAAGCGCATAATAAGCGCTTATTACTACAATAAAAGGGAGTGATAGGAGGCGGAAGCAATGGCTATTCGCGGGGCTTTTATGATCAACCCGATTTTCGTACTGGGTTTATTACTCTTTTTTAGTCAATCACTCAGGGCAGAAGCACTGCCGGTTTACACTGAGGAATTCCCTCCCTACAACTACACCGAAGCTGGCCAGCCATATGGTATTTCTACCGAGATTGTGGTTGAGGTACTGCGGCGGGCGGACATCGACTATCAGATTGAATCGCTGCCCTGGGCAAGAGCGATGCACTATGCGTCGTCTGATAAACCTTGCCTGATCTACTCAATCTCCCGGTTAGCAGAACGCGAAGATAAGTTCCGATGGATTGGTAAGATGACGCCGGTCAGGCATGCCGCCTATGCGTTGACACAACGTAGTGATATCAACATCAACGGGCTGGAAGATATGCGTGGTTTTATGCTGGGAACTGTGCGCAACGGTGCGCGGGAAACTTACTTAATAGAGAAAGGATTCTATCTTGGCAATATGGCGCGTACCTCAGGCAAAGATGCAATGTTACGTAATTACAGCATGCTCAAAGAGGGACGTATTGATCTCTGGTTAGCACCAGATGCGGTGGCGCACTTTATCGTCAGTGGTACCGGTGAGAAGCCTGCAAAGGTGCTGCGCGAAGTGCATCAGTTGTCCGAGATGTCCGGGCATTATTATCTGGCAGCGAGCCCTGGCACTTCAGATGAGATAGTCGCGAAAATTAAAGCAGCGCTGACAGAATTCAGAGAATCCCCGGAATATCTCCTCATTCTGCAGCGCTGGGGTGTGAACCCGGGGGAGTAAAAGGCCAGCCCGGTCAATCGGAGTAACTAACAGCATATGCGCAGAGGCCTGAGTGCACAGAGGAAGGAGCGAACTTACCTTGCGAATCTTCAAGGCTGGTCCGTACTTCTTTGGTAGAAAGATGGTGACGGCCATCTTTCCAGACCCTTTTGTTTGCTGTTGTCGGCTCTCCGGGGCTGGCGAAAACTATGGGGTGTAGCGGAGCATCGCTACACCCGCGTTAGGGTTTAGGCTACGGTTGTTTCACGCTTGATTTCAGCGCTCTCACGGCTGTTGTACACCTCAGTGTCCAGCTCACCTTCGCTCTTACCGATCAGTACGGAAACCATCAGGTCGCCACAAACGTTCACGCTGGTGCGCGCCATATCCAGGATACGGTCGATACCGGCGATGATCGCCAGACCTTCCATTGGCAGGCCGACAGTGGTCAGTACCAGTGACAGCATGATCAGACCAGCACCTGGTACGCCAGCGGTACCGATAGAAGCCAGAGTCGCAGTTGCGATGATGATCAGGTAGTCACTCATGGCCAGGTCGATACCGAACGCCTGTGCGATAAACAGAGCAGTTACACCCTGATACAGCGCAGTACCGTCCATATTGATGGTCGCGCCTAGTGGCAGTACGAAAGAGGAGATACCTTTGGAAACGCCCAGGTTTTCACGTGCACAACGGATGCTGACAGGCAGGGTGCCGGAAGAGCTGGTGCTGGTGAACGCCATCATCTGAGCGCTAAGGATACCTTTCAGGTAACGAACAGGGCTCAGGCCTGCCAGAGTCGACAGGATGCCGCTGTACACCACAACTACGTGGATGATGCAGCCGATGTAAACAACAGCGATCACTTCAATCAGTGGCAGCAGGATATCAACGCCGTATTTACCCGCAACCCACGCCATCAGCGCGAAGATGCCGATTGGAGCGAACTTCATCACCAGTTCGGTGAGTTTGTACATCGCTTCAGCCAGGCTGTTAAACATCTGTACCGCAGGTGCTGCTTTTTCGCCAATCATATTCAGCGCAATACCCAGACCCAGAGCGAATACGATGATCTGCAGGATCTTGCCACCTGCCAGTGCTTCGACCGGATTCTTCGGAATCAGACCCAGGATGGTAGACATCAGGCCCGGTGCTTCTTTAGCCGCAGCAGCAGACTCTGCGCTGGCGGTCATATTCAGCCCTTCACCTGGGGTGAGCACTGTACCTAGGCCCAGACCAATTGTGATCGCAACAGCAGTGGTTGCCAGATAGATAAAGATCGCTTTAAGGCCGATACGGCCCATCTTGCGAGTGTCCTGCATTGATGTCACACCGACGATCAGTGAGCAGAAGACCAGAGGCACGATCAGCATTTTGATCGCGTTGATAAACAATGTGCCGATCGGTTTCAGCATCTCTGCATCCGGCCCCATTACGGCGCCGACACCGATACCGGCAATCATGCCGAGTAAGATCTTTTTCCAGAGTGCCATGCCACTCCAGAATCCCTGTTGCGTTGAAATGGTTTCCATCTATCACCTCTTATTATGTTGTATTGGCTGACCGGAACGGAGCTTATGCACCTGTTGCGGGGTTGATCATGTTTTCGGGCTTAAGGATTTCGCTCAGTTGCTGCTCCGATAGCAGCGCTTCTTCGCGAACCAGATCGACAATGCTACGGCCGGTCTCCAGCGCGGTTTTCGCCAGACGGGTGGCGTTGTCATATCCGATATGTGGGTTGAGGGCGGTAACCACACCGATGCTGTTATCTACCTGAGCACGGCAGTGATCAGCGTTGGCGGTGATACCGTTAATGCAGCGGTTTTCCAGCATCGGCATCGCCTGACGCAGCAGTCGGATGCTTTCCAGAACGTTGTATGCGATCAATGGTTCCATTGCGTTCAGCTGGAGCTGGCCTGCCTCGGCCGCCATGGAGATAGCCAGATCGTTGCCCATCACCTGATAGGCCACCTGATTGACCGCTTCCGGGATAACCGGGTTGATCTTGCCCGGCATAATGGAGCTGCCCGGTTGCTGCGGTGGCAGATTGATTTCGTTAAGGCCTGCACGCGGACCCATGCTTAGCAGGCGCAGGTCGTTACAGATTTTGGATAGCTTGATCGCCAGTCGCTTCAGCATTCCGGAGAACAGCACGAAGGCGCCCATATCAGAGCTGGCTTCTACCAGATCGGATGCCTGCACCAGTGGGAATCCGCTTAGCTTTGCCAGCTCTGCGACTGCCCATTTGCCGTAGCGGGCATCGGCGTTAATGCCGGTGCCTATAGCTGTGCCGCCAAGGTTTACCTCAGTCAGCAACTCCGCCAGACCAGCGATACGATCGATATCTTCACCCAGAGTGGTAGCCCAGGAGGCAAACTCCTGGCCCAGCGTCATAGGCACTGCGTCCTGCAGTTGGGTACGCCCCATTTTGATGACGTCAGAGAACTCTTCTGCCTTTGCATCCAGTGCTTCGCGCAGTGAGCGCAGCGCGTTAACCAGATCGTGATGACTCAGCAGGATTGCAAGTCGTACCGCTGTCGGATAAGCATCATTGGTCGACTGCGACATGTTCACATCGTTATTCGGGTGCAGCTTACTGTAATCCCCGAGTGAGTGACCCATGTTGCTTAGTGCGACGTTGCAGATCACCTCGTTGGCATTCATGTTGGTGGAGGTGCCAGCGCCGCCCTGAATCATGTCGACAACGAACTGCTGGTGAAACTCACCTGCGCTGATCTGCTGGCAGGCCTGCTCTATCGCTTTTGCTTTATGATCTTCCAGATCACCCAGGCGGTGGTTGGCACGGGCCGCAGCCTGCTTAACCAACGCCAGCGCTTTGACCAGCTGTGGGAAGTGATGCAGTGGTACGCCACTGAGATCGAAGTTCTGGCGAGCACGCCAGGTTTGAATTCCGTAGTAGAGATCCGCTGGGATATCGGCCTGTCCCAGTAAGTCTTTTTCGCGTCTTGTTTCGATGGATGAAGCTGTGGCTGTCATTGCTGGCTTTGTCTCTCATTATTATTCGTCGCGGTTGGAGCGCGTATATCTGTTAGAGCAAGGCCAGTGCCAATGTTGAAAAACAGTGTGTAACTTGCTGTTTTGTAATGGTTTATTGCTTTGTGGAGGCAGGGGCTTCTAGTCCCTGAAGGGTATAACCTGGGTTATGGCCTGGTTTGGCTGGAGGGTACTGCTGTGAGGCTGGAGGGCCCATGAATACTGAGTCTGAGGTTATTTGATCCGGGTATAACCGTCGTTATGACTATAACTACGGTTATACCCTTTTGTAGGAGTTATTCAGCTTTGTGTTTTTTTAACCGCTTACTCAGGGCAGGTTGAGATATCCCCAGTAAACGCGCCGCCAAAGATTGATTGTTGTCTGCTCGTGACAGCGCTTCGTTCACTAACAGTTGGTCGATCTCGGCCAGTGTTGGCAGGGGCTGCTCGGGGTTGAAGGTCACAGCTGTTAATTCCTGAGCGGAGTCTACAGTGGGGTTTTCGTCGAGCAGTTGCTGAAAACTATTCATTGAGAGCAGGTGGCTGCGGTGACGGCTAACTGCATCAAACACCATCGCCCGGAATTCGCGAATATTGCCCGGGAAGTTGTAAGTGCTGAGCAGTACCGGCAGCTCCGGTGGATAACTTGGCGCTGGTTTACCCAGTTCATCAGCAGCTTGTTGGATAAAGTGATTCAGTAAGGGAGCGATATCCTCTTTGCGCTGGCGCAGAGGCGGAATCTCCACCTGATGGATACAGAGTCGGTAGTAGAGGTCTTTGCGGAATGTCCCCTGCTGTTGCTGCTGGGCCAGGTCCTGATGAGTGGCCACGATCACCCGTGCGTTAATCCGCTTAGGCCGATCACTGCCCAATGGATAGTATTCACCTTCCTGCAGTAGTCTCAGCAATTTCACCTGTGATGCCTGACTCAGGTCGCCGATCTCATCGAGAAACAGGGTTCCTCCGCTGGCTTGTTCTATCAATCCGGCGCGGTTGCTGTCGGCACCAGTGAAGGCGCCACGCTGGTGGCCAAACAGGGTATCGGCAAAGACATTGTCATCGAGGCCGGCGACATTCACTGTGACCAGTGGGCCGCTGCGACCGCTGACCTCGTGCGCGGCTCGGGCCAGCAGCTCCTTACCAGTGCCACTCTCACCATTGATCAGCAGTGGTTGATTGCTATTAGCGATGGTCTCGAGGTACTGGAATATTGCTCGCATCGACTGGCTGCGGCTGACAATAGGTTCAAATACCTCAGGGTGCTCAAGCGCATTGGTCAGCATCCTCTGACCCAGTGCGATATTCTCCTGTTGCATCTGCTGCATCCGGATCGCCCGTTTAACCCCCTCGACAAGCCGGCCTTCCTCGGAGGTTTTAACGAAGTAATCAAAGGCCCCTTGTTGCAGGCATTCAACCGCAGACTCCACCTGATTCAGGCCGCTGATAATGATCACCGGAACTTGTGGATATTGCTCTGCAATCTGGCTTAGCAGTTCTTTGCCAGAGACAAAGGGCATCGTCAGATCTAACAGTACCAGACCAACGTTATGCTGCTGCATCAACGTCATCGCCTGGCGGCTGTCTTCACAGCGAACGATGTTGTTAATCTCGGCTTTGCGTTCCAGCAGGATACTGAGGCTGCGCAGGTAGGAGGCTTCATCATCCACCATCAGCACTGCAAAGTCGGGGTAGAGCGAAACGGCTTTCATGGCTGGATATCTCCTGTAACCGGCAGGGTTAGTATCACGGTTGTCCCGGTTCCGGGTTCTGATTCAAAGGTGAGCTGTCCGTTGTGGGCGGCGATAATACCGCTGGAAACAGATAAACCCAATCCGGTACCGCCCTGATCACGCTTAGTGGTGTAGAAAGGATCACTCAGCCGGCGCAGGTTTTCCTCCTCAATGCCGCAGCCCTGATCGATAATCATCAGCGACACCTGTTGCAGGTCTGAGCGGTAGATTGTTTTCAGGAAGATTCCTTTATCCGGACTGGACAGCGCCTGACAGGCGTTAGTAATCAGGTTGATAACCACCTGCTCAATCCGTTGGGCGTTGCCGCGGGTCAGTGGCATATTACTGGCGTAGCGGGCCTCAAAATGATCGGTGGATTGTCGAATCGTTTTATCCACAAGGCGTACGGCGGTAGAAGTAATCTCATTGAGGTCGATCGGTTGCTGTAGATCGTCTGTATCCTGACGGGCGAAATCTTTAAGGTCGTTGACGATCCGCTTGATCCGGTGGGAGCCGTCCAGCATATCCTTCAGCATCGCCGGGATCTCTTCCCGCATGCGCGAGTAAGGTAGACCGCCGAGCATGAAATCCCCGTTTTGCTGGTACTCACGCTCCAGCAGTTCCTCACAATCCTGCCAGGCTTCTTCGATTACCGGGAGGTTTAGCAGTAAAAGGCCGCTGGGGTTGTTAATCTCATGGGCTACGCCGGATACAAGAATCCCAAGAGAGGTCATTTTGTCCGCTTGAATCAGCTGTTGCTGATGCTGGTGCAGCTCCGCAGTACGTTTATCCACCTCGCGCCTCAGCGCACGGTTCCACACCATAGCGCCACCTAAAGTCACAAGTAGAATGGCTGAGAGCAGGGCGCCGATCTGACCCAGTTTTTTCCATGGCAGCCCGGTATGTTGCAAAGGGCCCAACCAGCGGTCGTAGATCTCCTGCTGACGGCCGGTATTTTTCAGAATTGCTAAGCCTTCACTGAACTGGGCCAGCAGGCCTTCACGTCCTTTCAGTACCGCATAGCCGTAGCGCTGCGGTTGGAAAGGGCGGCCGACAGGAACCACGTTTGCGAGTCCCAGCTCCTGGCCAAGATAGAGGCCAGGTAGATTGGCGACCAGCGCATAATCATGCTTGCCCGAGGCTAATACGCGCATCGCATCGGCGTGGGTGTTAACCGGGATAATGTAGGCTCCGACATCATTCTGACGCAGGTAATCATGCATAATGCCATCTTTCTGGGCGATCACCGTTTTGCCTTTAAGGTCTTTCAGGCCCTGGGCAACCGGATCACCTTTTCGGGCAAATATCGACTGCATAATGATGGCGTGTGGCGGACTGAAATTGATGGTCTTGGCGCGCTCTGCTGACTGGACCATTCCCTGTAATACGTCTACATCACCCCGGTCCAACGCCTCTCTCATCTCTGACCAGTCGCCCAGCTCAAAACTGATGTTCAGGCCCATGACTTCGGCGATCGCGCGGGTCAGCTCAACGTTGTAACCGGCAGGGTTACCGTTCTCGTCGAGAAATTCGTACGGCGGGTAGTTGTAGTCGCCGCCAATCCTGATCACCTCTGTATGGCGACTGGCAAAATCACTGACATCAGCGGCCAGCGCTGTCTGTACAGTGAAAGTGAGAAACAGTGCGAGAAGGCGAAACATTACTGATCTCCCTGCAAGCTATGCTGCTGCAAGTACTGCCAGACTTTCTCTCCAACCGGTTTCAGCGGTGTTGCCGGGCGGTACAGACATATCTCCAGAATCAGGTCCCACTGCTGGCCGCCTGCCCGCACCAGTGTGCCCCGCTGTAGTTCATCTCGTACTGAAAATTCAGGCACCCAGGCAACTCCGGCGCCTTGCAGTGCCATGCTTTTCAAACTATCCGCCATGGCTGATTCAAATACCGGTTGGAGTATTAGATCGGATGGCGGATGTTTCAGCAAAGAGGAGACCCGGCGGCCAAGATAGGTATCAGGTTGGTAAGCCAGATAGGGTAGCTGCCCTGCATCGCTGTTGAGTGGAAAGCGTGGTTTGCCGTTAGGCTCTTTAAGGCTGACCGGGATCATCTTCTCCCGCTGCATGATCAGTGCCGGGAACTGTTCGGTATCTATGCCGTTATCGGAAAAGGCCATCAGAAAATGGCTCAGGCCGTTCTGGAAAGAGCGAACACAATCATCCACATTAGTCACCAGCTGACGCACCGGTAGTTGACCAAGCTGTTGCTGCATCTGTTGCAGGAACTGAGGAAAGAGTGACAGTGACAGGGTTTGTGGTACTGCGAATTCGAGTGTTTCTGGCTGTTGGTAACGCAGCTCACGCAGCTGGCGGATACTCCCTTCCAGTTGCACCATCAGATTCCGTGCTGTCCCTTCGAACAGCTCCCCTTCAGCTGTTAGCTGAACCGGATTATGACGCCTATCAATCAGCTGCCGATCCAGTGCATTCTCCAGTGCTCTGATACGACGACTCAGCCCCGGTTGGGTGAGGTGTCGCTCTTCAGCAGCCCGGGAAAAGCTGCGGCTATCAGCCAGCGCCAGAAAATCCTCCAGCCATTTAGTTTCAATATTCATATACCGGCATACCCACCTATTACATGGCTGCATAATAGCCACGACTTAAGTCTAACTACAAACCCTGATTCACCGTATGAACAAACATTCAGTCCTATAACAAAGTGTCATGGCAAGGCCGAGACAAGGCAGCCAAGGGTTCTGGAGTAGATATGACATTTCGGTATAGGAATGACTGCTTTGCTATTGGCCGCTGCGGGGTGCGGCTTCCTAGTATGGCGGCATACAGACTTTAGCGAGTAATCAGTATGACCCCGAAAATTGGTATCTTGGGTGGCATGGGCCCGATGGCAACCGTCGACTTTGTACAGAAGATCGTCCAGCTGACGCCTGCCACAAATGATCAGCAACACTTGCCATTGCTAGTTTATTCGGTACCTCAGATTCCAGATCGTACTGCCTGCCTGCTGGATGATGGCGAATCCCCGCTACCAGCGATGCAGGCGGGGGTCGACTTTCTGGTTGCCGGTGGAGCCAGCTGCATCGCAATCCCCTGTAATACCGCACACTACTGGCAGCCAATGCTTAAAGTACCTGAGGGTATTACAGTTCTGCATATCGCCGAGATCGTTGCCCAACAACTAAAGACATCAGGCTGCAACCGGGTAGGACTCATGGCCACTGATGGCACCTGGCAGGGTGGGGTCTATAGCCATCCGTTACAGCAGCAAGGGATCACCGTTCTGGATAGTGAAGAAAGTCTGCAACAGCAGGTAATGGCCGGTATCTACAAGATTAAAGCCGGTGAATTGGTAGCAGGTGCCGAACAGTTAGAGCAACAGGCTGAGCAGCTGCTGGATCGCGGTGCAGAAAAGGTGATCATGGCCTGCACTGAGATCCCATTAGGCCTTCAGAGCATTGATGCTGCAGTCTTGCCGCATACCATTGATGCCACGGCGGAGCTGGCGGCGGCATGTGTGAGTTGGTATCAACAGCAGGCAGCATGAATTTGTGTGTAGCTGAGGCGAGCTATGCTCGCGATTAGCTGTTCCGCCAGCTGGCGGGTTAAGGGGAACGTACTGACTGCTCCCCCTAGGAAGGTGCGATTAAGTCCTGCTGGCTCTCTGGCTTAGAGGATGATGTGTAATCGAGGAGGTACTTTGCAGGCATGTCTAGACCTGTCAAAAAGTGCCAACAAAGAGTACGCATCACCCTCTAAGCCCCGAAGGGCGAGACCTTTAGCCTGCATCTACGGTGTTACGCTTCTTGCTAAGGACTATGGCCATTAGCTGCAAAGCGTGCCTAGTATCTGCAGGCTAGAGATCTCGCAGAGAACGAGCGGGACTTATTAGCACCTTCCCAACAATCCCCAAGCAGCCCTCCGCTTGGTTGCCTCCGGCAACTTCCCTGCGTGTTTCGCTCTAATGCTGAATCCTGAAACTCGCCTTTCAGGCTCAAACATTCAGGATCCTGGTCGCATTAAAGCTGCAATACTCGGCTGCACGGGAGGGAAGATTGGTGCGCTAAGTTGTTCCTGTAGGAGCTACTTTTAGTCGCGAATTTACTTCTCCCTTCTATTCCGCCTGATAGATTGTTAACGGGAACGTATCGACTGTTCTTATTAACAATCCCCAAGCTAGCAGCCCTCCCCTTAACCCGCCATCAGGCGGAAAACCTAGCCTGCCGGTAGGCGGAAAAACAATTCACGACGACCAGTCGCCTTAAATCTCCCTCAACAACTGCCCAAACCTTACCGCTGTCTCCCCTTTAAACAACCGGCCTGATGGCATGATCAATACGCAGTCATCATTTGGTGTAGTCACTGGCTCTTCATCGTCCCAGGCGATCACGCTGCCTTTGGTTTCGAAAAGCTCCATACCGGTGAAAGGCTCGGTGAAGCGGAATTTATCGGTTTTGATGGTGCAGGGGCCGCTGACTTCGATATATTTTTGTTTCTCACTTTCGGCAGGTACGGCGTATTTCTCAGCCAGTTCTGGCGAGATCATCTCCATTTCGGCTAAAAAGCGATAAGTTGACTCGATCGCTACCTGCTCGCTGCTCTTTTCCCAGTGCTGGCCGCACTCCAGTAACAGGGCGTTTTTTTCGCTGTTAGGATCACTGAAGCCGCCGTAGTCTCTTAAGCGTCTACCGGCTTTGTGGCCGTGGTCGCTGATCACATATTGGGGGATACCCGATTGCTGAGCAAACAGGCGGCCTTTGCGTTCAGGGCCGGCCATGATCACTGGTACTGTGGCGGTAAACATGGAGTGGATATCAAACAGGTAATCAACTTCATCAACAATCGGGCGCAGTTCGCGGGCGCGGCTCAGTTCTATACTGTCGCGTTCACCTTCCAGCACATCAACACCCCAGACACGGTTGAAATCTTCGTCGATAAAGCGGGTGGCACCCGGATCTTTCGGATCAAATGCCAGATAGGCTGCAACGTTCATAAACGCCAGCGTCAGTTTGCCGCGTATCGGGCGAACCTGTTGCTTAAACAGATGATCCAGCGCGATCGCCCCACAGATCTCATTACCATGAACCACTGCGCTGACCATCACATGTGGCCCCGGCTTACCTGAATCGAAGGTGTGAACATAATCAATGCCACGGTTTCCGGTTCGGTAAGCGGAAATATCCGGTGCCTGAAGTTCTACCGGGTATTGCAGTGTGTCTTGAGTCATCGTCAGCGTTCCATCTTTGGCGTTGTTGTTATCAACAGGTCAGAGGCCAAACCCCTCCGCTGCCTGCTGTTTAAGGTAGGAAACAAATAATTGGGCCAGCTCTGAGCGTGGCTGGTTAGCGGCAAAGGCAAAGGCGTAGGTGTAGTGCATATCGTTTTTAAACGAGCGGGATACCAGACCGTTCATAAAAGCACTGGCCGTTACTTCGTTAATGATCGCCAGCCCCAATCCTTCCTGCACCATCCTGCAGCTCATTTCGGCGGTTGAGGTCTCCAGCTTAATTTCAGGCTTCTGGCCTTCCATCGCGAACAGTTCCTCCAGCCGGTGGCGTGAAGCATGTTGTCGCGACAGGCTGATCAAATCCTGGCCGATCAGATCAGAGATGCTGATCTGTTGTTTGGCTGTCAGTGGATGGTCTTCCGGCATCAGGCAGACTGAGCGCGGTTGGATAAAGGTTTCGGTCTGAACGCCCGGGTGTGACATCGGCATTGATACCAGACCTATATCCGCATTACGTCCGGCCATCGTTTCCATCACCGCCCGGCTCGATTGGGTGGCGAAAGAGAAGGTGACTTCCGGGTATTTCGCCATAAAGGATTTCAGTACCCGCACCAGAAAGCTGTGGCTGATTGAAGGAATGGCGGCGATTCGAAGCTGGCCGCTGACATTCTCACTGTCATAGCCAATCGCTGAGTCCACCACATTTTGTACCGCTTTAATCGCCCTTTCTGCTTCTTTATGGAGTCGCAGCGCTGCAGTGGTGGGTACCAACCGTCCGCCGGTGCGCTCAAACAGAGCGAACCCGAGTGCTTTCTCCAGTTGGGCCAGATTACGGCTGACCGCAGGCTGAGACATGCCCAGCATCACCGCTGAGCGGGTGGTGGAGCCGGCTTCAACCGTCTTACTGAAAATCTCCAGCTGCTTGAAGTTAAGCTGGTTGACTCGATGTTGTTCGCTCACAGAGGTTCCTTAGGCAGATAACCGTTCTGGCCTTATGGGTAATACATGATTGCATAGAAATTAAAAAAGTCTATGCATTTTTGTATTTGTTTGGTTAGTATGGATTGGCAGCAGCGCATACGCTGTTGTACCGAACGTGCAGACTATGCGGTTTTTTTGAACAAAAACAATAACCTGAACCGGTGAATCTGCAGTAAACCCCGCTAGATGGAGATCCGCGGGGCTTCTGTGTATTCGCCTATATCTGTGAAAGAGGCGGTTAAATGAAAAGCAAAAGGATTCCATTGGCAGCGCTAACGACTGCCGTGCTGTCATTCTCTGGGCTTGCTGAGGCGAATAACCTGAATATCGGATTGGCGGCGGAGCCGTCTTCGATTGACCCGCATTACCACAACCTTGGGCCTAACAATGCGCTGTCGCGCCATGTCTTTAGCGGTCTGATCCGTCAGGATGAGAAACAGCGTCTGTTGCCAGGTCTGGCAACTTCCTGGAAAGCGCTGGATGAAACCACTTGGGAATTCAAACTGCGCGAAGGCGTGAAATTCCACGATGGTTCTGCATTTACCGCGAATGACTTCGTTTACACCGCGTGTCGAGTGCCTAATGTTGCTAACAGCCCGTCCTCTTTTGCGCTGTTCACTAAGGGGATCGACACCATCGAAGTGAAAGATGACCACACTCTGGTGATTCGTACCCCGAAACCATACCCACTGTTGCCGACTGATCTGTCGATGCTGATGGTGATCTCTGCTAAGACCAACGGTATTACACAGCCTCTTACCTATGACGGCAAAGGTTGTGGCATTACTGCTTGGCCGAAGACACCTGATTTCAACAGCGGCAAAATCGCCAATGGTACTGGCCCGTTCAAGCTAAAGTCCTTCAAGAAGGGCGACAGCCTGGTACTGGAGCGTAACGACGGCTACTGGGGCGATAAGCCAGAGTGGAGTCAGGTGACTATGAAACCGATCAGCAGTGCTGCATCTCGTGTCGCTGCGCTGCTGTCCGGTGATGTTGATTTTATCGACAACCCTCCAACTCAGGATTTGCCTAAACTGCAGAAGAACAAAGATCTTGGTGTTTCTGATGGTCTTTCCAACCGCGTAATCTATCTGCATATGGACCAGTTCGGCCCATCAACACCAGGTGTTAAAGGCACTGGTAAACCAGCAGAGAAATATGTGGGTGAAGGTCCATGTGCTGAAGGCAAATGTGAGAAGAATCCACTGTTGGATAAACGTGTCCGTCAGGCACTGTCTATGGCGATCCACCGTGATGCGATCGTGAAGAAGGTGATGGGTGGCAATGCAGTTGCTGCAGGCGAACTGCTGCCGCAGGGCTTCTTCGGTACTAACCCAGGTGCGAAACCAGAAGCTTATGATCCGAAAAAAGCTAAGCAGCTGCTGGCTGATGCGGGTTACCCGAATGGCTTCGAGCTGACGCTAGGTACGCCAAACGACCGTTATATCAACGACTCTAAAGTTGCTCAGGCGATCGCTCAGATGTTCACCCGTATCGGTGTGAAAACCAAAGTTGATGCGATGACTAAGAGCGTCTTCTTCAAAACCCGTAACAAGTACGAGTTCTCTATCTATCTGGCAGGTTGGGGTGCCGGCACCGGTGAGATGTCCTCACCACTGCGTGCGCTGGTTGCCAGCCGGGATAAAGAGCGTGGTCTGGGTGGCACCAACCGTGGTCGCTACAGCAACACTGCGATTGATGACACTGTACTGAACGCTCTGGCTACCGTTGACGATAGCAAGCGTGAAGGACTGCTGCAGAAGGCGAGCCAGGAAGCTATGTCTGATTACGCGATCCTGCCACTGCACTTTGAGGTGACCAGCTGGGCGCACCGTAGTGGTCTGAACTACAAAGCGCGTGCTGACCAGTACACCCTGGCTTACGACATTAAGTCCGCCAACTAAGGAGGGCTTGGATAGATTCTGATGGGGTTTCGGCAGTTGTTTTAACCGCATCCTCACAGAGTTTATCCACACCTCCAGTCGTGTTCAGTCCGGCTCCTTCATGGAAGGGGAAAAGCGTGAAGGAGCCGGTCTTCAGCTGTCAGGTTGTTGGCGTGTGAGGCGCTAGTGACAGCGTGATTATTCAGTGAGGGTATCAGCGTGCTCGCTTTCTCTATTCGCCGCCTGCTCCAGAGCGTGGTGGTGCTTTTCATCATGTCCGTTATCGTGTTTCTGGGGATCTACGCGATCGGCAGCCCGGTTGATATTCTGATCAACCCGGAAGCTGATATTGCCGAACAGGAAGCGACCATTCGCCGTTTAGGACTTGATCAGCCGATCTGGTCGCAGTACTGGCTTTTTTTGAGTAATGCCCTGCAAGGAGATCTGGGTAGCTCATTTGTACACAATGAACCTGCACTGGATCTTATCTTCGAACGTTTACCAGCCACCCTTGAACTGGCGGTCTTTGCCGTGGGTTTCGCGGTTTTGCTGGGTATTCCGCTGGGGATGATTGCTGGCTTTATGCCGAACAGCATTCTGGGTAAGACCATTATGGCTGGCTCAATCCTTGGCTTCAGTCTGCCGACCTTCTGGGTTGGTCTGATGTTGATTCTTTTCTTCTCGGTAATGATGGGCTGGTTGCCGTCATCAGGCCGGGGCGAAACGGTGGACCTCTTCGGTGTGCCTGTCAGTTTCCTGACCTGGGATGGCATCACCCACCTAATACTGCCCGCACTGAATTTGGCGCTCTTTAAGCTCTCGATGGTGATACGTCTGGCTCGTTCAGGCGCACAGGAAGTACTGCAGCAGGATTACATCAAGTTTGCCCGCGCTAAAGGGCTATCACCGACACGTATTATCGGCGTGCATGTACTGAAGAACATCCTGATTCCAATTATTACGGTGCTGGGGCTTGAGCTGGGCAGCGTCATCGCCTTTGCGGTGGTCACCGAAAGTATCTATGCATGGCCGGGTATCGGTAAGTTGCTGATCGAGAGTATCGGTAATCTGGATCGTCCGGTAGTAGTGGCTTACCTGATGTTGACGGTGTTGATGTTTATTCTGATCAACTTCTTCGTCGATATCCTTTACTCAGTACTCGACCCGCGGGTGCGTCTGGATGGAGCTAAGTAAATGAATAGTCAGGTACCTGTAGCGAAACCAGCCGAGGCGGTCAAAGAGGAAACGCCGCTGCGTCGGTTTATATCTGAGTTTTTTGAAAGCAAGCTGGCGATATCGGGGCTGGTGGTTTTTGCGACCCTGGCGCTGGCTGCGATTTTTGCTCCTTGGGTGAGCCCTCAAGACCCCTATGATCTGATGGAGATCAGCATCATGGATAGCCGTCTGGCACCGGGAGTGGTCGGTGAAGAGGTGGCCTATTTCCTCGGCACTGATGATCAGGGGCGGGATATGTTCTCCGCCATTATCTACGGTCTGCGTATCAGTCTGCTGGTGGGCATAGGTGCGACATTGATCGCACTGGCGCTGGGTAGCAGTCTTGGTCTGATTGCCGCGTACTACGGCGGTCGTGTTGATAGCTTAATTATGCGTATTGCCGACCTGCAGCTGAGTTTTCCGGCAATCCTGATCGCCCTGATTCTGGTGTCGATACTGGGGCAGGGGATCGACAAGATCATTATCTCGCTGGTTGCGGTGCAGTGGGCGTACTATGCCCGAACTGTAAGGGGTACGGCGCTGGTCGAACGGCGCAAAGAATATATCGAAGCGGCTACCTGTTTGGCAGTGTCCAACAAACGGATTCTGTTCCGCCATCTTTTACCAAACTGTATGCCACCGCTGATCGTTGTAGCGACTATGCAGGTCGCTCATGCGATCTCGCTGGAAGCAACGCTGTCTTTCCTCGGCATAGGTGTACCTGTGACAGAGCCATCCCTTGGGTTGCTGATTAAGAACGGCTTTGACTACATGCTGAGCGGTGAATACTGGATCAGCTTCTATCCCGGTGTCGCACTGTTGCTGACAATTGTCAGCATCAACCTGGTCGGTGACCAGCTGCGCGATGTCCTGAACCCGAGGCTGAAAAAATGAACCAGAAAAACGTTACTTTATCAGTTGAAAATCTCACCACTCAGTTCTTCACCAAGGAAGGCGTGGTTGATGCTGTTAATGATGTCAGCTTCTCTCTTAAAGAGGGTGAAGTACTGGGTTTGGTGGGTGAATCAGGCTCAGGTAAATCGGTCACCGGTTTCTCAATTCTTGGTCTGGTGGATGAGCCGGGCCGGGTCACCGGCGGACGGATTATGTTTAAAGGCCGGGATCTGACTCAGTTGAGTGAGCGGGAATATCGGGCGTTGCGTGGTTCTGATATCTCGATGGTTTTTCAGGACCCGATGATGACCCTGAACCCGGTGCTACGGATCGATACTCAGATGATGGAAGCGATCCGGGCCCATGAAAAAGTTTCTAAACAGGCTGCGCGTGCAAGAGCCATTGAAACCCTTGAGATGGTCGGCATTCCCTCTCCGAAAGAGAGACTGGAAGCCTATCCGCATCAGTTCTCAGGAGGTATGCGCCAGCGTGTTGCCTTTGCAACGGCGCTGTTGAACAAACCATCACTGATAGTCGCAGATGAACCCACCACTGCACTGGACGTAACTATTCAGGCGCAGATTCTGCACGAAACCCAGAAGCTCTGCCGTGAGACTGGCACTTCATTGATCTGGATTACCCATGACCTGACCGTTGTGGCGGGACTGGCCGACAAGGTCTGTGTGATGTATGCCGGTCGAGTTGTCGAGACAGGATCGGTAGATCAGGTGCTGGATACGCCAAAACACCCGTACACAGAAGGGCTGATCGGGTCTGTGCCGAGCCATAACAATCGCGGCCAGCCGTTAGCTCAGATTCCGGGTATGACGCCGTCGTTGCTGAATCTGCCACCCGGATGTGCTTTCCAAAGCCGTTGTAAATATGCCGATAACCATTGCCAGCAGTCGCCATCAGTCAGTGCGCTGCAGGATGGTCATTCGGTGAGCTGTCATCATTTTACGCAGGTAGCGAGCCATGTCTGAGCAGTCAACGTCTTGTATTGCCGTTAACAACGTATCGAAACGCTTTGTCAGCTCATTAGATTTTGCTGGCCGACTGGCGAAGAAGTTAGGTGCCAACCTGCGTGATGAAGTGGTACACGCTGTGGATAACGTCTCCCTTGAGGTTAAAAAGGGCGAAGTGGTGAGCCTGGTGGGAGAGTCTGGTTGTGGTAAGTCCACGCTGGGCCGGATGGTTGCTGGCATCCTTGAACCTACTGCCGGTGATATTCACTTTAACAACCGTAATGTTGCCGAGCTGGAGGGCGACGAAGCCCGGCAGGCGGCGCTCAAAGTGCAGATGATCTTCCAGAACCCGTTCGCCTCGCTGAATCCGCGAATGCGTGTGGGCGATATTATTATGGAAGCACCGCTGCTACATGGTGTCGTGAGTCGTGATCAGAAAGATGAGTATCTGGCCGATGTGATGCAGCGCTGTGGTCTTGACCCTGCTTTTAGTCGGCGTTATCCACATCAGTTCTCCGGCGGTCAGCGCCAGCGTATCGGTATCGCCAGAGCGCTGGCTGTAAATCCTGAGTTTCTGGTTTGTGATGAGTCTATTGCCGCTTTGGATGTATCCATTCAGGCGCAGATTCTGAACCTGTTTATGGAGTTACGCAAAGAGCTGGATCTGACCTATCTGTTTATCAGCCATGATCTTAGCGTGGTCGAGCATATCTCTGATCGGATCGTGATTATGTATCTGGGCCGGGTGGTGGAATCAGCCACCACGGAGGAGATATTTGCCCAACCAAATCACCCTTATACACAGGCGCTGCTGAAGGAAGTACCTAAACTCGAAAACAGGCACGCCAGCTTTACGCCCATTGAAGGTGAGATTCCATCGCCGTTGGACCCGCCACCGGGATGCCATTTTCACCCTCGCTGTCCGCATGCAACGGATCTGTGCCGCCAGCAGGTACCTGAACTGATTGAAATTGCGCCTGGTCATATGAGTGCATGCCACCAGAACCAGCTGTCAGTTGCCTGATGTTATTGAAGGAAGGGATAACAGAATGAAGCAAGTACCAGGAGTTTACACCTTACACAGTCCCGGCTCAGCTGAGCTACCGCTACTGCTTGATAGTCCGCATAGTGGTACCAGCTACCCTGATGATTTCGACTATGTGTCGGATCTTCAGGTACTACGCCGGGCTGAGGATACCTGGATTCATGAGCTGTATCAGGATGCGCCAGAGTATGGTGCTTCGTTGCTGCAGGCAGAGTTTCCACGCAGCTATATCGACCCGAACCGTGCGCTGGAGGATATTGATCAGGCGTTGTTGAGTGAACCCTGGTCGGGGCCTGTGAATGTCTCAGCTAAGACAGGACTGGGTATTGGACTGATATGGCGGAAAAACCAGCTCAATGAAAATATCTATGATCGCCAGTTAAGCAACGCTGAGGTCGCGCACCGAATTGAGCAATACTGGAAGCCCTACCATCAACAGTTGGAGCAGCAGATTGAGCGCTACCACAGTCAGTTTGGCGCTGTCTGGCATGTTGATTGTCACTCGATGCCGCAGTTCAGTAATGAAACATCACCTGAAGGGCCTGGTGTCGAGCGCGCTGAGTTCTGCCTTGGTGACCGCCACGGTACCAGTTGTGACCCTGAGTTTGTCGAGTTTACAGCCGGTGTACTCAAGGATATGGGTTACGTTGTAGCGCTTAATACACCCTACGCTGGCGTGGAGCTGGTGCGAGCATACAGTGATCCAGGACAGCGGCGAAACAGTTTGCAGTTAGAGATCCGGCGCGATCTTTATATGGACGAAAAGGCGATCACCCGCAGTGATAACTTTACCGCGCTGCGTACTGACCTCAATACACTGATGAAAGCATGGGCAGAGTACGTAAAGGCAAAGCTCTGAGCATCTGAAAATCGGGCACCGGCCAGTGCCCGAAAATAATGAAAGGTAGATTATGACAGCATATCTGAATGCAGATACGCAGGGGGTTCCGCTGCGCGTATTTTGTCCACAGGAGTTTAAACTCTGGTCTGAACAGCAGGCGCCGAACACTGTGAACTGGCTCCGCGCAACTGGCTATCAGGGTGAAGGTTTAGCGCTGATTCCGGCTGAAAACGGAGAGCTGTCCGAAGTGGTGTTTGTGACGGCTGATCCAGCTGATTTCTTTGCTACTGGTGAACTGCCTGTAAAACTTCCAGCCACCCAGTATCGATTGCATTGTGATGAACAGTACCGCGAAGCCTTGGCTTTTGGGTGGGCTGTCGGTTGCTACCGTTTTGAGCGTTATCGGGACGCTACTAGTGAGCGAGGTGTTTTAGCTGTCGCAGATGAAAAACTGGCCGATCGAATCAATATTTCAGCAGCTGCAACGGCATTGGTGCGGGATCTGGTTAATACCCCGGCTGCAGATATGATGCCCGTAGATCTGGCTGCTATTGCCCAGCGACTTTGCGATCAGTTTGCTGGTGAATATAGCGAAATCGTAGGGGATCAGCTTTTGGAGCAGGGCTATCCTATGATTCATGCGGTTGGTCGCGCCAGCGATCATCAGCCACGATTGATCGATTTTAACTGGGGAGAGCCAGAGTATCCTAAGGTTACGCTAGTTGGTAAAGGTGTCTGTTTTGACAGTGGTGGGTTGGATCTGAAGAACCGCACCGGTATGCGTCATATGAAAAAGGATATGGGTGGCGCTGCTCATGTGTTGGGGCTGGCTCAGATGATTATGGCTTCAGGCTTACCTGTACGACTGCGAGTACTGATTCCGGCGGTTGAAAATGCGGTTTCAGGCAATGCCTTACGTCCGGGTGATGTGATTAAAACCCGTTCAGGCAAAACAGTCGAAATCGACAACACCGATGCCGAAGGTCGCTTGATTCTGGGGGATGCTTTATTAGAAGCGGATACAGATGATCCTGATCTGCTGGTGGACTTCGCGACTCTGACGGGGGCTATGCGAGTAGCGCTAGGTACAGAGCTACCAGGCTTCTTTGCAACCTCGGAGCAGAGCGCCAGTGACCTTAGTACTCTGGCTGAAGATGTTTCTGATCCGGTTTGGCGAATGCCTTTACATCAGCCTTACCGCAGTTTGTTACGCAGCGATGTTGCAGATCTGGCCAATACGTCCGGCGAGGCGTTTGGTGGTGCCATTATCGCAGCGCTTTACCTGCAGGAGTTTGTCTCTTCAGAGCGGGACTGGATGCATTTCGACGTGATGGCGTGGAATAAACGCGCACTGCCAGGAAAGCCTACTGGCGGGGAAGCCTTCGGTATCCGTGCGCTGTTCAGTTATTTGGAGCGTCGCTATCGTTAGCAGTTATTTGGCGTGTAGTTTTGGGAAATCGAAAATCTCTTTGGTACCGCATGATTCAGCCAGCTCTGACCAACTAGTGACGCTTAGATGGATATGCAGCATGCCGCAGGTAGGGTATTTCTCTAGCCGCTCGTGAGTTAACAGATAGCCAAGTTCTTCGATGCCGGGGTTGTGGCCAACCAGCATAATATGGCGCAAGCTGTCGTGCTGGTTTTGCAGCGTGTGTAGCAAGGTTTCATAGCAGGCATCGTAAAGCTCTGGCAGGATCTGCATCGCATCCAGCGGTAGGCGGAGTTGGTCAGCGATAGCGGATGCGGTGACTTCTGCGCGTTTAGCGCCGCTGCTAAGTATCTTTTCGGGCCGTAGAGAGTACTCGTCGATTCGCAGGCAAAGCGCCGGGAGATCCCGTTCACCACGGGCGTTTAATGGTCGATCAAAGTCGGCAAGAGTCGGATTGTCCCAGCTGGATTTTGCATGCCGGATCAGGGTGAGCTTCTTCATCTTTCCCTTCCTCAGGACCTGCGCTGCTGTTGTACTGGCATTAGCCCGGCGGCACAGGAGCCTTAAGCTGAATTGCGCTGCTTTCTAGCATTATTGACATAGATGTACGGAATTACCAAAAAAAGTGGGGTTATTCGCCGTTTTTTGGGGGATTTTCAGCCTATGAGCGTAATGGATAGATACGTTCAGCAAACCATTGTCTTAATTGTTCAAGCTGTTTGGCGCCGAGATGGTCAGGATTGCTGATCCAATAGTAGTTCCCGGCACTGACCGCAAGCTCCTGTTCTGCGACCACCAGTAAGCCACTCTCCAGTTCTTCTTTGATGAATACCGGGTCGGTCAAGGTGACACCGCGTCCGGCGATAGCCGCATTTAGTGCCATATCTACAGTATCAAATACCAGGCTGGCACTGGGAGGTGGCGGTAACCGAAGTTGTTCGGCCCAGTAGAACCAGTCCCAGCCATCTCCACTGGTCCATATCATTGGCAGCTGATAGATATGCTCAGGGGTCAACAGCGGTTGCGCCAGTAGTTGGGGTGAACACACCGGTAGCATCGTCTCTTCGAATTCAGCCTGAGCGTAGCGAGGAGGTGTCTGATCATGATTAAGGAAAGTCAGTATTGCGTCAAAATCATCCTGAATCAGATCCTGACGAGCGACTGAGGTGGTTAACTGTAGTCTGATATCGGGGTGCTGTTGCTCAAACGCAGGCAGGATCGGGATCATGCAACGTGCGGCAAGAGTAGGAGAGACCTGAAGTCGAAATACCCCGGATAACCTCTTAAGCCGGTTGCTGGCGGCGGCGATGGTATTAAAAGCGGGGGTTACTTCGGCCAGTAACTGGGCGCCTTCTGCCGTAAGTGACAGGCTACGGTGCTGCCGAACAAACAGTGGTGTGCCGTAATGCTCCTCCAGTAGTTTTACCTGTCGGCTGACAGCCCCTTGAGTTACATGGAGCTCTTCTGCTGCGATGGTAAAACTCAAGTGCTGTGCCGCAACCATAAACACCCTTAGGGCGTTGAGCGGAGGTAAGCGTGTATCTCGCATGAGTTTTTATCATCCATTGCCGATCAGAATTATCGTTTGAGCAGGCGCTCAGTGCTCAGCACAATGTGCACTCTCAATCGGAATAAATCAATTTTCCGAGCAGTTGCAGTGGTTCATATAATCCAAGGAGACGTCTATGCAGTGGCTCAATCGTATCCCGATGGCATCAGGTGGAATCGCTCTGGCGATCAGTGCGGTGATGTTCTCGACGCTTTTGGATTCACTGCTGAAGACCATAGTGGGCGATATAGGTGTCTGGCAGGCGGCTGCTATACGCTGGTTGATGGGGGCTCTGCTTTTTTTGCCAATGGCCATTAAATATCAGTGGTTTAGTGGGTTTAAACTGTCCGGGATTCACGGCGTTCGGTTAGTGCTGAATATGTTGGGAGGCTTCGGCTTTCTCTACGCTTTGATCGAACTGCCACTGGTATTGGTGATCGCAATCTACTTTACGGAGCCTCTGTTTTCGGTCTTATTTGCGCGTTTTATCTTTGCAGAAAAGACGCCTGTTCATCGCTATCTGGCTATAGTTGCTGGTTTCGTAGGTGTATTGCTCATGCTGCAACCTGAGGGTATCGGCAGCATGCCGGATCCATTTGCTGTTGTAATGAGTTTTATTGGGGCTGCAAGCTGGGGATTGATGAATGTGCTGACTCGACACTATGGCCGGGATATAGCGACAGGTTCACTGGTGTTCTGGCTAGCGCTGCTGACCGGAGTTGCTTCGCTCCCTATGGCGGTGGCCGACTGGCAGCCGATTAGCGCTAACGTTTATGGTTTGCTACTGGCTGCTGCTATTGCCGGTTCATTGTTCAACGTTTGCTGGACTCGCTCTTTCAAGCTTGCACCTGTTGCGGTTGTTGCCGGTGTATATAACCTGACCCTGCCGTTAGCCGCGTTGGTCGGTTGGCTGGTGTTTGGCGAGGTTCCAGGCGTGCAGATGGTGGTTGGCGCCGCGATCGTGCTGGGCGCCGTGTTCTGGGCATGTAAAGAGTAGCTTTAAAAAGAGAGCTCACGCCGGAGTTAAAGACCCGACGCGAGCTCAAACTCTGCTGGTTTACCCAGCAGGAGATGCGATCAGGCGGCGATTGCTGCTGATCGTGCGCTCATTACTGCGTTCTACCATCCGGCTCCACATGCGTCTCATGTGACTGAGTGGCATGCTGCCCGGATGTTGCAGGTTCATGGTGTTATCGCCAAACAGGCGGGGGTCCATCAGATCAAGGTCATCATCGATCAGCGGTACAAAGTCCATCTGATCGAGGATGTCTTTTTGCAGATCAATGCCCGGTGCGACTTCGGTCAATTTCAGTCCCTCTTCAGTCAGACGAAATACCGCTCGTTCAGTGATGAAGGTGACGCGCTGATCTTTCTGAATGGCGTATTCGCCATTAAAGGTGATCTGCTGGACTTGTTTAAGGAACTTTTTGACCTTGCCGTTGGATATTATGTTCAGCACGCCGTTATTGATCTCCAGCTCCTGCTTACCTGAGGTAAAGGTGCCGAGGAAGTAGAGATCCTTAGTGTTCTGACTGATATTGATAAATCCACCGGCACCCGCCAGACGCGAGCCAAAACGGCTTACATTTACATGGCCCTGCGGGCAGGTTTCGGCCAGACCGAGGAATGCCTGATCGAGGCCGCCGCCATCATAAAAATCAAATTGGGCAGGTTGGTCGACCACCGCATCGGCGTTGGCGACTGCGCCGAAACTAAGACCACTGGCAGGTTGACCGCCAATGCCACCGGGTTCGACTGTCAGGGTAAAGTCGTTGAGTCGACCCTCTTCTGCAGCGACTTCTGAGACCATTTCCGGCATCCCTATGCCGAGGTTAACTACAGAGCCTTTTTTCAGCTCCATCAGTGCCCGGCGACCAATGATCTTGCGGGCTGTGAGAGGGATCTCTCCTGCAGCCTGACCACAGGAACGAACTTCTCCGCTATAAGCTGGATTGTATTGTTCGGCGAAGGTTTGAGGATGTTCGGCAGGATCTGCGACCACAATGTGATCTACCATAATACCCGGGATCTGGATCCGGTCCGGCGTCAGCAAGTGGTGATCTGTGATGCGTTCGACCTGAACAATCACTTTGCCACCGCAGTTCTTAACCGCCTGGGCGATAGCCAAGACTTCGAGAGGCAGGGCTTCGCGCTCCATAGAAATATTACCTTTGGCGTCAGCTGTGGTACCTCTTAGCAGTGCCACATCTAGTTTGAACGCTTTATAGAACAGATACTCTTCTCCATGAACATCAAAGAGCTCTACTATCTCTTCCTTGGTTGCCTGGTTGATTTTGCCACCATCCTGACGTGGATCGACAAAGGTGTTCAGACCAACATGGGTGAGTGTGCCGGGTTTGCCAGCGGCTATGTCGCGGAACAGGTGGCAGATAACACCCTGAGGCAGATTGTAGGCTTCGATCTGATTATCCAGCGCCAATTGGCCTATTTTGGGAACTAAGCCCCAATGACCACCGATCACTCGGCGTAGTAGGCCCATATGACCAAAATGGTTGAGTCCGCGTTCTTGTCCGTCACCCTGGCCTGCGGCGTATACCAGACCGAGGTTGCGTGGGGAGCCCTGTTGCAGGAAGCGGGTTTCGATGGCACTGGCCAGGGCTTCAGCGAATCCAATTCCCACAAAGCCACCGGTTGCGATGGTGGCGTTGTCCGGGATGAGCGAGGCGGCTTCCCAAGCACTTATGACGCGATCTGACATCTGTATCTCCTGAAACAGTACTGCATATTATTGTTTGTACTGTTCTTAGCAAATAAGATGCCTGATCCTTAAAGGGCTTTTATATCAATTGGTTAGTGTGTTTTTGGGTTGCAAGTCATTCGAAAGTGTAAACTTATATTTACACTATTGTCGTTACATGTTGTAAACATGGGTTTACAGATTGTGTTTGCGTAGGCGTTGATAGAGTGCGGTTCGTGAAATGCCCAGTGCGCGAGCAGCCTGACTTTTATTGCCGCCGGCCCTTTTCAATGCGTCAATAAGCAGCTGTCGGTCGCCTGATGACGGATTTGGGTGAACGGCTTCGACAGGCTCCGTGGTGGGTGTCAGGTCATCCGCCGCGCCAAGGTCTTCCGGTTCAATCAGGTTACCTTCGGCCATGACACAGGCGCGTTCCAGCCGGTTGTGCAGTTCGCGCACATTGCCCGGCCATGGATAGGCCTGCAGCCAGCGGCAGGACGCAGCAGATAGTTTTAACGCCGGTAGGCCTGAATGGTGTTGCAGTTTACTGAGGATCAGTTCGCAGAGTGCAGGAATGTCATCCGTGCGTTCGCGTAGTGCTGGCAGGCGAATTGGCAATACATTAAGGCGGTAATAGAGATCTTCACGGAACTCACCGTTGGCGACCAGCTCGCGCATATCTTTGGCTGTTGCGGCTATGACCCTTACATCAACCCTCTCCAGACGATTCGAGCCGAGTGCTTCAACTTCTCGTTCCTGTAGCACCCGGAGCAATTTCGCCTGCATCGCCAGTGGCATCTCGGCGACTTCATCGAGGAAGAGAGTGCCGCCATTGGCCAGCTGAATCTTACCCTGACGTCCTTTTCTGTCAGCGCCAGTATAGGCGCCGGCTGTAGCTCCGAACAGTTCGGCTTCGACCAGAGCCTCAGGCAGCGCTGCCATATTAATACCTACAAAGGGGCCGTTCGCTCGGGGAGATGCCTGGTGAATACTCTGCGCCAGAAGCTCCTTCCCGGTGCCAGTTTCACCCAATAGCATCAGGGTGGTGTCTAGCTGTGCGGCTCTTAAAGCCTGGCGTTTAAGCTGTTGCATGACGGCAGAGTCGCCGATCATATCAGCCATTTCATAACGAGCCTGGCGAATCAGATTGTGGCTAACCAGATGGCTACGCAGTCGGGCAAACTTATCGAAAAGAGGTTCCAGGCTGTCGAGCTGGTCATAGAAAACGAAGCCGATGGCACCTATCACCTCGCCGTGGTCGTCTTTAACCGGGAAACGAGTCACCACTGACCAGCGACCGTGGATCTGCATCAGGTCCAGCAGCGCTGCCTCGCCGCTTTTGACGACTTGTGGCATCCGGGTGGTAGGAAGCAGGGTTTCAATATCCATCCCTTCGATCTTTTGATCGTCGCGTAAGCCGAGCAGTGTGCGGTAGGCGGAGTTAAGCCAGACGATCCGACATTGTCGGTCGATAGCGATAGCGCCCTGGCAAAAAGTTGAAAGAATACCGATCAGGTGTTGATTATCGGAGGTGTTGGCAAGGAGTTTTTCGAGCCCGGTCATATGGTGGTGAGCTAAGTTATTGTTTCATCACAGTGTGCCATAACCAGAAAAAAAACGCCGCCCCTCAATGGGACGGCGCTTTTGGGGTGCCTTGCAAGCTACTGTAGTTCTTAGCCATAAGCGACAGCAGGCAGCCAGACGACAATCTCGGGCCAGAATACCAGGATCACCAGTGCGGTCAGCTGCAGCGCGATGAACGGGATAACCCCTTTGTAGATATCGGTCAGCTTCACATCAGGTGGGCATACGCCTTTCAGGAAGAACAGGGCGAAGCCTACCGGAGGGGTCAGGAACGATGTTTGTAATGTCATGGCCACCAACATCACAAACCAAACCAGTTCCGGGTTATCCACAATACCGTAACCGTTAACTTCAATCCCCAGTGCGGAAACGACCGGTGCCAGCAATGGCAGGATAATCAGGGTGATCTCAATCCAATCCAGGAAGAAGCCCAGCAGGAAGATGATTATCAGGATAAAGGCGATAATGCCGTAATCACCAAATGGCAGTCCCGTCAGGAAAGATTCAATCAGCTCATCACCGCCAAGCTCTCGCAGCACCAGGGCAAAGCAGGTTGCACCGATAAACAGGGCGAAGATATAGGCAGTGGTATTGTAGGTACCACGCATGACTTCTTTCAGTACTGAAAGATTGAACTTGCGGTTGTAGATAGCTAGTAGAGTCGCCCCCAAGGCACCAACACCAGAAGCTTCAGTTGGTGTGGCAATACCGGCAAAAATTGAGCCCAGTACAACAAAGATCAGGACTACTGTTGGTAACACACCTTTAAGCACATCAAGGTATACGCTCAGGTCTGGCGCCTTGGCATCAACTGGAACTGGTGCAAGCTGTGGCTTAAAGATACCGGTCAGCACTATGTAAATGATGTACATGCTGCCGAGCATCAGGCCGGGAAAGACTGCACCCATAAACAGGTCGCCAACAGACAGGCCGAGTTGGTCAGCCATAATAACCAACATAATGGATGGCGGGATCAGAATCCCCAATGTTCCGGCAGACGCAATGGTGCCTAGTGCCAGTGGTTTGCTGTAACCCTGTTTCAGCATAGGGCCAAGTGACATTACAGCTAGCAGTACCACTGAAGCACCGATAATACCAGTTGAGGCTGCGAGAATAATACCGATGGCGGTGACGGTAATAGCCAGACCACCATGTACCCGGCCAAAGAGTTCCTGCATCGATTTCATTAGTCGTTCTGCGACGCCCGATTTATCCAGCATGATCCCCATAAAGATAAACATGGGCAGGGCGACCAGAATCCAGTTATCCATTATCTTCCAGATTCGGTTGACCACCAAGCCAAGTGTCAGCATATCCAACCCGGTAAAGGCGTCGTAGTACTGGTCGGCTAGATAACCTAAACCTGCGAATATAATACCGATTCCACCTAAAACCCAGGCAACAGGAATACCGGTAAATAGCAGTAGAATGAACGAGACGAACATCGCGATAACGAGGATTTCATTTACTTCCATCGCTTACTTCTCCCCTTTAAACAACAGGGTGATATCCCGGATCAGGCGCGACAGCATGGCTAATGCGAGATAGCTGAAGGCGACAGGGATGACGGCTTTAACGGCCCAGCGCCAGGGCAGGCCGGAGGGTGCGTCCGAGCGTTCATTGATTCGATAGGAATCAGCCACAAAGTCCAGACTGTGGTAGATCACGACATAGATAAACGGCAGGGCAAAAAACAGGATGCCGATGATCTCTATGATGTATTTGGTGCGGGCACGGAAGGTGCCATATAGCAGGTCGACTCGGATGTGAGCGTTGTTAACCTGAGCGTAAGAAAGGCCGAACATTACACAGAGTGCATACAGATGCCATTGCAGCTCTTCGAGCATAATCATGCCGCTGCTGAAACCTTTTCTTAAGGTGACCTGCAGGACGATGGTGGCAATAAGTAGAACATATGCCCAGGCGATAACATGGCCGGTACCGCGGATAAAGCGATCAATCGCATCTGCCACGGGAACGGGTCTGGCCGGAGCGGAGTTAGGCTGATTCACAGAGACACCTTCGGACGGTTACTACTAAAAAGCGGGGTAAAGGGAAGCAATGTGGGGGTAAGTCACATTGCTCCCTGAGCGGTGCCCTTAGCAGGGCACCAGAGCGAGGCAATTAACTGCCTTTACGTGGTAAGTAAGCGTTAGCTTCCCAAAGATCGTAACCATTGCGGAAGGTGCTCAGGTCATCCCATACTTTCTTGAAGAATGGATCAGCTTGCTGCTCAACCACTACTTCGTCCCAAGCTGTTTTGAAAGTGCTGAGCATAGTGTCATTCCAGTAACGGATCTCTACGCCTTTATCCTTCGACTTAGCCAGTGCGCCGAACTGATTCGCTTCACCTTCAGCAAGAGATTCGATAACCGAAGCTTTACAGGTGGTTTCCAGGATTTCCTGCTGGTAAGGAGACATCTTGTTCCAGGTATCTTTGTTGATCAGCAATTCCTGAATGGTTGCCTGCTGGTGCCAGCCTGGGAAGTAGTTGTATTTAACAATCTTGTGGAAACCCAGAGTCTGGTCGATCTGAGGCATGGAGAATTCGGTGGCATCGATTGCGCCTTTCTCCAGCGCGCCGAAGATTTCACCGCCTGGTAGCTGCACAGTGCCAACACCCAGCTTCTCCATTACTTTGGCGCCAAGGCCGAAGAAGCGCATGGTCAGGCCGTCCAGGTCTTCAGGCTTTTCGATCGGCTTGGAGAACCAGCCAGAAGTTTCTGGTGGGTTAACTGCGCAAGGCATAGTGTGGACGTTGTAACCATGAGTGTCGTACATCTCCTGCCACAGTGCGCGGCCGTTGCCGTTGTACATCCATGCCAGGTATTCGCTTGCTTCTGGGCCAAAAGGTACGGACGCGAACAAGGAGGCTGCCGGAATTTTGCCCTGCCACAGACCGGAAATCGCATAACCGGAGTTCACTTTACCGCTGGATACGGCGTCCAGAATTTCCGCCGGAGCAACCAGTTTATTAGGCTCATAGACTTTCATCTTCATGGTGCCGTTACTGATCTTAGACAGACGCTCAGATACACCTTTAATTGGCGAACCCAGTGATGGTAGGTGAGTGCCATAAGCGACAGGGGTCTTCAGCAGAACTTTCTTCTCTGCCTGAGCTGTTGCTGGAATCGAAGCTACTGCTGCTGTGACGACCGCGGTAGAGATAAGGGTTTTGGTGAACTTTTTCATGACAGTCCTCTTATTTTTTTTGTGCCCGCTTTAATGCGATTTACTGGTGTAGGTTTTACAAACTTCCAATCTGCTTTTTGGAGCAGTCTGTTTTGTTACTGCTGTCTAGCCGCTGAACCTTGGCTTCGTTGGCAGCCGGATACCAAGATTCTGCTGGTACTAACTCTTGCTGTTCTTCCAGGCTGGCACGAAGATCGAAGTCATTGGGCCAGTCAGAAAAATCAGGTTGCTGCTCTTGCATCGTCAGGTACCTCTTGTATTGGGTTGGAGACTGGCTGACTGAACTGACAAGCTGCTGATGATCCCCAGTGCAACCAGCCAAACTCCATTGCAACGATTCTGGCTTGATCCGGCTTGTGTAGCTTCGTCCTGTGCATAGAAATAGGAAGGCTGCTTTAGCGGTAATTTGTGCGTATGAACAAACTGTAAATTACTGTCAGAAGAGAAACGCAGGGATGGAATTTCGGATTGGCCAGACTGGCTGTGTTGATATTTCCGGTGGGAATAATCTTTCGGTTTCGTACTTATTTGGTGACAGCTGAGAGGCTCACGCTAGTATGTGCGCTGAGTGAAAAGTTATGGTGTCTGGGGACTGAAGCCAAGAGGTTAACTATCAACGAAAAACAGCACTGGCCGCAGGGCGGCCAGGGTCTTTATAGGGGCAAGTGGATGGTATCAGTCTAATAGCTGACTGATACGGGCGATATTCTGGCTGGTATTGCGCAGATTAATAAAGGCTTCCTGCATCGCCTGATCCAGCGAAATCGCTCCGGGTACACAGCTAAACAGAGCATCGATTCCATGCTCGGTGACCAGCTCTGCATCGGTGGCGAGTGAACCGGCAATGGCAACCACTGGTAAGTTGAACTTCTTCGCGCGTCTCGCTACGCCAACGGGGGTTTTTCCGGCAATACTTTGACTATCAAGCCGGCCCTCGCCGGTGATCACCAGATCTGCATTACTAAGATGTTCTTCGATACCAATGGCATCAAGTACGATATCGATACCGGGTCTTAAAGAGGCATTAAAGAACGGCAACAAGACGGCTGCAATACCGCCAGCTGCTCCGCTGCCTGGTGTCTTAGTGACATCAATACCCGTTGTTCGTAATAGCTGTTCGGCAAAGTGAGCCAGGTTTAGATCCAGTTGCTGCACCATTTCTGGAGTCGCGCCTTTTTGTGGGCCGAAGATTGCTGAAGCGCCGTTCTCGCCAAGCAGAGGGTTATCTACATCGCAGGCGACACTGAGCTCAAGTTTACTTAGCCGCGGATCAAGTTTGCACAGGTCAATCGTTGCCAGTTTTGCGAGGCCGCCGCCACCCGGTGGAATTGGCTGGCCATGCTGGTCGAGGAAACGAGCCCCCAGAGCTTGTAGTAGTCCGGCACCACCGTCGTTGGTTGCACTACCGCCAAGCCCGAGAATGATTTTCTCCGCTCCTCTGTCCAGTGCCAGCCTGATCAGCTCACCAGTACCGTAAGTTGTTGTTACAAGTGGGTTGCGTTTGTCTCTGCTAACCAAGTCGAGTCCCGATGCCGCCGCTGTTTCTATAACCGCTGTTCGGTTATCTCCCAGCATCCCCCAGAAGGCTTCGACAGGATAACCAAGAGGGCCGGTAACAGCCTGTTTATGAATCACGCCTCCGGTTGCTGCCGTTAGCGCTGCAGTGGTTCCTTCGCCACCATCTGCAACAGGCAGGCGAACAAGGTCAGCGTCTGGATAGACGGCAGCGAAGCCTTCTGAGATAGCCTGGGCTACGTCAGCGGCGGTTAGGCTTTCTTTAAATGAATCTGGTGCGATAACAATCTTCATATGCGGCTGTTCTTGTTGTCGGTACTGAGTATGATATTGAGCCGGGCTACTGCTCTTAGGGTCTATTCTGACCCCGTTCGGGTGTCCCGGATTCAGCCGGAGTGCCAAAACTATATCGCTATTATTTGTATATTTTGGGCTTCCGCACAAGTCTGTTTCTAGTAGCAGACAGATATCTGTCCAATAGGGCAGGCCGCAAAGTATTCAGGTGGAGAACAAGGATGGCAGATAAAGTATCAACTTCTGCGTTAGCGAAAGCTCATCATGTCAGCAGTAAAGAGTTGTTTGCGTTGTTGCAGCAACGAGGTTGGATTAATCGCCTGGATGAGCAGTGGGTGCTGACCAGCCAGGGGCGTAAGCAGGGTGGTGAGTATCGCAATAGTGAGAAGTTCGGCCGTTATATTGTCTGGCCTACCGGTTTGGAGCTCGATAACGGAGACGATGTTCCAGCTGTTACGGAAGTAGACATCTTTGTGCTGGCTGAACTTAGCGGAGTTGAAATAAGTACTCTGAACCTTGTGCTGGCAGAAGTCTCTGCACAGAAACAAGGGCCTCGTGGTTGGTTTGTAACGCCTCTTGGGCTCAGTTGGGGAGCGGTGCAGCATTTCGATGAGGAAACAGGCATTCCGGCTGTTTTTTGGCCAGCAGAAGTTTTGGATAGAGCGGTTGTAAGGGATTGGTTAAAAGCCCTTCGTGGCGATTTGGATCAGGCGATGGGGCTCACTCGTAAGAGTAGGGGGGAGTGGGATAAATACATCGGCCAATACCCTGCAAATTATCGCTGCACTGACGGTAGGATGGTGCGTAATCGAGGCGAGATGCAGATCGCAAATTGGTTGTATTTAAGAGGAATTGTTTGGGCCTATGAGAGGCCATTAGCAGGAAATGATGCTTTAGTGGCTGATTTCTGGTTACCAGAAGTCGCAGTCGCAATCGAATACTGGGCGCTGCCTTCAGATGTAAGTTATCAGGCGATGAAGTCGGCTAAAATTGCTGAAATGAAGAGCCTCGGCGTCAATGTGATTGAAATCAGGGAGCCAGAAGTCGCGAAGATCGAGTTGTTTCTGGCAAAAGCTTTGTTACCTTTTGGGCTTGATGCATTTTAAGATATGACAGTGGCTGAGCGCGTGAGTATCCAGCGGTGAGGAATATTACTTAAATCCAGCAGTGCACCACAGTCTATGCAACGGTAGAGGGTATGGTTGGCACTTGAGCCATAGGCAACTTCTCGCAGGCTTCCCTCTTTTGCAGGTCGCTGGTTGTAATGATTTTTTTGGCAGACAGGGCAGTACTTGTAACGCATAACACAATCTCTATGGAGATAGTCTCCGGGCAGCTATATGCCATAGATTAAGCGTTATCGGGCGAGCGTGTTATCGGTCATTGTTCCGGTTGTATATCTCTCGGTTGAGATAAAAGTGCCAGATTAATCCGGCACTTTTTGGCTGTATCAGATGAGATCAACGGTGCAGTTAAAGGCAAGAATGACCCGGTCTTTTTCACCAAAGTACGGCAGTGCCGAATGTTTGAGGTAGGAAGGGAAGATGACGATCTGTCCCTCTGAGGGTGCTACATCCCAGATGCCTGTGCTGTTGAGGTACTGACTTCCTGCGTCGAGGTAGTGGTCGGCGCAGTTGCGTGGATCATAAAACCGATTAACTCCACTTCTTAGATCGAAATCGCAGTCACCCACGTCCAGATAGTAGATGCCGCACCATGAGCAGTTAGGATGACTGTGTGCATCGTGGTAGCCACCCTTTTGAGTGATATGGAACCATGATTCGGTAATTAGCGCGTTGCCTTCAGCCCCTTCAGGCCAGTATGGCTGATTGATCTCTGTCGCAATTTCAGATACCAGTTCCTCCAACAGGCTTCGGGTTTGCTGAATGGCTGGATCAAGCTCATCCATCAGCGTCAGTTCACTCTCGAATAACTGGCGTTTGGCTGTAGGGGCCACCTGGCTGGCGACCGCTTCCTGCTGTTTGCTCTGGTAGTCATAGATAAAGTCCAGCAGTGGTTGTTTCAGTTGCTGGTGGAGCGGGTTGTTAATGACAAACAACTGGCTTTCCCAGACTGAAATAAGTTCAATCGGCTGCTCTTGCTGACTCATAACGGGTAATCTCGGTCTAAATTCTGCCTGAGGAGGGCGCTATAGTAGCACGTCCGACGATTTCGAATGATCGACCTAGGTCACTAATTCGCTTGCTGGGCTTGGTTGGTGGAGGAGATAACCCTGGGCGATATGGCAGCGATGGGCGGCCAGGAAATTTAGCTGTTGTCTTGTTTCTATCCCTTCTGCAACGACGATAAGGTTCAACTTGTGAGCTAACTCCAGAATCGATGTGGCTATCGCTTGCTCGCGCTTACACTGGGTGACATTGCGAATAAAGCTACGGTCGATCTTCAATACATCAAAGGGAAAGTTTTTCAGGTAATTCAGAGAAGAGAAACCGGTGCCAAAATCATCCAGTGCAATAGTCACTCCGATCCGCTTGAGTTGTTGCATGGTGGCAATGCTCTGTTCGACATTCTGCATTAGCATACTCTCGGTCAGTTCGATCTCAATCATGTCTGCTGGCAGTGAGAATTGTTCCAGAGCCCGCTCAATCTGCACTGGTAGCTCTGTCTCATAAAACTGCCGAGCGGAAATGTTGACGGCGACTGGTAGTTTAATGCCCTGGTGGAAAAAACTAGCGGTGGTTCGGCATGCTTCATTTAGAACCCATTCGCCCAGTGGAAAAATCAGCCCAGACTCTTCGGCGACGGGAATAAAATCACCTGGGGAAATTAATCCCATTTCGGGGTGGTTCCATCTGACCAGTGCTTCCAGACCGCAGCAGCGCATTGTCGATATATTACATTTCTTCTGGAAATGTAAGGTGAGGTGATTTTGCTCGATCGATAGTCTTAGGTTGTTCAGCAGCGCGATTTTTTCTTGGGCGGCAACATTGAGTTGATGTTCAAAGAAACGATAGGTGTTACGACCATGTTTTTTAGCTTGATACATTGCCAGATCTGCATGCCGTAACAGGTCTTCTGGTGAGCAATGGGCATCAATTGTCGATGCTATGCCAATACTTGCGGTGACCTTGAAAGAGCGGTTGTCAATTATGAAAGCGGGTTCAAGCAGATCAAGGATTCTTTGAGCAAGTTGAGAGCCCTGTTGGTGAGTATCGTTGTGTGCGAGCAGTGCAAATTCGTCGCCACCCAGTCTGGCCAGGCAGTCTCCGCCACGCGCCGCTTTTGCCAGTCTGTCAGCCACCATTTTGAGTAACTTGTCTCCTGCTGAATGGCCAAGGCTATCATTGATTGTTTTGAAGTTATCCAGATCGATATACAGAAGCATTAATTTATGCTCGGGAGATCTGATAGCGAGTTTCGCTTCCTCTTTCAGGCGTTTAGTAAAGTATCGTCTGTTTTCAAGCCGTGTCAGGGGATCATAGAAGGCGAGTTTTTCCGCCGCTCCTCTGGCGTTTTCAGCGTCGGTGGCTTGTTTGCTGATATCCTGCAGTAACTGTTGGATCTGCAGGCCGGTAGAGGCCAGTGATTGAGCGAGTTGTCCGGTGCAGTCAGGCGCTACGAAGGGTTGTTTAGAGAATATTTTCTCCGCGATATTCCTCGCATATTGGCTAAGGGTGCCTAGTCTTGTGTTGAGAATCTTGAAAAAGATGATCTGGATGATTACGGCAAATACCAGTAGCAGTGCCAGTGTTCCTTCAAGTAACAGGCTGGTTTTCTGTAGCAGTTGTTGCTGTGACTCCATCGCCGTCAGCGCATGGAAGCCTCCGGACTGGATTGAATTGCGCAGATGCTCATTGGCGTCATTCAGATCCTGTTGCAGCTTTTTCAGTGCTTGATGAATGCGGCCCAAATAACGTTCATGGGTTGCCAGAAGGCCAAGATTTGTATTGGTTGACTGGCAGAGTTTTGTTAGTTGGCCTAACGTGTGCGCATAACGCGGGTTGATGGGTGTGGGGAGTAGATTGAGCTGCTTCACCCGAGTGGGCATATCCAGCTGTGTCAGGGTCATGCAGTATTGTTGAAAGGATAGCCGACGCTGTTGTGTTGATACCTGACCTGAGTATTGCTGAAGCAGTAGATGGGAAGAGGTAATCAGGTGTTCAAGGTCTGTTTCTAGTGGTATCAGACGTTGAAATACGAAGTTAGAAAGCTCGATGTTTTTGGCAACTTGTTCACGGTTTTCTAAGCTGCGCTCCTGAGCTGTAGTTAGCGTACTTTCAGTATCCTGAATGGCTGCCAAAAAGATGATAGTCGTCACTATCAGATAGGCGGCCATCAGGCGATGAAGTCCAATATGGTGCTTCATCGCGTGGCTTTGAATTTTTTGCATCGTCCACACCCGTAATCAATACAAACCGGAAGGTCCGGGCGGTGCAATAAAACCGTCCGGATACGATCTATTGAATCGGAGAGTGGGCTCAGGAGGGTGAAGCTAAGCTGAACAGTTAATGAGAAAGTATTGGCTGTTGAACAAAAGAATAATCCTAGCTGTTAAGCCAGACTTCTTCCGTCCAGTCCCATATGGACTGCCATTGCTGCTCTTCATCCAGTTCGTCACCGTCCCAGACGCAGATTACGCCGTATTGATCACAGACATAATAGCCCGCGCCATTAACGCAGAAGGCGATCAGGTCTCTGGGTAGGCCACGTTCCCAGGCTTCGGTTGCCATATCGGGCAGGTGAGTATGTAAGCCTTCGTCAGTAACTGTTGCAGGTTCGACAGCGCCATAAACAACATTGCTCACGGTGAGTAGAAACTCTTTTAGATCTGCCGGAAGCGGCAACAGCAGTTGTTCTTCTACTTCGACGAGCAGGTCATCATCAGGAAGCTCCAGGCTGTTGAAACGGTCCTGATTACGTTCTTGGAGTTCAGCTGCGACATCATTCATGGCTCGGTTCCTGTAGATCTGCCGATAGCGGCTATTGCTACCGGCAAGTCTAGTGATGGAGGCTTGTCGCTGCAATAGCTCAGAAGAAACTGGCGATCTCTTCCAAGGCTTTTTTCTTTAGTGCGTGCTCCGGGACCGTAGCATCGTCGGCCGGATATCCTGCAACCAGCAAAATGTATGGTCGTTCGGTATCGGGGCGCTCGCAGATTTCGTTCAGAAAGCCCATTGGCTTTGGTGTATGAGTCAGAGTGACAAGGCCGCTATGGTGCAGCGCATTGATCAGAAATCCAGTAGCGATTCCGACGGATTCTGCTGTGTAGTAGTTTTTCCGATCTTCAGTGCCGCTGACCCCGCCACGACGCTGGGCAAATATTGCGATCAGCCATGGTGCATGCTCAAGATAGGGCTTTTCGGCGTCAGTCCCCAGTGGTTTCAAAGCATCCAGCCACTCGTCGCCACCGCGTCCTGCGTAAAACGCTTGCTCTTCCTGTTCCGCAGCAAGCCGGATTTTACGTTTTTTGTCTGCGTCGCTAATTACGGCAAAATGCCATGGCTGGTGGTTGGCACCGCTTGGGGCGGTTCCTGCTGCACGAAGACAGTTTTCGATAATATCGCGGGCGACAGGCTTGTCAGCGAAAGATCTAACGGTATGCCGTCGTTTGATCTCGTGATAGAACTCTTCCGCTCGCTGACCCATCTCTTCTGAAGGGTACTCAATGTAATCCGGCAGTGGCAGAGAATCATGATCCTGCATCTGTATAGTCCTGTTTTTATTGTTCATTTGGACACGTTGTTGTGCGTTATTAACAGTAAAAAGGCAGGACGAGATAACTACAAGAGCACAAATCTAAGTTGCGGGAATTGGTATAAAACAACAAAAAAGCCATCCCGAAGGATGGCTTTTATCGATGATTGCAACAATGGTTAGCTATTAGCCACCGAGGTAGGCTTTGCGGACCTCATCGTTGGTCAACAGGGCATCACCAGTGTCTTCCATAATCACCCGGCCGTTCTCCAGCACGTAACCTCGGTCTGCAATACGCAGCGCCTGGTTTGCGTTCTGCTCTACCAGGAAGATGGTCACACCTTCATCACGCAGTTTCTGAATGATATCGAAGATCTGCTGAATGATGATAGGTGCCAGACCAAGGGATGGCTCATCAAGCAGAATCATTCGTGGCTTAGACATCATTGCACGACCGATTGCCAGCATCTGCTGTTCGCCACCGGACATGGTTCCTGCACGTTGACTAAATCGCTCACGCAGACGAGGGAAGAGTTCAAGAACGTGTTCCTGCTCTTTTTCGTAATCTTCTTTAGTCTGGAAGTAGGCGCCCATGTGAAGGTTTTCCTGCACAGTCAGGCCAGAGAACACGCGGCGACCTTCCGGTACCAGCGCCAGACCCTTGCGCATGATCTGCGGGGTTGGCAGGGCCGTGATATCTTCACCGTCAAACTGCACAGTACCTGTTGTAGCATGCGGGTCACCACAGATGGTCATCATCAGGGTGGTTTTGCCTGCACCGTTAGCACCGATCAGGGTTACGATCTCGCCGGTCTTTACCTCAACGGATACGTCATGCAATGCCTGAATCTGGCCGTAGTGAGTGTTTACATTTTCCAGCTTCAGCATCTTATTCCTCCCCAAGGTAAGCTTTGATTACTTCAGGGTTGTTGACGATTTCGTCAGGTGTTCCGTCTGCCAGTGGCGTACCCTGGTTTACAACATAGATATGGTCGGAAATACCCATGACCAGACCCATATCGTGCTCAATCAGCAATACTGAAATTTCGTGTTCATCACGCAGTTTCAGGATCAGCTCATCCAGCTCTTTAGTTTCATTCGGGTTCAGGCCGGCCGCTGGTTCATCCAGCATCAGCAGCTGCGGCTGAGTCACCATGCAGCGAGCGATCTCCAGACGGCGCTGCTGGCCGTAAGCCAGATTGCCAGCTTCACGGTTAGCGAACTCCAGCAGGTCTACCTCTTTCAACCAGTGCATCGCCCGATCCATCGCCTCTGATTCCTTACGGCGGTAATCAGGGGTCTTAAACAGACCTGAGAACAGGCCTGTATTCAGGTGGCGGTGTTGGGCAACCAGCATATTCTCGATAACGGTCATCTGAGTGAACAGGCGAACGTGCTGGAAGGTGCGTACCAGCCCTTTACGGGAGATCTGGAAGTCCTTCAGGCCAGCCAGCTCTTCACCGTTGAAGACAACACTACCGTCGGACGGAATGTAGAAACCGGAGATGCAGTTAAAGACGGTAGTCTTACCTGCACCGTTAGGGCCGATGATCGATACGATCTGGCGGTTTTTAACTTTCAGGTTGACGCCGTTTACCGCGACCAGACCGCCGAAGCGCATGGTCAGGCCGTTTACGTCTAATAGCAGCTGACTCATGATTTTAACTCCAGGTGTGGACGTTTCATCGGTACCAGACCCTGTGGACGCCAGCGCATCATCACAACCATCAACAGTCCGAACAACAACATACGATATTCAGAGAATTCTCGTGCCATCTCCGGCATGATTGTCATTACAATCGCTGCCAGAATCACGCCTACCTGTGAGCCCATGCCGCCGAGTACTACGATCGCCAGGATGATAGCTGACTCGATAAAGATAAATGACTCTGGTGAGATAAAGCCCTGACGAGCAGCAAAGAAGCAGCCCGCAAAGCCTGCTGTAGATGCACCAATGGTGAATGCTGACAGCTTGATAGCAGTACGGCTCAGACCCAGAGAACGACAAGCGATCTCATCTTCACGCAACGCTTCCCACGCACGGCCTACTGGCATCCGCATCAGACGATTAATAACGTAGATAACGAAGATTACCAGTACAACAGCGATAAGGTAGAGGAAGATCACCTTGTAGCTACTGGAGTAGTCGATACCAAAGAACTCATGGAATGGCATGTTGCCTTCCTCTTTGGCACGACGGCTGAACTCAAGACCGAAGAAGGTTGGCTTAGCGATACCAGAGATACCGTTTGGACCACCGGTTACTGCTGTCCAGTTGTTCAGCAGGATACGAATGATCTCACCGAAGCCCAGTGTCACAATCGCCAGATAGTCACCACGCAGGCGCAGCACTGGGAAGCCCAGTACGAAGCCGAACAGCGCGGCCATACCCGCTGCGATCGGCAGGCAGAGCCAGAAAGAGAAACCCCAGTACGCTGACAGCAGTGCATAGGTGTATGCACCCACCGCGTAGAAGGCTACGTAGCCAAGGTCAAGCAGACCCGCCAGACCGACTACGATGTTCAGGCCTAGGCCGAGCATGATGTAGATCAGTGCCAGGGTTGCCAGATCGACGGAGCCGCGGGATACCATAAATGGCCAGATAAACAGACCCACTACCATTGCTGCTAGCAGCCAAGGTTTCAGGCGTGCCATTGAGTCTTCACCTGGCAACAGGTTGCCCAGGTTCAATTTTGGTAGTGAGCTGGTTGCAGCGATGATCTTATCGTTAAACAGCTGATGCAGGAAAACGATAGCGATACCGATACCGATCCAGGTCCACTCAGTCGCGGAGGCACCTTCAATTGCCAGTTTGGTTCCTTCTGAAGTGAGCTTAACGCCCAGCATCAGGCTCGCCAGTACAAGTGTAATGCCGGAGGCGAAAACGGCGTTGTAGAAATTAGATCTCATACCTTCTCAACCTCCGGTTTACCCAGAATGCCGGATGGGCGGAACAACAGAATCAGAACCAGCAGGCTGAAGGAGACAACGTCCTTATACTCTGATGGGAAGAACGCTGAGGTCATGGCTTCAGCCAGACCCAGAATCAGGCCTCCGAGTACAGCGCCCGGGATTGAGCCGATGCCACCCAGTACTGCTGCGGTAAACGCCTTGAGGCCAGCCAGGAAGCCGACAAACGGGTTAACTACACCGTAGTAGTTACTCAACAGCAGGCCTGCGACAGCGGCCAGTGCAGCACCAACCACGAAGGTCAGGGCGATAATTTTGTTTGTGTCGATACCCAGCAGGTTAGTCATACCCAGATCTTCAGAACAGGCGCGGCAGGCGCGACCCATACGAGAGCGAGAGATGAACAGTGTCAGAGCTATCATCGCAACAGCTGTTACGACAAAAATCATCAGCTGCATGTAGGAGAAGGTCACTTCAAACAGCTGCGGGTCACCGAAAGTCCAGCCGCCAGTGATCAGCGGAGGCATAGCAACGTCACGGGAACCCTGAGACAGAACAACATAGTTCTGCAGGAAGATGGACATACCAATTGCAGAGATCAGCGGAATCAGGCGGTTACTGCCTCGCAGAGGGCGGTATGCAACACGTTCGACGGTCCAGCCGTAGGTACTTGCCATGATAATGGCGACAACTAATGCAATAACTAAAACGATCGGCAGGCTCACAATGCCCATGCTCGTAAGAGCCGCGACGACGATAAACGTCACGTAGGAACCGATCATGTAGATCTCACCGTGGGCAAAGTTAATCATGCCAATGATGCCATATACCATTGTGTAGCCGATGGCGATCAAGGCATAGGTTGACCCGATCGTCAGCCCGTTAATGAGCTGCTGTAACAGATAGAGTGTAAATTCTGACATTTTTGCGGGAACCAGATATTAAAACGCCCTGCCCCGGATCACGCGGCAGGGAGTATTGGTTGGGTGTTTAATACGGAGCCGGCGAAACAATGTTTCACACGACTCCCGTATCACATCCTCTAGTTATGTAGAGTAGCTTACTTAGCTGCAGATTTAGTACCGTCTGCGTGCCAGTTGTATACCACGAAGGAGAACTCTTTCAGGTCACCCTTTTCGTTGTATTCCAGATCACCCGTAGTAGTCGCGAACTTGTTCGCACGGATGTAGTCAGCCATCTTCACTGGGTCAGTAGAACCGGAACCTTCGATCGCTGCTTTCATTACTTCAACTGCGGAGTAAGCAGGGAATACGAATGGGCCAGTTGGGTCTTCGCCTTTCTCTTTGATTGCAGCAACCAGCGCCTGGTTGGCAGGATCCTGGTCGAAGCTCTGTGGCAGAGTTACCAGAAGGCCTTCAGATGCTTCACCAGCGATCTTGGAGATATCTGGGTTACCAACACCTTCTGGACCCATGAACTGAGCGTTGAAGCCTTTAGCACGAGACTGACGCAGGATCAGACCCAGCTCTGGGTGGTAGCCGCCGTAGTATACGAAGTCTACGTTGTTCTTTTTCAGCTTAGCGATCAGGGCAGAGAAGTCCTGCTCACCTTTAGTTACACCTTCAAACATCACTGGCTCGATACCAGCTTTTTCAACCTCGGTTTTAACCGCAGTTGCCAGACCTTCACCGTACTGCTGCTTGTCATGGATGATTGCCATGCGCTGTGGCTTAACGCTGTTGATCACGTACTGTGCTGCGAATGGGCCCTGCAGGCTGTCCAGACCGATGGTACGGAATACCAGCTGGTAACCTTTTTCAGTGATGGTTGGAGAAGTTGAAGCCGCGGTGATCATCAGTACGCCTTCTTCTTCGTAGATGTCAGATGCTGGCTCAGTAGAGGAAGAGCACAGGTGACCAACTACATGCTGTACGCCGTCGTTGACGATTTTGTTGGCTACTGCAACAGCCTGTTTCGGGTCACAGGCGTCGTCGTAGATAACACCTTCGACCTGCATGCCGTTGATGCCGCCAGCTTTGTTGATCTGTTCGATAGCCGCCATTACACCAACTTTCTGCATGTCGCCGTACTGAGCTACTGGACCAGTAGCTGGACCGGCCAGACCGATCTTCAGAGTTTCAGCGTTTGCAGCAGAAATAGCGCCCATCAGAGCAACAGCCGAACCAAAGGCCATCAGCTTCTTAGAGAAGTGTTTCATTACTTACCCCTTCTCGAAAGCTTCCCCGGAGAGTGTCAGGGAAACGTTCGCAAGTTTATTTTTGGAATTATTTGTTTCTTACAGGAGCAAGGTTTACTGGTAAACAGGCAAAAAATCAAATTCTGTTGCCGATTCAGGGGGGATATTGTGGTTATTGTTTGCACAAAAGCTGCAGGGTCTGCAGTGTTTGTGTCCCTGATAGGGGGGAGTGTACACGGTAAATCAATAGGTTAGCGGTGGTCTGTTTTCGTTTTAGGGGTCTAAAATGGAAAAAACTCTCGAATTGGGTATTTGAAATAGAATTTTCTTCTGAATTTATCTTGTTGGCGCTTGCTTCCCGTCAAATCAGTTTTTTTGCCAGCTATGCCGGGAAATTATTTTGAGAATGGTTGTTATTCAGGTGTATTTTCTGCAAGCTGTCAGCTGGGTAATCAGACGCTCCCCCACGTGTATCTGGTAGCCACCAGACATTGCTGAAAGATTACAAAAATAATCATTACAGGGTTGTCGCTTCAGATTTTTCGCCGAGGCCGTCAGCCATCTTTCACAGGGAGTTACAGTGCAATGAGTCACTGCAGGGGGAATCTTATACCGCAGCAGCTAAATGCTGAGGCGGAAAACTTACCAGATCTTATGACTGTGTTAGCTACCAGGCATAGTCATAAGCCAGCGTTTCGTGGCTTGGGTCATAACCTTAGCTTTACGGACCTAGATCGTCTTTCAGCGGCGTTTGCCAGCTACCTTCAGCATCATACCAATCTGAAAAAGGGTGACAGGATTGCTCTCCAGTTGCCTAACCTATTGCAATATCCAGTGGCTTTATACGGAGCATGGCGAGCCGGTTTAGTGGTGGTGGGTATCAACCCGCTGTTTACCGCCAGAGAGGTGTTGCAGCAACTGGATGATAGTGGCGCAAAGGCGATTGTGGTATATGCCGGGATGGCACATAAGCTCGAACCGGTGCTGCCGGAGAGTGGCTTACAACAGGTTATAGTGACCCGTATCGGCGATCTGCATCCTGGGCTGAAAGGGACCTTACTGAGCGGTGCTGTAAAGTATCTCAAAAGAATGGAGCCGGACTGGGATCTGCCCGGGGCCATCAGCTTTAGAAAGGCGTTACAACTGGGCGAGAAAAAGGCACCCGCAGCGGTGTCGCTGGCAGCGGAAGATCTCGCGGTGCTGCAATATACCGGTGGCACTACTGGGGTACCGAAGGGAGCGATGCTCACGCATGCTAACCTGATCAGCAATATGCTGCAGTGCCAGGTGCATCTGGAAACAGCAGATAAAGGCTGGCAGGAGTTAGTGGTATCTCCGCTGCCGCTCTACCATATATACGCCTTTACTATCTCGCTAATCGTGATGCAGGCAGGGGGCTGTAGTTTGCTGATAGCCAACCCTCGGGAGTTGAAAGGTTTTGTTAGCGAGCTCAAACGTCAGCCATTCAGTGGTTTTGTTGGGTTGAATACGCTCTTTGTCGCGTTATGTAATCAACCCGGTTTCCCGCATCTGGACTTCTCCCGACTTAAGCTGACGATCTCTGGAGGCATGGCGCTTACCCATACCGCCGCACGGCGTTGGCAGAGTATCACCGGGCAGCAGATCAACGAGGGTTACGGTTTGACGGAAGCATCCCCTGTTGTTGCGTTGAATCCGCCGCAGGATGTCAGGGAAGGCCAAATTGGCACACCAGTAATGCTGACTGAAGTGGCGGTTTTAGATCCGGAGAACCGGCCTTTACCGCCCGGGACTGCCGGTCATCTGGTTGTTAGAGGGCCGCAGGTGATGTGCGGATACTGGCAGCGTGACAGAGATACGACTGCGGCATTTACGAAAGACGGATTCCTGTTCACAGGAGATATCGCTATCCAGCATCAGGACGGATACCTGGAAATAGTCGACAGGTTGAAGGACGTCATTATAGTGTCAGGCTTCAACGTCTATCCCAATGAGGTGGAGCAGATAGTCTGTGAACATCCCGCAGTCACTGAGTGCGCCGTAGTGGGTGAAACGCATCCCCTGACAGGGCAGGAAGTGAGGTTGTTTGCAGTGCGTGACGATGACAATCTAACAGCTGATCAGTTAAAGCAGTGGTGCAGAGAAAAGCTGACAGGCTATAAAGTACCCGCCCGGATAGAGTTTGTTGAACAGCTGCCTAAATCGAACGTAGGCAAGATATTGAGGCGAAAGCTCCGCCACAATACCGCTGCCTGACTGGCTTTCATCTCAGAAGCTGCCTGGCCAGTTCAGCAAAGCCCTTGCCGCTGGGTAGCTTCGTGAGCGTTTTAGGATGATGCGTCATATTGGTCAGGTGCCTCTGAATATTGGCAACACCAAAGGTATGACGGAAGAACTCAAACATGGGTTCGTCATTAGGTGCGTCGCCTATATATGCTGCCTGACTCAGTATCTGCGTGGTCGATAGCCCGTATAATTGTTCCAGCACACGCACCGACATCGCCTGTTTGCTGTATTCGCCAAACCAGGCGTTGATATGGATCGAACTGATCCGAGCATGAGCACCGGCATTGTGGAATACGGTGAGCATCTCATTAAGCTGTTGCTCGGTGACGCCGGAAACATCCTGATTGTAATCGATTGCCACGTCAGCCAGTCTGAATGGCTGGTCTTTTGCCAGTCGGGCATTTGGTGAAAGTTGCAGGGCTTGATCGGCCAGTTCACTCAAACGTTGTTGGTTCGACTCCCTTAACGCCTGTTCCTGCCAGAAAATACTGTTGATATGGCTTTGTTCATCTTTATAGAAACAAAAAGCACCATTCTCGCCGACCACCGCTTTGACCGGCCAGAGTCGAATCATGCTATCGCACCAGCCTGCACATCCACCTGTTACGGGTATCACGGTGATGCCTGCAGCGTCTAACTGATACAGAGCATCCAGCGTTTCGGCCAGTAGCTGACCATCGGTTGTCAGCGTATCATCGACATCGGTCAGCAGAAAACGAATCTCAGATAAGTCAGGGTATTCTGTAGCCATTGTCATGTCCGGAATACTTCGATTGTTTGAACATCTGAACGGGCCAGGATTTCCCGGGCGCTAGCGTCGGGAATGCTGTCCGTGATCATCAGGTCTATTGCGTTAAAGGGTTCTACTTTGACCATTGCACGTCGTCGCCATTTGCTCTGATCAGCGAGTAGAATCGTCTTTCGAGCGTTAGCCAATATCGCTCGGCTAACTTCCGCTTCCTTAGGGTCGAAATCCAGTAGCCCTGCTTCCTGATCGAGGCCGCCGCTACCGATTATTCCGAAGTCGACATGGAACTGGTTAAAAAAGCGGATAGCCGCTTCGCCAACTAAGTCGCGATCGCTGTGCCGTAACTGGCCTCCGGCAACCAATACATCAATTTCAGGTTGTTCGCAGAAAACTGCAGCGACATCGAGGTTGTTGGTCATAACCTTTAGCGACTTATGTTCCAGCAGAGCGCGGGCGACATGAGCGACCGTAGTACCTATGCCAAGGAAAACAGATGCGCCATCCGGGATCTGCTCTGCGGCCTGGCGAGCGATCTGCTGCTTTGCCGGTTCATTGATCAACTGACGTGAGTGGAAAGATATATTGCGGGTGTTTGGTGGCAGATCAACGCCTCCGTGGAGGCGTCGTGCCAGACCCAGTTCGCAGAGCTGGTTTATATCTTTCCGGATTGTTTGGCTGCTGACGGCAAACTTTGTTGCCAGCTGCTCAACTTCCAGTTGTCCGCGGAGTTTCAGCTCGTCGATGATTTTGTTCTGGCGGTCGTTCAGGCTCATGATTGAGATTGATAGTCCTGTGGATTGTCGGTGATCACGGCATCAAGGCCCCAACTCCAGAGTGACTCAATCTGTTCCGGATCGTTGGCGGTCCAGCAATACACCTGATAGCCAGCCTTCTTCATCTGACTAAGCTGGTGCTTACTGAGATGGCGCCAGTCACAGTGAAGGCTCCAGGCGTTAAGTTGCTGGGCTTCACTTAGCCATTCCATCGGTACCTGTTGGTATAAAAGGCCTAACCTGACTTCAGATGACTGAGCACGACAGAGTTCCAGTACTTCGTAACTGAAACTGCTGATCACTAACTTATCGAAGTCAAAACCTGTTTGGCGAAAAGCATTGAAGACGGATTTAACCAGTTTCTCCTTACTCTGACCATGGTCTTTAAGTTCGAGGTTAAGGCTGATGCCCAGCTGTTGAATCAGCCGCAGTGTTTCGGCCAGGGTCGCAACTTTCTCTTTTGGCCATTCTGGGTATAGCGCAGCGTTGTTAACTCTTTCCAGATCTCGCAGATCCATCTGAGCAAGTGTGCCGTTGTGATCACTGCATCGATCAATAGTGGCGTCGTGATTTACGACGGCTGTGTCATCCGCTAGCAAGGTGGTATCGAGTTCTACCCATTGGGCGCCGACTTCGGCAGCCCTGCGGATTCCACCGAGTGTATTTTCCGGTGCCAGGCTGGGGGCACCGCGGTGCCCCATAATGATACGTTGCTTTGTTGTCATATCAGTCTCTGCTGAGTTTCCGGGCAGAAAAGGTGAAGATCAGCGCTGTTAAAGCCAAGCCTCAGGCTGGAGCCATGTTCCAGCTTGATATTGCCGTTTAAGCGCACGACCAGTTCCTCTCGGGTATGGGGTAGGGTGGTATATATCAGTGTATCTGACCCCAGCGGTTCCAGCAGTTCGATGCGAGTATCCAAATGGTGTTCGGCTGCGCCTTCTTGCGTCAGGTGTTCTGGTCGTAAGCCAACGGTTACTGGCCCCTCATGACTGGTCGCAACATCTATTGGATGATCCGCCCCGTCCAATAGTAGTTTGCCATCGGTAATCTGACCACCTAGGAAATTGATTGAGGGTGAGCCGATGAAGCCTGCCACAAAAGTGGTGGCGGGGCGTTCATAGATCTCCATCGGACTGCCGATCTGCTCTGCCACTCCGCCGTTCATGACGACCAAACGGTCAGCCAGCGTCATTGCTTCGACCTGATCATGGGTAACATATACGGCAGTAGTGCCCAGGCGCTTCTGCAACCGTTTAATTTCGATCCGCATCTGAGCGCGTAGTTTGGCATCGAGGTTAGAGAGCGGTTCATCAAACAGAAAGGCTTTTGGATCTCGGACAATAGCGCGCCCCATAGCGACTCGCTGGCGCTGGCCGCCTGAGAGTTGTTTGGGTTTACGGTCCAGTAGTTGCTCAAGCTCGAGAATCTTTGCGGTGTCTTCAACTTTGCGCAGGATCTCGTCTTTAGCGACTCCGCGGTTGCGTAGCCCATATGCCATATTGTCGAATACGCTCATATGGGGATAGAGAGCGTAATTCTGAAACACCATGGCGATATCGCGCTGGGCAGGCTCAAGCTTGTTGACCACTGTATCGTCGATTTTCATGGTGCCATCGCTGATCTGCTCCAGACCAGCGATCATTCGCAGTAGGGTGGACTTGCCGCAGCCCGAAGGGCCGACGATAACAATAAACTCACCATCCGCTATTTCCAGGTCAACACCGTGAATCGCAGCATAGCCATTGGGATAGGTTTTCTTAATTTTTTGCAGTGAAAGTGTAGCCATCGTGGTATGCCTTACTTTTCGGTCTCAACCAGACCTTTAACAAACAAACGTTGCATCAGAACCACCACCAATACAGGAGGTAGCATTGCCAGCACAGTGGTTGGCATAACAACATTCCAGGCGACTTCATCATCGCCAACGGCGAGCATCCGCTGGATACTCATCACCATGGTGTAGTAGCTGTCTTCAGTGGTAATGAGCAGCGGCCACAGATACTGATTCCAGCCATAGATGAACATGATGACGAAGAGGGCGGCGATATTGGTACGCGATAACGGTAATAGAATATCGCGGAAAAACTTCATCGGGCCGGCGCCATCTATCCGTGCTGCTTCAACCAGTTCATGGGGGATGGTCATAAAGAACTGCCGGAACAGGAAGGTCGCCGTAGCGCTGGCAATCAGCGGCAGTATCAGGCCAGTGTAACTGTTCAGCATCTCCAGATCGGCCACTACCTGAAAGGTCGGCATGATACGCACTTCAACCGGCAGCATCAGGGTGATAAAGATCAACCAGAAACAGAGCATCCGCATACGGAATTGGAAGAAGACAATCGCGTAGGCGGCTGTCAGGGAGATTGCGATTTTACCGATCGCGATACCCAGAGCCATGACCAGACTATTCAACATCATTAGCCCGACGCTGACACTGACCGCTTCACCGGTAGAATTAAACAATATGTGGCTGTAGTTCTCGATAAACTGATCACCTAGCCATACCGGAACCGGCGTTGCGAGCAGATCCTCGGGGCTGTGTGTTGATGCCGCAAAGGCGATCCACATTGGCAGGGCAACAACGATGATACCTGCCCATAAAATTGCGTGACTGAAGAAGGTCAGCCAGGGACGATTTTCTACCATCAGTATTGCACCTTCCGTTCGATGTATTTGAACTGGATCACGGTCAGCAAGCCGACCACCATCATCAGAATTACTGATTGAGCAGCGGATGAACCGAGGTCAAGGCCGATGAAGCCGTCATCGAATACCTTATAAACCAGTGTGCGGGTAGAGCTGCCCGGCCCGCCCTGAGTCGTCGCATGGATGGTTCCGAAGGTGTCGAAGAAGGCGTATACCACGTTCACAACCAACAGGAAGAAGGTGGTGGGTGATAACAGTGGGAAGATAATGGTCCAGAAGCGTTTCGTTGGGCTGGCGCCGTCAATCGCCGCGGCTTCAATCAGAGAGCGTGGAATAGACTGTAAGCCGGCGAGGAAAAACAGAAAGTTATAGCTGATCTGCTTCCAGGCTGCGGCGATCACAACCAGTGTCATCGCTTCGCCACCGTTCAGGAAGTGGTTCCAGTCATAGCCGATCTGATCGAGCAAAAATGCCAGGATGCCGATGGTTGGATGGAACATAAACATCCAGAGAACGCCTGCGATTGCAGGAGCAACGGCATAAGGCCATACCAAAAGGGTTTTGTAAACCTGTGCTCCTTTGATCACTCTGTCAGCCATTACGGCCATTAACAAAGCTGATCCCATCGATAGCAGCGTGACGCCGGTACTGAATATAAAGGTAGTGCCGAAGCTGGCGTAATACTCTTCATCACCCAGCAGTGCGGTAAAGTTCTCGAACCAGACAAATTCAGTGGAAAGGCCAAAGGCGTCTTCCACCAGGAATGACTGCCAGATCGCCTGAGAGGCCGGCCAGACAAAGAATATAAGAGTGATCGCGAGTTGTGGTGCCAGCAATAGCCAGGGCAGCCAGCGATTGTTAAAAGCGGGAGTGTGTTGCATAGGCATCCGGATACAGCAGCCACGCCAATGCTACTTGGCATGGCATAACCTAGAGAAACGACTAACAGGGCCCGGAGGCCCTGTCGGTTTTAGAGCGTTAAACGATTAGCTGTTCTGGCGCTCAAATTTACGCAGCAGCTTGTTGCCGCGCTCAACTGCTTTATCCAGAGCTTCCTGAGCGGTTTTCTTACCTGCCCATACAGATTCCAGTTCTTCGTTGATGATGTCGCGGATCTGTACGAAGTTACCCAGGCGCAGACCTTTGGAGTTTGCTGTCGGCGTTTTAGACGTCATCTGGGTGATCGCAGTGTCAGTACCCGGATTCTTATCATAGAAACCCTGCTCGCGGGTCAGCTTGGCTGCAGCGTGAGTGATTGGCAGGTAGCCTGTGAACTGGTGCCAGTCAGCCTGAGTTTCCGCTTTGGACAGGAAACTGAAGAACTGAGCTACACCTTTGTAGTCAGCCTTGTCATGTCCTTTCAAGGTCCACAGAGTTGCGCCACCGATAATAGTGTTCTGCGGTTCGGAGATCGCATCTTTCCAGTACGGCAGCTGAGCAACGCCGAATTCGAAGTCTTTAACGCTTGATTTAACACCTGCGTAGGACGCGGATGAGTTCATGTACATAGCGCACTCGCCACTGTAGAACTTAGGCGCGCTATCGGAACGACGGCCGCCGTAACCGAAGATTCCATCTTTTTGCCACTGTGCCAGCTGGCTGATGTGCTTAACATGCAGTGGGCTGTTGAATGCCAGTTCGGTATCTATACCTTCGAAGCCATTAGCTTTGCTGGCGAATGGTACGTTGTGACGTGCGCTGAAGTTTTCCAGCTGAACCCAGGACTGCCAGCCTGTTGTGAAGCCGCACTTATAACCAGCGTCTTTCAGCTTCTGGCCGACCGTTGCCATCTCTTCCCAGGTTTTAGGTGGCTGAACGCCTGCCTTGGCAAGTGCATCTTTGTTGTAGTACAGCACCGGTGTGGAGCTGTTAAATGGCATGGACAGCATCTGGCCTTTAGCGTCTGTGTAGTAGCCAGTGACTGAAGCCAGATAAGCTTCTGGAGAAAACGACTGTTGGGTGTCAGCCATCAGCTGATAAGTTGGGTAGACTGCACCTTTTGCGGACATCATAGTCGCGGTGCCTACTTCGAAAACCTGCACGATGTGTGGCTGCTTCTTGGCACGGAATGCAGCAATCGCAGACGTCATAGTTTCGGTGTAGTTACCTTTAAAAACAGGTTTTACGACATAGTCGCCCTGACTGGCATTAAAGTTGGTAGCGATCTCATTTACTTTCTCGCCCAAGCGGCCGCCCATTGCATGCCACCACTCAATCTCGGTTGCAGCCTGTACCGGAAAGGACAGCGCTGAAGAAAGGGCAATAAATCCTGAAACTTTACGCAACATGGTGTGCTCCATCGTTAGTCTGGGTGCGTTTATTTTTGTTTGCCTTGAATGTGCACCATTAAGTCAGTCTAAAGTTTCAAAAATGTTAAAGAAAGGTTTCGTTTAATTGTTTTTTGGTTTCATTTGAGTGTTTGTTTTCGATTTATTCGTATTTTTGTTCGAATTCGAAGATTGCGGAGGTTCGTTTTAGAAGGTCGTTAAACCGCTTATATGGCTGTTGAATCAGCTGTTGTCAGTGGCGGAAGTGGTTTTGACTGGCTGGCCTGCAGCGGCATCTGAAGGCAAAATGGGCCCCTCAGAGGGTGTGAATCAGATGAATACCGTAGAAACCTTAAAGTACATACAGCACTATCCAGCTAATTTGCAGCAGCAGGCGTTGGCATTACTACAGCAGGACAAACTTGGCGATATGCTGTTAAAACGTTATCCCGAGCTTCATAACCTCAGCTCGGACCGGGCGCTTTATGACTTTACGATGGAGCTGAAGAACCGTTTTATGAAGAAGTCTCAGCCGCTGGCTAAGGCGGTTTATGATGACAAGGTCAATGCACTGCAGCACGCTTTAGGAACACATACCCGGATCAGCCGGGTTCAGGGTAATCGTCTGAAAGGGAAACGTGAGATCAGAATTGACAGCTGTTTTCGCAGAATGCCGTTGCCGTTTCTGAAGATGATTGTGGTGCATGAGCTGGCTCACTTTAAAGAGAGTGACCATAATAAGGCGTTTTATAAACTCTGCCAGTATATGGAACCCGACTATCACCAGCTGGAATTTGACCTACGTTTGTATCTGACCCAGCTGGAGTTTGCCGGGCCAGTTTACAAATAACTAAGAAGGTCTGGTTACTGATCATCCTCGTCGAGGAAGGTCATACCGGCCAAAGGTCCGTCTGTTGGTTTGCTATCGCTGTTCAGCAGTTGGATCTCAAGACGGATGTCGTTAGCGGAGTCCGCATTTCTGACCGCCTCTTCTTCGCTGATACGGCCTGCTTTGAGCTGTTCGATCAATGCCTTGTCAAAGGTCTGCATGCCGGTGGTATCTGAGGCCTTCATTACCTCTTTAATGCCTTTGACATCACCTTTCATAATCAACTCCTGAATAGGAGCTGTGCCTAGCATGATCTCAACGACGGCGGTTCGTTTACCGTCAACTGTAGGAATCAGGCGCTGAGAGATAATCGCCTTTATGTTAAGCGCCATGTCGTGAAACAGTTGCTTGTGTCGGTCCTGCGGGAAGAAGTTGATAATCCTGTCCAGCGCCTGGTTCGCATTGTTGGCGTGTAGGGTGGATATCGCCAGATGGCCGGTTTCCGCGTAGGTTAAGGCGTGCTCCATAGTTTCACGGTCACGGATCTCACCGATCAGAATAACATCAGGAGCCTGTCGTAGGGTGTTGACCAGTGCATTGTGAAAACTACGGGTGTCGACCCCGACTTCACGTTGGTTAATGATCGACTTCTTATGGCTGTGGACAAACTCAACCGGATCTTCAATGGTAATGATATGGCCGCCAGCATTGCTGTTCCTATGGTCAATCAGTGCAGCCAGTGAGGTCGATTTACCTGAACCGGTAGCACCCACGAACAGGATCAGCCCACGCTTCTCCATCACCACTTCTTTCAGCACTTCAGGTAAGCCGAGTTCGTCAAAGCCGGGGATTTTCGCTTTGATATTACGGGCCACGATTGAGAACTGATTGCGCTGCTTAAATATGTTGATACGAAAACGTGCGACTTTCGGGATCGAGATCGCAAGGTTCATCTCAAGATTGCGATCAAATTCCTCTTGCTGTTCTTCATCCATTATTTCGCGGGCGATCTTTTCGATTTCGCCGGCTTCATATGGTTTTTTGCTCAACGGAGTCAGCTTACCTTCAAATTTGGCACAGGGCGGAGCACCGGTGGCAAGGTACAGATCTGAACCATCTTTAGCCGCCAAAATCTTCAGGTAATCATAGAATTCCATTTTGCTTTCCTTTCAAACTGATGCGCCTGTCAGTTTAGTCGATGGCTGGAACCGCGTATATCACCGCAGGGTCTATAATAAGAGTGAAACCTCAGGAGGTTGATGCATGTCTATGGTGCTTGGCGCCATCAGTGCACGGCCTGATGTAGCCCCAGCTTCATCACCTGTGCAGCGCTTAAATGCCGCTACTAATACGGCAGGTGGAGGTGCGGCTGGTCGCCGGGAGTTGGAATTGGCGATCGATCTGAGTAGCCGCGTGTTGAATAGCCTTAGTTTGAGTCAGCAGTTGACTGGCCGTAGTGAACAGGCAGTAGATCTTGTTGCTGGTGCGGCTATGATCCAATTAACCGAAGGTGGTCTGGCTCAGATAAGGGAAAAGATCAGTCAGTTGGAGCAACAGCAATCAGTTTCATCAGCACGCTCCTCTACCGATATGAATCTGACGAATATGGTCGGTGGCGCGGGAGAGGTATTCTCTGGATTACGTGATACCATCACTCGTATCTCAACCTCTGGCTCAGCTCTGTTGCAGCAATCCTCCCCTGCTAAACGATCAAACCTCTCTGAGCTACCGGCTGAAGTGGCCGATATTGCTGTAGCCCTAGCGAGACCCGATACTCAGCGAGTGTCTCCAGCCCAGTTGGAACAGTTCGTTGCCGAATCCAGCACCGCAGTGAATGATCTCATCCAGCAAACAGAACAAAAACAGCAGTTAATTCAGCGTGAAATAGAGTCTTTTGCCAGTGGTTCTGCTCTGATGACGCTCGAACAAGCCGTGAGTGCTGCGCAGCAGCTGCAGCAGCAAGTCCAGGTTCAGGCGGGCGTTGCATTGCGAGCGCAGGCAAATGCAGGGGCAGGGGTGGTCTTAAGTCTTTTATAGGACGTTCGGTGATCGCCTGTCCTAATCCTTTAGAATTTTGTTCTTTACAGCCAATATTGATGATCTGAGTCGTATAGGGGCAATTGGCTACTTTAATTAATCGGTTGAATTGATTAGTCTTCCGTAACTTGTGTCCCAAATTAGAGACGTTAAAGTTGCATCTCAGATGTTTGTTATTTTGCTTGATCTGCTTTTTCTCAGTTGGTGTGTCGGCTGCGGCCAATCTGACTGAAGAGGAGCGGTTGTGGCTGTCTGAAAATAGCGCCAATCTCAGGGTCGGATTAGCGGAAGTAAAACCCTATATGGTGACCGTTGCTGATGATGGCCAGTTGGAAGGATTAGTGATCGACTATCTGGATGCGATTGGTCAGTCTCTGGGCGTAGAATGGAATTACCACCTGGCGGATAGCTATGGCGAGATGATCCGGCAGGCAAAAAATGGTGATTATGGCGTTGTGGGTTTCGTCACTAAGACACCCGCGCGGGCAGAATTTCTTGATTTTACTGAACCCTTCACGTTCATCGAAAACCGTATCTTTGTGCGTCAGTCGAGTTCGGCAGATACCGGCTTGCAGGATCTGTCCGGGAAGAAAATGGCGCTGACGGCCGGGTCAGCTTTAGATGAACATGTCAGCCGCTACTATTCGGATATTCAGCTTGTTGGCACTAAAACGTCGCGTGAAGCTTTTGGTTTGTTAGCCAGCGGTGAGGTGGACGCTGTCGGAGCCACGGTATCGTCTGCTTATCTGAACGTTTTTGAGGCAGGCTTGCATAACATCAGAATGGCCGGTCACGCGGGGCTCGATTATGCGGTTGCGATCGGTAGCTCCAAAGAATATCCGATGTTAGCCAGTATTATGAGTAAAGGTCTGGCTTCGCTCAGTCCAGAAGGTCGTGAGGCGATCAATCAACGTTGGGTCAGACCTGAGCAGCCTGACCAGATCAGTAAAGCGACTGTCACTCAGTTGCTCTGGATTGGCGGTATTCTGATTTTTCTGGTGGGTTTGGTTGCAATGACGGTTTGGAACCGCTCGCTAAAACGCGAAATCGCCCAGCGTCAGGAAGCTGAAGGGCGGCTTACCTATCTGGCCTATCACGATGAGATCTCTCGAGTGTTTAATCGCCAGGGTTTTCTGCGAGAGCTTGATCAGGCTGTTGTTCGTCAGGCGGAACAGCATAAGCATTATGCTGTAATTGTATTCGGTCTGGATCATTTCCGTGCAAAGAATGATCTGCTGGGACAGATGGTAGGCAATAACATCCTGTTCCGGGTTGCGGAAAGAATTCAGTCTCAGTTACCTGATTACGCTATCTGTGCGCGCATCAATGGCGATGAATTCGCGGTGTTGATTCAGCCGGCCGGATTGCAGGAATTGGATCACCTGATCCCACGAGTACTGGATAATATCGCGATGCCGATGCTGGTTACCGATGGTACTGTTGTATTGGTTTCAGCGTCTGCTGGTTTCTGTCTGGTGACAGCAAGAAACGACCGGTCTGAGAAGGCTCTGGAGCAGGCCGAGATAGCGATGAAGCAAGCGAAGCGCAGTTGCCGCGGCCATTATCTGCGTTATAGCGCTGGGATGAGTGAGCAGGCTGCTGAAGAGCAGGAATGGAAAGACCAGCTGAAACTCGCGATGCACCGAAATCAGCAGCAGTTGTATCTGGTCTATCAGCCACAAATTGATCTGAAATCGAAGTCGGTAGTGGGCTTTGAGGCACTGTTACGCTGGCAGCATCCGGAAAAGGGGATGGTTTCTCCTGCGATCTTTGTACCTATGGCTGAGCGGCATGGCTTGATCGGTGAACTGGGTCTATGGGTGCTGAATGAGGCCTGTCGTCAGGCGCGAGCCTGGCTGGATGAAGGGATCTCCTTTGACCGTATTGCAGTAAACGTCTCTGTACGCCAGTTTATGTCGGCAGGCTTCGCGGATGAAGTGGTCGAGACGCTGAAGCTTCAGTCCTTGCCGCCAGATATGCTGGAGCTGGAAATCACCGAGTCGCTGTTTATAGCCGAATTTGATAAGGCGCGGGCGACGCTTGAAAAGCTATCCCGCGTAGGTGTGCGCTTCTCTATCGATGATTTCGGCACCGGCTTTTCGTCGTTGATGTACCTTAAGCAGCTACCGGTAGAGAAGCTGAAGCTGGCACAGGAGTTCGTACTTGATCTGCAGCAGGATGTTAGTAGCTACCAGATAGTGCGTGCAGCAACGCAGTTGGGTCATAGTTTGGGCATGACAGTTATCGCAGAAGGTGTCGAAACGGCTGAGATCCAGCAGACGCTGGTAGAGCTGGATTGTGACCAGATTCAGGGCTATTTCTATAGCCGACCGCTCCCGCCTGAGGAAGTTTGTCCCCAGTTGATGGCGCAACTGGGGGAGCAGGCGCGACAGCGGGATTCGGTTGCTACAGGCGTTGCTGCTGACGTAGCAGAGTGAAACGTTGCGTCGAACTCTGCAACGCTTCCCGATAAACATCGGCACGTTCTACGAAAAACTCGTTGTGATGAATCGGGTGAGGGTATTCAACAGACTCCAGGTCGATCGGCTTATATGGGGAAGAGGATGATAGGTGGCCCTTTGAAATAAGGTCGTTGATCATCGCTATTCGGGCTGTTTCGCCGTCATAGGCACTGTTAAACCACATCTGAATGATAAAGTTGAATACTTCCAGTTGATTAGCTGGCATTCGCGCTTCCCAGGCGTAGTTGAGCGGCCTTACAGTGAAGATGAGGTCTGAGATTGCGGCCAGTTCACGAATGATAAATTGGCGATGATAGGCGCCATCAACAATGGTCTGTTCGCTGCCATCTTCCCGGGTAAATCCGTAAAGGTAGAGCCAGAGGGCATTTTCGACCGCGTCGGCGCAGGCTGCATGATTATCTGGGTCTAAAATCTGAACCAGACTATGGTGATGGAAGCTTTGGTCCTGATAGCTACCCGCTTTTAAATTCAGTTGTTGCTGCGCTCTGCGATTCATATAGAGCACTTCGTGTCCGTTTCTGGCGTCGTAGGCGTTAAAAATCAGGCTGATCTCCTGCTCTTCTGCCAGGCGACATCCTATCTTTCGAAAAATATCCTCTGAACGTTTAGTGCGAAACAACTGGGCAGGCATCAGCCGATTGAGCAGTTGGTTGCCGAGTTGTTCGGCATTGAAGCCCTGGGTAAGAGGGTTTACCGGAGTTAATAGGTTTTTCCAGTATTCGGTTGCCGCTGGGGCAAATATGCCATCAGCGCCGCGAAACATCATCAGTGCACTATCGAGCCATTCGAGCCCCTGTGGAAAACGATTACTGTGGCTGATCTCGTCGGCAAGCTCCGCTTCGATATCAGCGCCCTGTTGGTTGAGCTCAAGCAGATAGCGCCAGACCCAATAGATCTGCCCCGATGTGCAGCTAATGGTATCGGGCCTGATATCCTGATTGAGCGCTGCTTTAAGGAAGCCAACGCCATGGGCATTAAATCCGCCAAGGCCTCCCATGGCAAAAGTAATTCGTCTCTGACTCATCTTCATTCGCTTCCGGCTGCTATGAAAGACCAGCTTAGCACTCATCAAGATCGAATGGAGAGTATGTCTACTATTTGGCGACAGTTGGCGGTAAAATACACGCATCACCAGTCTCAATAAAAATAGCCATATCTGCTGGTTGAGAACGCTTCTATTGCTTTGTAGCGGGGTCATAATTGACCGGATCTCAACATCCCTACCGATGGCTGATTCTACGTTACATCAATAGCTTAAACTTGCGAAACGGCAGGGGTGTCAGGTTGTTTCGCCCAATGACCCGGATTGTTGCTTGCTATAGTGATGATTCTGGGTGCGTATTATTCAGAATGAGATGTGGATACAGATGTCTGAGACATTGGTGCTGGTTTTAAACTGCGGTAGTTCATCTATCAAATTTGCTGTTATTAACCCGCAGACAGCAGAAGAAAAATTGCAGGGGATCGCTGAGCGGCTGTTCAGTCCTGAAGCACAGTTAGTGATCAAGCAGAACGGCGAGAAAACGGTTCAGCCGATCGCTGATGCCGATCACGCACTGGCTATTTCGTTGATTGTTATGGAGATCCATCGCCAGCCTGAGATAGCTGCAGCATTAACTGCAGTTGGCCATCGTGTTGTGCATGGTGGTGAGGAGTTCTCTGATTCAATTCTTTTGGATAAAGATGTACTGGCACGTATTCGCCATTGTAACCATTTGGCACCGCTTCATAATCCGGCCAATGTCAGCGGTATCGAAACTGCACTGGCTGCCTTCCCTCAACTGCCTCAGATAGCGGTATTTGATACGGCCTTTCACCAGAGTATACCTGAACAGGCCTATATCTATCCGCTGCCTTATGAACTCTACCAACGCTATGGCGTAAGGCGTTACGGCTTCCACGGGACCAGCTTCCGTTATGTTGCTCGACAGGCTTGCCAGCTGTTACAGCGGCCAGTGGAACAGAGCAACTTGATCATTGCTCATTTGGGTAACGGAGCCAGCGTCAGTGCTGTGAAAAATGGCAAGAGCATGGATACCAGTATGGGGATGACGCCAAACGAAGGTGTGGTGCATGGTACCCGTAGCGGCAGTATCGACCCGAACATTCATCAGTATCTGGCACAACGTGTGGATATGACGTTGAGTGAGATTGATGACCTGTTATTGAAAAAGAGTGGTTTGCTCGGTATCTCCGGTCTTAGCAATGATTGCCGGAAGATTGAACAGGCTGCCGCTGAGGGGCATCAGCGTGCGCAACTATCGCTGGAGATCTACTGTTATCGTCTCGCCAAGGAAATTGCGTCACTGATGGTGCCGTTGGGGGCGCTGGACGCCTTAGTGTTTACCGGTGGTATTGGCGAAAACTCCTCGCTTATTCGTCGTAGTGTCATTGAGCAGCTTGGGTTCCTCGGCCTTAGTATTGATGAAGAGGCGAATGAAGATAAGGTTCGTGGTGCCAGTGGACTGATTACAGACCCACAGGGCGTCGCGGCATTGGTAGTACCAACCAATGAAGAGCTGATGATCGCCCAGGATGCTGCTGCCCTGTCTGGCAACTGAACCGGAGAATACTGATGTCACATACATTGATGGTTGTTCCGACGGGTTTAGGTGCAGGTTTAACGACGGCAGTGCTGGGGCTGTTCCACGCGATGGATCGTCAAGGCATAAAGGTTCACTTCTTTAAGCCGCTGTCACAATTAGCTGCAGGCGAAGAAGGAGTTGATCGCTCGGTAGCAATGCTGCAGCAGTACTGCGACGATCCGGTTGGAGAGCCGGTTACCATGCGTCACGCGGAACATTTGGTGAGTGAAGGTCGCGGCGATGAACTACTGGAAGAGATCGTTGCCCGCTATGAACAGTCAACACCGAGCGACTGTGAGGTAGTGATTATTGAAGGGATGGTACCTACCCGCAACCAGCCCTATGCGACCCGGATCAATAAAGAGATCGCCCGTGCGTTGGATGCAGAGGTTGTGCTGGTGGCTGCGCCGGGTAATGACACGCCTGAGTCTCTGGAAGACCACATCGATATCACCGCCCGAGCCTACGGCGGGATTGATAACCCCAAGGTTGTCGGTTGCATACTGAATAAGCTCGGTGCGCCAACTGATAGAGATGGCAGGCCAAGGCCTGATGTCATCGCAGAAAATCCGGTGGCTCATAGTATCACTGCAGAAGTGGTGCGAGAGCACTGTAGTATCTTCAATGATTCATTCCGTCTGCTTGGTTGTATCCCTTGGGAACCTATGATGATGGCACCCAGGGTACTGGATATCGCTGACTACCTTAATGCGACAGTCCTCAGTCAGGGAGATATGTTGAACCGACGGGTGATGCGCTTCACTCTTTGTGCGCGCACTGTTGCTAATACGGTTGGTGCCTTTAAAGCAGGCACTCTGGTGTTTACGCCAGGAGATAGGGACGATGTCTTGATGGCCACCGCCCTGGCTGCGCAGAACGGCGTTGATCTTGCGGCGCTGGTGCTGACAGGCGGCTACGAACCCGACCCACAAATAATGAAGCTCTGTGCCGGCGCTGTGGCCAAAGGACTGCCAATTCTGAGTGTACCGACGGATAGCTGGCAGACCGCTTTGCTGATGCCGCGCTTCAATCAGGAGATCCCGGTTGATGATGTAGAGCGCATTGCTCAGGTGAAAGAGATCACCGCATCTAACCTAGATAATGAATGGTTGGGCCGATTCAGAGATCCCGGGCATGAGCGTCGTCTTTCACCTCCTGCCTTTCGTTATCAATTGATAGAGAGAGCACGTCAGGCGAACCGAATCATCGTCCTACCCGAAGGCAATGAACCTCGCACGATTAAGGCTGCGGCGATCTGCGCTGAGCGCGGTATTGCGCGTTGTACCCTGCTGGGCAACGAGGAAGAGATTCGCCGTATCGCCAAAGGACATGGTGTTAAGCTTGGCGAAGGGGTTGAGATCTTCGATCCTGAGCAGATTCGAAGCCACTATGTTGGTCGTCTTGTTGAGCTGCGGAAGCATAAAGGGATGACCGAGATTGTGGCGGATGAGCAACTGAAGGACAACGTAGTGTTGGCCACGTTGATGTTAGAGATGGATCATGTGGATGGTATGGTCAGCGGCGCTGTTCATACTACTGCTAATACTATCAGGCCACCGCTTCAGCTGATTAAAACCGCGCCACAAACCAATCTGGTTTCTTCAGTCTTTTTTATGTGCTTGCCGGATCAGGTGCTGGTCTACGGTGATTGTGCGATTAACCCGGACCCAAATGCAGAACAGTTGGCAGATATCGCGATTCAGAGTGCTGAGTCGGCGCGAGCCTTTGGGATTCCGCCACGTGTTGCGATGATCAGTTACAGCACGCGAAGCTCAGGGCATGGTGCAGATGTGGATAAAGTAAGGGAAGCGACTCGGATTGCCCGGGAAAAACGTCCTGATCTGTTGATCGACGGTCCGTTACAGTACGATGCTGCGGTTATGGAAAGTGTTGCCAGAAGTAAAGCACCAGACAGTCATGTAGCAGGACGGGCTACCGTATTTGTCTTCCCGGATTTGAACACCGGTAATACAACGTACAAGGCCGTACAGCGTAGTGCAGATGTGATCAGCATAGGTCCTATGCTTCAGGGAATGCGTAAACCTGTCAATGACTTATCGCGAGGCGCGCTGGTTGACGACATCGTCTTTACGATCGCACTAACTGCGATTCAGGCTGCCGATCAGGCGAGCTGAACGGATATTTAATTGCCTCCAATAAGCCGCTCTAACTCAGAGCGGTTTTTTTATGTCGGTTTTAAAAATGTGATCAATTTTACGCCATATTTTGGTTAGTCAGGTTTTATGCAGTGCCTAGGGAAGTAAACTTGGTTACGCACTCGTTATCCACAGGGATGCAAACAGAATACGGGGATAAGTATATATCCTAAAGGAATAATTAAAGTGCGTTCTTATTCTTTATTGACTGTGGTTTGTGTCTCGTCAATGATGGCTTAAGTTCGCGATAGTTTTATTCAGTTTTCGCCGAAGAATCGTTACCGTGGGCTTTGTTGAGCATTATAGGTGAGAGTGGCTGAAATCAGTTGCCATCAACTTATTGTTCTGGCTTTTCATCCGTAGTTTGCGGGACGGGTGTAGAGGGCTATGCACTGGTATAATCCGGCTAGTCAGGTCATCCGGATTAGAATTCTAGGGAACAGGGATCTATGGAATCTGTTTTTAGCCGACTCTCTTTGTCGGCACGAGTGTGGATTATTTTCTTCGTTTGCGTGTTGGGTATCGTTATTAATCTGATGCTCGAAATGCGCGAACTGCGGGCGAATATCCGCAACTGCTATGAGCAGGAGATCAAGCATCTGGTAGAGACCGCGGTGGGGGTGCTCAATCACTACAACGGTCGTGTTCGTAATGGAGAGATGACGCTCGAGGGAGCCCAGAAAGAAGCTCTGCGCGTCATTGGCGCAATGCGTTATCAACAGGGCAACTATATCTTTATTGCTGACGAAAAAGGCTATTCCCTGGCGAATGGTGTGAAGGCACTTATTGGCACCAGCATTGTGGATATGAAAGATCCGACAGGGAAATTCTTTGTTCGTGAACTTTACCAGGTGGGTAAGCTTCCAGAAGGGGGCTTTGTTGATTACCTTTGGCCGAATATTCACGATCCTTCCGTCCTTGAACCCAAGACAAGTTATGCGATCTATTTCCCTGCCTGGCGTTGGACGGCCGGTACCGGGCTGAATATCACCCGTATGGAATCAGATATCAGTTACGCACAATTCCGCACAGTGATCACCTCCGGAATACTTGTATTGATATTGGCTGGCCTGATGACAGTTTTCGTTGGGCATCTGACAACGCCAATACGCAGAACAACAGAGGCAATGCGGAAGCTAAGCCAGGGAGATGCGGGTCTTGATACTGTGTTACCAGAAACGGGCAGCTCAGAACTGGCTGAACTGGCGCGCCACTTTAACGGTTTTGTCTATTCCCTGCGTACAGTGACGAATCAGGTCCATCAGGCGGGATTTCGTCTTAAGACTATTCTGCGCCAGGTTCAGTTGTTGGCTCAGGATCAGGCGGATCGAAGTAACGGAGATCCGAGGCAAGCGCAATCTCTGGCGGCGATTGAGCATCTTTTAAGTTCGGTGGAGAAGGTGACCGAACGATCAGAGCAGATGAATTGTACTGATGATGCCATGAAGCTTCTGGCTGATCAGGATCCGCTTACCGGGCTCCTAAACCGCAGAGCTTTTTTGCATGAACTGGATATTCATCTGGGGGATCTTGGGGAAGATGAGCCTCATTGTTTGATGTTGATGGATGTGGACAGATTTAAGGCGGTAAATGACAGTTTTGGCCACGATACCGGAGATCAGGTTCTGGTGGAGCTTTCAGTGGTCTTACAGAGTTTCTTTGGCGAGCATGCGTTGGCATGTCGCTGGGGAGGAGAAGAGTTCGCTGTTTGGGTGCCAAGTATCCACAAGCAGATGATCGAACAGCGTGCTGAAGCATTGTTGGAGAAACTACGTAATGCAGCGATAGAGACTCTTGGTGGAGACGTCCATCTGACAATGAGTATTGGTGTTTGTTGTCATCGCGGACCGGGGAATACCAAGGGCTTGCTTAAAGAAACTGATAGAGCACTATCGCGAGCCAAAATGAATGATGGAGATCAGGTTCAGTCGGCTATCATTGATTCCTGAATGCCGGTGAAAAAGTAGGCAGGAAAATGCTTTCGCCATATGACGGCGATTGCAGGATTTTTCCTAGTGTTATTCACAGGCTTATCGACTTTTTCTGTGGATAGAAACGAATCTGCGTAAATTCATCAGAAACAAAAAAGCCTCCGTAAAGGAGGCTTTTTGATTTTTGGCCGATGCGTTATCAGGAGTGTTCTTCCAGAAACTTCGGATCCAGCTTTAGCAGGTCGTTGCTGTTTACACCAACGCCACGGTTCTTAATGTTTTCGGCGATCTGTTGTGCTTCGCTGAGAGAGTGCATCGCGTAAGTGCCGCACTGGTATTCGTTTAGCTCAGGAATTTGGTTTTGATCCTGAACTTTGAGTACATCTTCCATAGCCGCAATCCATGCATCTGCGACGCGTTGTTCCTGAGGCTGGCCAATCAGGCTCATGTAAAATCCAGTTCTGCATCCCATTGGTGAGATATCGATAATCTCAACGCCCTGGCCGTTAAGGTGGTCTCGCATGAAGCCTGCGAATAGGTGCTCCAGTGTATGGATACCGCGTTCACTCAGAATCTCTTCATTAGGAACACAGAAGCGCAGGTCGAAAACAGTGATAGTATCGCCACCAGGTGTGGTCATTGTTTTTGCCACACGTACCGCTGGAGCGGCCATACGGGTGTGGTCAACTGTAAAGCTGTCTAACAGTGGCATGTTTATTCCTCGCCTCAGATTTATAGGCGCATTATCCCAGTGCGACTATAGGATTCAATGCTTGTGCTGATCTTTTTGTTGCTGCATCTCTGTGAGCATCCCTTTCAGCTCACTTATTTGAGCCGACAGGTCTTCAATAGTTGCCTTACCGGCTGCCTGATCCAGTTCTTCTTTCTGTCGGGCGTTTTCATCTTCAAGTACTGACACTACGATACCTATCACCATATTCAGGAAGGCAAATGTGGTCAGGAAGATAAAGGTAAGATAGTAGATCCAGCTGAAACTGTAGACCGCCATGGTTTCATACATCACATCAGTCCAGTCTTCGAAGGTCATTACCCGAAATAAGGTGAGCATGGCGATAGAGATATCACCCCAGAGTTCCGGGTTAATCGCAGCGAAGAAGGAGGCTCCCACAGCCGCATAAATATAGAAGATGATGAACATCAGTAGTACAACGTAGCCAAGCTGTGGCAGCGCTTTTAGCAGTGAGTTAAGCAGTAATCTGAGCTCAGGCACGATGGAGATCATACGTAGGACACGGAAGATCCTGATCAAGCGTCCAATCAGAGCCATCTCACTGTCTTCAATCGGTATCAGGCTGACGATAACGATTAAAGTGTCAAAAATGTTCCAGCCCTTAGTAAAGAAGCGTTTTTTATCTTCATCAGCGACAAAGCGGATAATGATTTCCGCTAGGAAGATAAAAGTAATAGTCGCGTCCAGCCAGCGAAGCGCACCAACTACTTCAGGTGACATGTTGTAGGTCTTAGCTCCTATTACTAGGGCTGAAACGATAATGACAGCTACAACAAAAAGCTCAAACAGCTTGTTGTGGCGGAGTTTTATAAAGGCGTTCTGAAGACTTTTCGCGGTCATAACACTGCTTCGGTTTTGCTTAATATGGGCGGAGATCAGTTAGGAACGGACGATTGTAGAGCAAGATTGGTGATGTTCATACCCGGATATATGTAGGGTAGAAATGTTGAGGGTAGAGCAAAATGGTCTGCTCTACCTATAGATCAGCTTAGCTGAGGGCGATCATAGTTCGCTGGTTCGTCGCTATATACGCAGACGTTAAAATCTTCTACCAAGCCATTTGAATCAACGCAGTGAGTTTCAAAGAATGCCTGAATCTCCTTTCGTTGGCAGTGGGCTTCGAACGCTTGGTTGTCTTTCCATATCTCATTGAAAACAATAGAGAAAGAATTACCTTCCGCAAAAGGACTGCTGATATGGCGGGTAACTATGTACTGAATGCAACCGTCCTCTCGAATGGTATTTGGCTCAAGGGCCTGAAGCACTTCAAAGAGTTCCTGTTCTTTTCCGGCCTTGGGTTTGAACTGTGCAATACAGTAGATACGTGATGACATCAATTTTCTCTTTCGTGACTTGCTGAAACCCCCAGTCTCCATAGATGCAGGCCAGTAAGCAAGGCTGAGAGCCAAAGGTTTTTCCAATAGAAGTGAACCTTCACCTGAGTCACATGTCACATAACTTGAAGGTTCTCCAGAGAGTTTGAGTTTAGCGGCCCGTTAGGCCGCTTTTTTTTGCCTGAAATTAGAGAGCCTATCGAGTGATCGAGAGAGATTGGCAATGTATTTAGCTGGTTAACTGCCATATACTTCGGGGAGTAATATCGATTCTCAACAGGGACAGTAAGTGCCTCGCCAATCCGTAGACTACTCCAACAAACGCGTACTTTTGATTGATAGCAGTGGCAATATGCGCTCGACTATCTATTACATGCTGCGCAGCTTAGGGGTGGTGAATATCAGGGCGGCCACTATCAGTGAGCGGGTGATTGATATTATTGCCGAAGAGTCCTGCGACATTATTCTGCTTGGCCATAACAGCAGCGATTCCATATCTGGGATGCAGATTCTCGAAGAAGCACGCTATCGGGGCTATATGAAGGCGTCAGCCAGCTGGGTGTTTATGACCAGCGATGCTAGCCAGGAAGTTGTGCTTCACGCGATAGATAGCCGTCCCGATGCCGTACTGACAAAACCATTTTCGATTGAAGAGCTAAAGCTCCGGCTTGACGGGCTGATGCGTCGAAAAGATGCTCTGAAACCCGTTGATGAAGCCATTGATATCGGTGACCTTAGAGGCGCTGTAATCGCTTGTGATCACTCTGTCCCGCGTCAGTCTCCGGATTATGAATTCGCGCAGATCCTTAAAGGACGACTGCTATATAGGATGGGTCTCTTTGCAGAAGCGCGGGATCAACTGGAAACCTGGTACTGGAAGTCAGATGATAAAGAAGCCGGAATTTATCTGGCGGAGAGTCTGATAGAGCTGGGGGAGTTTGACCGAGCTGACGAATTACTTCGTGAATTGATGTCGCACTACCCCCTGCTTATAGCTGCATATGATCTATTGGCTAAAATCGCTGAAAAGCGCGGCAATATGGATCAGGCTCAGGAAATATTGGCTGAAGCTACTTCCAGAAGCCCGATGGGGATTCCCCGACAGATGGAGCTTGGCAGGGTCGCAACCTACACCCGAAGTCTGGATGTCGCGCAGCATGCGTATCGTAAATCGATCCAGTTAGGACGAAAGAGTTGTCATCGGGCACCAGAGCCTTTTTTACGATTGGCAAATGTAAAACGGTTAGAGCTGGAAGGTGCTGATCCGAGAGTGCAGGTGCAGATACGTAATGATCTGGATGCCTTGCTGAATACGGCAATGTTTCAGTTTCAGGGCGATCAGGAACTAAAAGTGAAATCAGCTCTGATGCGGAATCAGGCAGCACTGGACGTAGGAGACAGCGAAGAAGCGCGCCGCTTTATGCGTGAGGCAGAGAATCTAAATAGTGAAATGGAAACGCCGCTGGATCTTGAGCGCGCAAGGTTGGAGGTCTCAGCAGATAAGGTTCCTTTACTCGAGGTCGAGCCTGTTCGGTCACAGTCGGCCGGTGCTTCTACGGCGCCCGCTACAGTCAGCAGCAAGCATGATCCGGACATGAGCCAGAAAGTGAATCGACTGGGCGTTAAGCACTATCTCGCAGGTAAAACAGGTCAGGCGGTACGCTATCTGGGCTTGGCGATAGAATATGATCCCTCTAATGGTCTGGCTTTGTTAAATCTGGCGCAGCTGTTTCTTGAAATGGCCAGGGATGATCCGGCAAAAAGCGAAGAGCGCATGAAGATGGTAGGCCGTTACATTCGTCTTACCGACAGGCTGGTACTTTCAGATATTGCGAAGACCAAACAGCTTCGTTTGCAGAGCCTAATTAAGAAAGGTCCGGAGAATATTCCTGAGGGTAGCTTGGGTGTGCTGCTGCGGTAGGCTTCTGTCAACTGGGTGGTCGAGCGACTGTTGAGAATAGCTAGAAAGCACGCGATAGATCGCTGATCTAGCAAACGCACAAAGGCTGCTACGGAATTATGACAGAGTAGTAGAGATGGCCTCCCCGCGAGGACTCGAACCCCGATCTAAGCCTTAGGAGGGCCCTATTCTATCCAGTTGAACTACGGGGAGGCTGAGAAGCTGCTGATTCTACAAGGAAAAAATCAGTGAGTCTAATGTTGATTCAGGCTTTTCCGATACGGCTTTGAGCAGCGTAATTACCTTTGCCACCATTAGCCGTGTAGAGCTGATTGCGTTTTGACTGACCCTGAAGAATGGACAATAGATGGGTCAGGTTTCGTTGGCTACGCATCAGGGTTTGCTCATTTCGCTTGTTCGCTTCAGCGATATTATTCAGTGAGCTTTCCAGCTGCGACCAGATCGACTTGAGTTGATCTGGCTCCGGATGTGATGCGATGAATTGCTGCACGCCTGCTTTATCATTCGACAAGCCTGCAGTGGCAAGTACTTGTTCTCTCGCTTTATTGTGCTGGTTGATGTTTTCCAGCATCTGGTGCTTTGACTTCAATATTTCCTGGAACTGATCCAGGTCTCTCGATTGCAGGGCAAGATGCTCCTGTTCGAGCAACTGCTCAAACTTGGTCAGGGCATCCAGCGACTGCTCGCATATCGTTTTGAAGTCAGGTGTGCTCAATGTCTTTTATCAGTCCAGCAAGCTCTCCAGCTCTACCAGACCTTTAGCTACGTTTTCGTAGTTGATCTGATAAGAACCGCTTTCGATAGCACTCTTCAGTGCTGCTACACGATCAGTGTCCACATCAGGTGTGCTGCCGATCTTTTTCTCCGCCGCCTGCACCGCCTGCGCTGCTTCACTGAGTTTTACAGTGTCGCCGCCGCTCTTTGCGGATTGCGTTGGTTGGCTCCCACCATCGTTCTCCTGCACCTTAGCTGAGGTGTCAGAAACTTTATTGCGGGTGCTGGCCGCTTGCGCTGATGAAAGACTTGTAAGATCAATAGCCATCTTCAAATCCTCGAATGTATATCTGATCGAGGTTATCGGTAGTGTTTTCTGAAACTTTAGTTTTTTTTGGCAAAAATCAAAAAATAATCAAAAAAACTGCCAAACCAATCTTTAAAGTTGAATCTGTCCACGGCGTTGACCGCCTAGTTGCCAGTATAGCGGGATCATTGTCCGGATGCGAATATAGGGGCGACCCTGCCTCTGGCGATCACTATTGCGCTAACCACTTTGCCCGATCGGCTATTCCTGACATCAATCTGATCGCCTTCAGCTCCGCCTTGCAGGGCGATTCCCTGTGAACGGATACTCATGCCACCACTGCGTACTTCGATAATGACAGTCTCACCCTTGGATACTAGCTTCGAGGCCCCAAGGATAACCGGGGTCAGTACTCTTCCCGTGGCCATGTGGCGTTTAGCTGTACGGCCAATAACCTGCTCAGGTTTGGTGAAGTAGCCTTGGTAAAGTGTAGTGATATCACTAGTGCGCGGCGTAATGTCAGCAGCACTTAGGCGCGTTCCCTTAGTAATTGGCTGGGTTGTGACGAGCACGGGGGCGGTAATGCTTGCCTTACCCGTTATAAAGAGGCTCCATTTACGCGGTTTGGTGCAGCTGGCACGGACGGTAAAACGTGAATTGAGGCTCTTTGGTAAAGTGATGTCGAGTGGTTCTGCACAGCGGGTAAGCTTGAGTTGCGTGTTTACCGGGTTGATCGTTAATTTGATTTCCGCTTCTGGTAGTTTCGCTGAGTAGTGCTTTAATAGAGTAAGCCGTGTCTCATTTTCAATGGATTGGGCAGGAATTTCGGCTTTTAGACTAAAAGTCACGAAAATAGTGGTCAGGAATATAAAAACTGGTGTTAAATTAAGGATATTCACGTTGCGAAGCCAGCTTAGGAAAGGTAGCGTGAGAGCCAGATAAACAATTGACCTCGGGATTTGGTGTCAATCATGTCAGGTATCCTAGACAGTGTAAACCTGCGTACTCAGATGGTCGGTCAGAACCGTCTTGAGCTACTGCTTTTCGGTCTTGAGACCGATCAACAATACGGCATAAACGTCTTTAAAGTTAGGGAAGTGCTTCAGTGCCCTGAACTGACAGAAGTGCCGCGACAGACCTCCGCTATTAAGGGGATGGCACACATTCGTGGCGAGACTATCCCTGTGCTGGATCTCTCGGAAGCGATTGGGCGGGTGCCTATTCCGCAGGACGATCAGCGGAAGTGCTTCCTTATTGTCGCTGAATACAACAAGCGTACCTTGGCGTTTCTGGTGCGTAAGGTCGATCGTATCTTTAATACTCAGTGGGACCAGATTATGGCTCCACCTGCAGAAATTGGTGTTGAAAACTACCTCACGGCAGTTTTTGAGTATGAAAAACGTTTGATTGAAATTCTTGATGTTGAGCAGATTCTGGCTGATCTCTATCCGATGTCCACGGACGTTAGTGATGACGTAGCGACTGAAGATGTTAAACAGCAAGCGCGTCAGCATCATGTGCTGATTGTCGATGACTCCAGTGTTGCACGTAATCAGATGCAGCGTTCTTTGGAAGGTCTCGGGGTTAAAGTCACCTCTGCTAATAATGGTGCCCAGGCGTGGGAGTTGTTATCGGAACTGGCAGATAAGGGCGTTGACGTTACTGAGCTGTTCCTGATGATCATCTCCGATATTGAGATGCCAGAGATGGATGGCTACACGCTCACTACGATGATCCGCGAAGATCCGCGCATGGAAAAAATGCACGTTGTACTGCATACCTCTCTCAGTGGTGGCTTTAACGTGTCGATGGTTAAGAAAGTCGGGGCCGACGGTTTCCTGGCGAAGTTCAATCCGAACGATCTGGCAACTGCCGTCATTGAGCGTATCAATGCGGTAGAGGCATAATCGTCCGGATTATGTAGAGGCGGTAGCTGAATGAGTATAGGTGCGGGCAGTAGTTTCAGGATAAGCAGCGATGACTTTCGTCTGTTTAGCGAATTCCTTGAAAAAAGCTGCGGTATCCTGCTGGCTGAGCATAAACAGTATCTTGTACAGAGTCGCCTTGGCAAAATTATGCAGCAGGAAGCTGCTGCATCTTTAAAAGATCTGGTAGATAAACTGAATCGTCCGGGCGGCAATCAGTTGAAAGAACAGGTCATCGACGCGATGACCACTAATGAAACGCTATGGTTTCGAGATAACCATCCTTATGAGATTCTGTCCAACAGACTGTTGCCAGAACTTCGTGACTCACTCAAATTTCAAAAACTGCGAATATGGTCGGCTGCCTGTTCAACCGGACAGGAGCCTTACTCCATCAGTATGATTATTGATGAGTTTAAGCGGAAGAATTTGGGGTCTTTCTCTTCTGGTGAAGAGATTGTGGCGACGGATATTTCGCCGAGTGCGCTGGCTCAGGCGAGACGAGGCGAGTATGAAATGCTCGCGTTAGGACGTGGATTGTCTGAGGATCGTTTGAAGCAGTTCTTTACGTCTAATCCAAGCGGTAGCTGGTTGATCAAACCGAACCTTAAATCTCGGGTCCGCTTTCAGAGTATCAACCTTAAAGGGCAGTACACGGCATTAGGACAGTTTGATCTGATTTTCTGCCGTAATGTCCTTATCTATTTCTCTTCTGAGTTAAAGACCGATATTTTGCGTAAGATGCATAAGCAGCTGAAGCCCGGTGGCTATTTGTTCTTAGGTGCATCTGAATCCCTTTCCGGGTTGTCAGATTGCTACAAAATGATTCATTGCCGGCCGGGTATTATTTACCAGGCGATCTGAACGGAATCGGCGGAACTATATGAACAAAAGCGGCAACCTTTGGGTTGCCGCTTTTGTTTTGTACGGCGGAAATCGGTTGCCGCATTCTGAAAGGGTAGTGAGGGGGTCTCCAGTAATACTGGGATTTTCAATGGTTGGCACAGCGTTTGCTTTATTCAGAGTGAGCTTTTAAGAGGTATTCGCAAATGGCCATCAGTTTTGACAGTGCACTAGGTATTCATGAGTCAGCGACTCTGTTGCGTGCCCGTCGTGCCGAAGTTTTAGCGAACAATATCGCTAATGCGGATACCCCTAACTTTAAAGCACAGGATATTGATTTTCGTTCAATTCTGGCGGGTGAAATGCCGAAGCAGCTTGAGATGGCACAGACATCAGAGTCGCATCAGTCAAACCTGATTAACCCGGATCACGCTGCTGAGATGATGTTCCGGGTGCCACGACAGCCAGCTATTGACGGTAATACTGTAGAAGTTCAGGAAGAGATGGCGCGCTACACTGAAAATGCGCTGGATTATCAAGCCTCTTTTGATTTCCTGAGCCGTAAATTCAAGGGTCTGACCCGCGCGTTGAAGGGTGAATAATTATGTCTCTTTCTAATGTTTTCGGAATCGCCGGGTCGGCAATGAACGCCCAGACTATCCGTCTGAATACTACCGCCAGTAATATGGCAAATGCGGAGAGTGTCAGCTCAAGTATCGATCAGGTTTACCGCGCTCGTAAGCCGGTGTTTGAGCTTAAGCAGCCTACCTTCGAAGAGGTGCACGGGCGCGACCAGAAAGGCTTACTGCCAGGTCAGGGTGTTGAGGTGGCAGGAATTGTGGAAAGTGATGCGCCACTGCGTCAGGAGTACAGTCCTTCTCATCCGGCAGCTGATGAAAACGGCTACGTTTACTACCCGAATGTAAATGTGGTTGAGGAGATGGCGGATATGATCTCCGCGTCACGATCTTTCCAGATTAACGCAGAAGTGATGAATACTGCTAAGCAGATGCTGCAGCGTGCGCTGACGCTTGGCCAGTAATCCGGTAGCGGCATAAGAGGAATGTGGCTATGAGTACAGTTAACGGTGTTAATCAGACGAATGTTTTCGATCAGATTAACGACGAAAACAAGAATAAGTCGATTCAGACTTCTTCAAATGAACAGAGCGAAATGTTCATGCAGCTGATGATCGCTCAGCTGAAGAACCAGAGCCCTACCAGTCCGGCGGAAACGACTGACTTTATGCAGCAGATCTCCAGTATGAGTACTGTTGAGAGTATCGCTAACCTGAACACCACTGTTGAGCAGATGAGTAACTCTCTGCTGGGTAGCCAGGCTGCGCTGCAGGCATCGTCGATGGTTGGTCAGAAAGCTTTTGTTAAGACAGATGTTGCCGCATTGGGTGAGAGTAAGCAGATTGATGGTGTTGCACGTTTGCCGGTGAGTTCTACAGACGTTCGCGTCAAAGTCTATGACGCGGCCGGGACAGTTGTGGACCAGCTCAACCTTGGTCCGTTGGGGCAGGGTGATCACAACTTTACCTGGGAAGGTAATGATTTCCCACAGGCTGATTATCGCATTGAAACTGAAATTCGTGTCGGTAATGAGTATGAGACTGTGGATAGTTATTTGGGTTACACCGTAAACAGTGTAACGCTGGGACAGAACGGCATCGGTATGCGAGTGAATACTGATGCAGGTGCTGTTGGTATTAACGATGTAATTCAGCTTGGTCAAGGCTAGGAGAGAGGATCATGGCAGGTTTCAATACAGCTGTAACCGGTTTGAAAGCCGCGCAGACTGACCTCGACGTAACAGGTAACAATATTGCGAACTCCAGTACAGTAGGTTTCAAATCCTCTCGTACCGAGTTTGGTGATATCTACGCGACTGCTGTTGTAGGTGCAGGTTCTGCTAACGTAGCCGGTTCCGGTGTAACAGTCGCTGATATTGCTCAGGATTTCTCTGGCGGTACCATCGAGTTCACCAATAACAACCTTGACCTGGCGATTAACGGTTCAGGTTTCTTTCAGTTGGATGATGGCCAGGGTGGTACAAGTTATACCCGTGCCGGCGCTTTCGAGCTGAATAAAGATGGTCAGATCGTCTCTAAATCAGGTGCTTTTCTTCAGGGTTATGGTCTGGATTCCGAAGGAAACCGTTTGCCGATTAATAACCTCGAGGTAACTCAGAAGGAAAGTCCTCCAAAGGCAACTGAGGAGATTGATCTGTCGTTTAATATCGATTCTCGAGAAGATCCGACTACTTTGCTGGCGCCATACAACAAAGATGAAGCGGGTTCCCTGACTTACACCACCACTGTTCGTACTTTCGATAGTCTGGGTAACGAAAACACCATTAAGTTTGATTTCGTTGAGCAGCGTCCGGTAAATGAGCGTCGTGTATTCCAGATGGGAACTCCGGGTACTGCGCCTATCGTTATGACTCTTTCCGGTTCTACCGCTGTAACACTGGACGGTACTGATTTCACGGTTCCCGGCGACCTCGACGCGTTCGCTAGCGGTGGCACATTGCGAGCATTGAACTCAACAGATCTTCAAGCCATTCAGCGTGATGATCCGCGTATTAATAACGTCTTCTATGATTCAGCTACTAACCAGGTGACAGTTGAGTTTAAGTCGTCGTCGACTGAATATGGTGATGTAGTTATCACCGCGGTGGATTCTGCGGGTGCGCCTGCGGCTGTATCTGCTGATCTTCAGGGTGACGGACCTGGTACTAATACAACCGCTTCAAACGAAGTTCATTACCTGAAGTTTGATATCGCTAACGCCGCTTCATTTAACGGCGATAATATTCTGGATAACAACGTGAGCTTTCAGGTTGGTGGTGTTTCTTTTGACTTTAATGCTGGTGACTCAAAGCAACAGATTATCGACCAGATCGTATTGAACCAGGGGCAGATGATCGATGCCAACCCTGACATTGAGCTGGTGAGCTACGATACTACGCTGGACTCGATTGTTGTGACTTATAAGTCAGATGCTGGCTCCGATCCTCGTACAGATGCATTGCAGATTGGTGATGCCAATGGTGTGTTCCTGGATGGTGCGGGTGGTGCTGGTGAGCCGAGTTTTGTCCGTGAAGGTGATAATTCCCATCTGGGTGTTTACCGCCAGTATGCCTACCTGAATGGTACCGAGTTGCTTCAGATCTCTAAACCGTCAGATCCAGGTGAGTCTGCGGCGATCTCTGATACAGGTCCTATCCTGATTAAGTTCAATCCAACCAACGGTCTGCTGTCCGAAGTGAACGGGAGTACTGTGGTGCCGGGTGGTAACGTGCCTGGGATTACAATCTATGGCGCAGACCCGGCTGACCCTCAGACCACCATTGACCTGGATTTGACTAATACAACTCAGTTCGCGTCTGCTTCTATCGTTAAACAGTCTACTCAGGATGGTTACACGAAGGGTGACCTTATCGGCGTAACTTTTGAGTCTACCGGTGAAATGGTTGCAAGTTTCAGTAATGGTCAGACTTCTGCTCTGGGTGTTGTTGCTATTGCGACCTTTGAAAATAATAACGGTCTTCAGCCTGCGGGCGATACCACTTGGGTGGCAACACTGACTTCCGGCCAGGCGATCGTTAACCCGCCGGGCACCGGTCTGAACGGTACACTGCGTTCAGCGGCACTTGAACAGTCGAACGTAGATCTGTCTGAAGAGTTGGTGAAACTGATTGAAGCGCAGCGTAACTTCCAGGCGAACTCTAAGACACTGGAAACACTGAACCAGGTGACGCAGTCAATCTTGCAGATCTGATTCAGTAATCTCATTTTTCCCTTCATTCAGGGGCGCCTATCCGGTGCCCCTTTCTTCGTTGGCACGTAGATTGCTTTATATCCTGTAACAGTCAAAAAGCGGCAACGCTTTACCGAACAGGATGATGCAATGGATAAGGTTCTTTACGTAGCAATGAGTGGCGCACGCGAAAATATGCTCGCGCAGCGCGTTCATGCCAATAACCTGGCCAATGCCAATACTACAGGATTTAAACACGATCTCGCTCAAGCCCGTGCTATGCCGGTGTTTGGCGATGGTACACCGTCACGCGTCTATGCCATGACCGAGCGTCCAGCAACTGATGTTACGACCGGAACACTGATTGAAACCGGACGTTCACTAGATGTGGCAATCGATGGTGATGGTTGGTTTGCCGTGCAGACTCCTGATGGTCGTGAAGCTTATACCCGTGCAGGTGAACTGCAGATCAATGCCGCCAACCAGCTGGTTACTGGCAGTGGATTGCCGGTGATGGGCAACGGCGGAATTCCGATTGTTATTCCGCCAGCCGAGAAGGTCGATATCGGTAATGATGGCACCATCAGTATCATTCCTGCCGGTGAAAATGCTGCAGAGCTGGCGTTGGTTGACCAGATAAAAATGGTGAACCCAGATCCGGCGACAATGTTTAAAGGACTAGATGGCCTGATGACTACCGGTGATGCGATTCCAGCTCCGGCGGACCTGAATGTAACACTGCGCTCGGGTTATTTGGAATCCAGCAACGTAAATGCGGTGCATGAACTGACCAGTATTATCACCACCTCCCGTCAGTTCGAAATGCATATCAAAATGATGAAAAACGCTGAGGAGAACTCTTCTTCAGCAACTCAGATCCTGAAACTGAGCTAATCGAAGTAGTGAGGAAATAACAAAATGCATGGTGCTCTATTCGTAGCAAAAACAGGCCTGAGTGCACAGGATACCTCGCTGAAGGTTATCTCAAACAACCTGGCTAACGTTGCGACGGTCGGCTTTAAAAAAGACCGCGCGGTTTTTGAGGATCTGCTCTATCAGGCGCGTCGTCAGCCGGGTGCGCAGAACGCTGAAGGTGCCCAGCTGCCAACAGGTTTGCAGCTAGGTAGTGGTGTTCGTACTACCGGAACACAGAAGCTATTCCAGACAGGTGAGATTCAGATCACCGATGAGGCATTTGACGTAGCGATTAATGGTCGTGGTTTCATGCAGGTTACGCTGCCAAACGGTGATTTGGCATACACCCGTAATGGCCAGTTCCACCTGAACGGTGATAATGAACTGGTGAATGCGGATGGTTATCTGATTGAACCCGCTATCACTTTGCCAGCAGATGTGCTGTCTTTCTCTGTCGGCAATACCGGCATCGTTGAAGTGGTGACGGCAGGTAACACCGATCCGACTCAGATCGGTCAGATTCAGTTAGCAGATTTCGTGAACCCGCAGGGTTTACAGGCGATTGGGCAAAACCTATTCCGCGAGACAGCAGCAAGTGGCGCGCCAACGCTTAATAACCCTGGCGATGGTGGTACAGGTATTCTGCAGCAGGGGTCTTTGGAAGGTTCCAACGTAAATGCTGTAGAAGAGTTGGTGAATATGATCACCACTCAGCGCGCATACGAAATCAATTCGAAGGTTATCTCAACAGCTGATGAGATGCTCTCCTTCGTAACGCAGACCATTTAATAAGAGTTGGGGATAGCAGGCGATGAGCTCAATAGCTAAAACAACAGTTGTTGGTTTAATGTTGGCGGTATTGGCTGGCTGTAACAAGCAGGTTAAGCCTGATGATCCTTATTATGCACCCGTCACGCCGCAGGCATTGCAGACTCCACAAGTGGTGACAGGCTCCATCTATAGCGCTGCTAGTGCGAGAGATCTATATGGTGATGGGCGAGCCAACAGGGTTGGTGACATTATCACTGTGGTATTGACAGAAAGTACTCAGTCGTCAAAAAGTGCTAAAACGGCAATTGATAAAGAGAGTACTTTTAACCTGCCTCAACCGACCGTCTTTGGTCATCCGGCTCGAGCTTTTGGGCAACCGCTGAGCCTGAACGCCACTACTTCGTCTGAGTTCGATGGTGAAGGCTCTTCGGATATGAATAACAGCCTGAACGGCAATATCGCTGTTACCGTGCATGAAGTACTACCTAACGGCACATTGGTGGTTCGCGGTGAGAAATGGCTGACCCTGAATCAGGGTGATGAATACATTCGTGTGAGTGGCATGGTTCGCCCACAGGACATAGGCGCGGATAACAGCGTGCCTTCTACCAAACTTGCGAACGCCCGAATCGCCTATAGCGGTACCGGTGCTGTTCATGATTCGAACGTTATTGGTTGGCTGGCAAAGTTCTTTGTAAGCCCGCTGTGGCCGTTCTGAGGAGTGATAGATGTTTAAGGTTATCCTGGCATTCATCGTTGTAGTTCTGACTAGTACCTCTGTTTGGGCTGAGCGCCTGAAAGACCTGACATCAGTCGCGGGCGTTCGAAGTAACCAACTGGTGGGATATGGCTTGGTCGTCGGCTTGGATGGTACTGGTGATAAAACTTCTTTCACTTCCACTTCGTTTCGTAACATGCTGAATAATTTTGGCGTGATCGTACCGCCTAACGTTGATCCAAAGTCCAAGAATATCGCAGCTGTTGCCATTCATGCAGATCTGCCTCCGTTCTCGAAACCGGGCCAGACGATTGATATCACTGTATCAGCGATCGGCGATGCGAAAAGCCTGCGTGGGGGGAGCTTGTTGATGGCGCCTCTGAAAGGTGCGGACGGTGAAGTATATGCGATCGCTCAGGGTAACCTGGTGGTATCCGGTTTTGGTGTAGAAGGTCGTGATGGTTCTCGCCTTTCACTGAATGTTCCAAGTGTTGGTCGAATTCCTAATGGTGCAACTGTCGAGCGTACAGTGCCGAATGCCTTTGCTCATGGTGATAGCCTGGTGTTGAACCTTAACCATCCAGATTTTACGACTGCTCGCCGGGTTGCAGAACAGATTAATGGCTTGCTTGGTCCGCAGGTGGCGTCAGCGATGGATGCGACTTCAATCCGAGTTCGTGCTCCACGAGATGCGTCTCAGCGGGTTTCTTTTATCTCTGTGCTGGAAAACCTTGAAGTACAGCCTGCGCAAGAGTCGGCGAAAGTGATCATTAACTCACGTACGGGCACTATCATCGTTGGCCAGAATGTGAGGGTTTCGCCAGTTGCTATTACCCATGGTGGCCTTACGGTTGCAATCAGCGAATCTTTTGACGTTGATCAGCCGAACCCGCTTGGTCAGGGCCAGACAATCGTACGTCCACGCACCGGTATCGAAGTTGATGAAGGTTCCGGTCGTATGTTCCCATTCGCGCCAGGTACTACTCTGCAGGAGATCGTTGATGCGGTTAACCAGGTAGGTGCAGCACCGGGCGACCTGATGGCAATTCTCGAAGCCCTGAAACAGGCTGGCGCACTGAAAGCAGAGTTGGTGGTGATCTGATTATGGTTACTAAAGCAGGTATCGGACAGCAGGAAGCTCAGTTAATGACTGAGTTCGGCCAGCTGAATAAGCTGAAGCAGCAGGCAAAAACTGATTCGCCTGAAGCGCTGCGTCAGGTCGCTCAGCAGTTTGAACAGATGTTCCTGAACATGCTGATGAAAAGCATGCGTGATGCCAATGAGAGCTTTGGTAAAGACAACTTCATGAACAGCAGTCAGACCCGCTTTTATCAGGACATGCTGGACAGTCAGATGACCATGGATATGGCTCAGAACAGTGGTGTTGGCCTGTCTGAAGTGCTGGTTCGTCAGCTAAGCCGTCAGCTGGATATCCGGATGGATACTGAACGAGCTGAGGGTGATAAGCGAGATCTCAAACCGCTGAATGAGTCTGAAAGAATGCTGGTGCGTTCTTTTGATAGTGCCGCGGGCAAAGCAGCATCCGCGATGCTTGCTCAGCACGGTATTCAAGTGGTTGAACAGCCTCCGCATGTAACAGCTGTTGAGGCGCCAGAAGAGACTAAGCCGGGGGCGTCGGTGACGGCACCTGAAAGCACCTCAACAGCTGTGAAACTGCCTGAGCGTTTTGACAGTCCTGAGCAATTTGTTCAGAGCCTGATGCCGATCGCCGAGAAAGTGGCTAAAGAGCTGGGTGTCGATCCTAAAATTCTGTTAGCTCAGTCTGCGCTTGAAACGGGTTGGGGTAAGTATGTGATCCGCAGTGGTGACGACAGTAGTCACAACCTGTTCAACATTAAAGCGGATAGCCGATGGGATGGCGATAGGGCTCAGGTCAGTACGCTGGAATATCGCAATGGGGTTGCGCAGAAAGAGCAAGCCTATTTCCGTAGCTATGAAAGCTATGAAGAGAGTTTTAGGGACTACATGAATTTTCTAAAGGGAAATTCGCGTTATCAGCAAGCGTTGGAAAGTGCTGCTGACCCACAGCAGTACATCGAAAAACTGCATCAGGCAGGGTATGCCACAGATCCGGAATATGCCCGCAAGATAACTGATATTTTTAATGGTGAAGTACTGGCGCAGGCGGCTTCAAGCACTAAAGAAAGCTAGGTTTCCGCCGATAACTAAAAAGAATGATCTGTACCGAATTTTAAGGTCATTCGCGCTGCTTTAACCGGGAGTAATTGATATGTCACTTTTGAACATTGGTGTTCAGGCACTACAGGCAAACCAGGCGGGTTTATCAACCGTCGGTCAGAATATTGCCAACGTCAATACTGAGGGTTACAGCCGTCAGGAAGTGCAATATGCAACCCGGGAAGCGCCGTTAAAAGGCGTAAAGATCAGTGAGATTGAGCGAATCAGTAACGAATTCCTGGTTCGTCAGGTCTGGAATGACACTACAGCTGTGGGCGATTTTCAGGCGTTCCGCGATCAGATATCACAGCTTGATAACCTGTTTGCATCTCAGTCCACCAGTATCTCTGCTGGTATGGACAAGTTCTTTACTTCGATCCAGCAGGCTGTGGACGATCCTTTGTCCGTACCGAACCGTCAGTTATTCCTGGCAGAGATGCAATCGCTGGTGGATCGTTTCGCGGATGTGGGCTCCCGTTTATCTTCCCAGTTGGACACGATCAATACAGAGATCGCCAGTATCACCGATGAGGTTAATACACTCACAGGTTCGATCGCCGATCTGAACCTGAAGATTCGTGTTGCTACATCCGCGGGTGATCCTGCCAATGAATTTAAAGACCAGCGTGACCTATTGGTTAAGCAGCTAGCAGAGCATGTTGATATCAATGTGGTCTCCCAAGATGGTACAGAGCTTAGTGTTTTCATGGGGGCTGGGCAGCCGTTGGTTGTCGGCAGCGAAGCATCTACACTGGAATTTGCGGTAGGTAACCCTGATCCGGCACAAGTCGATATCTTTTTGGTAAGCGGCAATAGTCGCGCAGAAGTGACTAGCCAGATCAACTCTGGTGATATTGGAGGTTTGTTTCGCTACCGTGACGATGTGCTGGTCCCGGCTATAAACGAAGTTGGTCGTATGGCGATTGTCTTTGCCGATACGATGAACGAACAGCATCAGAAAGGTATGGATCTTGACGGCCAGATGGGCGGGCCATTGTTCAATGATATTAATAGTGGTGACACCCGTTCACGTATCAGCTCAAACACTGATAACGAAACTATAACCAGTGATGCTTTTGTACTGATTGACGATTCTTCCAAGCTTCAGGCCAGCGACTACGAGCTGGTGTTTAACGGTAGCAATAATTTCACAATCATTCGTAAAACGGATGGTGCTCGTTTTGAGTCTTCCGACTTCACTCAAGAAGCCAATAGTCTGGATGTAGATGACGGCGAGTACTGGATTAATTCCCCGGACAATGACGAGTACCGCATCAAGATAGATGGCCTGGATATTTTTGTTTCAGGTACAGAGCCATTCTTCCCAGGGGATAATTTCCTGATTCAAGCGGTGAAAACCGGCTCTTCCTCAATGGAAATGTCGCTCAGTAATCCGCGCCAGCTCGCATTCGCGTCACCGCTTCGGGTTGAAGATGCGGCTGATAATACAGGTACGGCTGAGGTGGCTTCTGTTGAAGTAACTGATCCACTGCAGCTAAGACCAGGACAGCTACAACGTGATCTGGAAATTGTCTTCAGCGATGCGGGGGGGGGCAATCGAACCTATACGGTTTATGATATATCGACAGATCCGGGCAATCCTCAACCAATTACCGTTGGCGGCACTCTGTTGCAAGACCAGCCTTACACTTCTGGGCAGGCAATTGTTTTAGATGGCTACCAAGTGACCATTGCTAACCAGCCTGACGCCGGTGATCGCTTCACTATCGAGTACAACACCGGTGGTGTTTCCGATAACAGCAATGCTCTGGCGATCTCTAATCTCCAGCAAGCCGATACCTTTGGTGATGGCAAAAGCTATCAGGATGTATACGCCGAGTTTCTGGCTAAGGTAGGTACACAGTCCAATGTTGCCAAAATAAGCCTTGAATCCAATCAGGCGGTGCTGGCCACCAGTGAAAACCAGCTTGCCAGTGTCGCCGGGGTTAACCTTGATGAAGAAGCGGCAAACCTGATCAAGTTCCAGCAGGCTTATAGTGCAGCGGCTCAGCTGATTTCCGCCTCGCAGAATGTTTTTGACTCACTAATTAGCGCAGTAAGGGGGTAATAAGTCATGCGTATCTCCACAGCTCAGATATTTACCAATGCGGTTGACCGCATGCAAACCTCCCAGAGTCAGCTGGCTAAACTTCAGGAGCAGATCGCTTCTGGTAACCGTCTTTCTGATCTATCTGATGACCCTGTAGCGGCTTCTCAGATTGTTAAGATTGATCGTGAACTGGCGCAGTTGGATAAGTTTGATAGTAACGCCCAGGTCAGTGAGCGCCGGTTAGAGCTTGAAGAGCAAATCCTCACAGATATCAATAACTCCACTGATAAGTTGCGCCAATTAGTCATTCAGGCAGGTAATGCCTCCTATACGGACACAGATAGGGCAACCGTTGCAGGAGAAATCGAAGAGATTACAGAATATTTGGCTGGCTTGATGAATACTAAGGATGCTCAAGGGGAGTACCTGTTTTCCGGAAATATGGGGACTACCCAGCCATTCGTTAAGGATGCTGATGGTATCTATCAGTATCAGGGCGATGATGGCGAGCGGATGATTCAGGTTGGCCCGGAAACCTTCATTCAGGCCAATGATTCGGGACGAGATCTGTTCGAAAGTGTCACCCGAGCCTCGCAGCTCAATTTTTTCGGTGACAACAGAGCAACGCCAGCGATTGTTAGTAGTGAAATCACAGATGAAGCCGCGTTGACGAGTCTGACGCGCCAAACGGGTGATTTGACGTTAAGCATCCGTCTTGATGGTCCGGCTAATGCCTCGCCTACAGTAGAGCACTTCCTCTCACTGACTGATAGTGCCGGAAACCCTGTATCAGGCACAGATACGGGCGGAGTAACAGGCGTAGCGTTGGATGATATTCCACTTGATACGGCGGATCCGGTCAACAATCCGCAAACCATCAGTTTTGGTGGAGTGAATATGACGATCGATCCAGCACAGATTACCGATAATGCTGTATTTAACGCAGTGCCGTCGGCAACAACTATCAATAACACTACAGTGCTTGACGTTAATGAGTTCCGTCGTTTTGGTGACGCCTACGGCGAAGTCACCGTTGAGTTTACTGCTGGTGCGACGCCGGGCAATTTCGATGTTGAAGTCTTTGATGCCACTGGTGCTTCGATTTTCACCGCCAACGATCTTGCGGATGGGGCGACAGTAACACTTCAATCGCCTGTACCAGCCGTAAATGCGTTTTCCTTCGATATAAACTCGCCAGCAGTTGGTGAGCGAGTGGATATTGCCGCTCAGGCCGATATCACCATCCAGGCCGAAGGTAATAAAACCAATATCCTGGCGGCTGCTCAGCAATTGGCGGCTGATCTTCGTAAGCCGATTGACGGAGATGAAGTAGCGGGTGCTGCGCTGCAGGTTGCTTTGGATCTTGCGAAGAGTGATTTTGATGAGTCTCGTGACCGAAACCTTGAAGTGCGTACCGAAGTAGGTACCCGTCTAAATACAGTCGAAAGTGTATTGACCTCTAATGACGGTTTCCGTCTGTTAGCTAAAGAGGTTCGCTCTGAATTAGCCGATGTTGATTATGTTGAAGCGATCAGTAGCTTTCAGTTGCAGTTGACTGCATTGCAGGCTGCTCAGCAGAGCTTTGCTAAGGTGCAGGACCTGTCTTTATTCAATTTTATTCGTTAATACTCTTCATTTTAGGAGGTGTATTTCGCCATTAGGAGGAGCTGATGCTGGATGAGCTGATTAGCAAGCATAGGCGTGCACCTACCGACGGAGCAGTGCTTTTAGAGTTAAGCAATTTGTTTATCGAAAGGGGGTTGCATGGCGATAATGTCCAGTTGCTAGAGAGCTTTCGGTGTCAAAACAGTTACATTGAGCGTCTACTTAGAAACCTAGCTATTTCCTACACCAAACTATTTCGACCGTGGGATGCTGAAAGAGTACTAGCTTCAGTCGTCTCTTCGGGAACTGTGTCATTAGAAACACTAACTGCATGGGCCGATCTTAAACAACACCTTGATAAGCCTCAAGAGGTTGTCCAGTTTCTATCCCCTGTTATAGAAAGCAACCCTGAGTGCGCAAGCCTGCTCTACTTTTATAGTAAAGCATTAGCCCAAATATCACCCTCTAAAGCAGTTTCTCCTGCAATTGCGGCTTGCAGGTTAGAGCCGACAAATAAACGCTACCTTGGGCTTGTATTTGACTGCTATTTGATGACTGGCGATGAGTGCGGTGCACTAGAGTTTATGAGTTGGGCTCTAGAACATAACAAGCATGAACCAATGCTTCACTTACTTCGTGTTGAAGAACGTATTTTCAGTAGTTCGGAAATAGATTCTGATGCCGTCGAAGCAATGAAGCAAATAGAGCATGACTTCGATCTAGAAACCAAAATGCAGTTTTACGCCCTTCTATCTCGTTATTATGAAAAAGAAGACGATTATAAGAATGCAGCGAAGTTTTTTCATCGAGCATCTTCACTAATAGACTCGAAAGTAGCCTCTGAACCCGTCGTCGAACAGGTCGAGTCTACCGTTGAGTATATGAAACGTTGTTATCCAGAGTATGCTTCGAAGCAAAATTCAGCTGGATATAGAGGCGACAAAAAGCATGTTTTTGTCGTTGGCATGCCCAGATCAGGATCCACGTTGTTAGAGAAAGTCGTAACGGCACATTCGAAGGTAGATAGTGTAGGAGAAAAAAACTTCTTAACCAATGTGTCTAATGGATATAGAGCCAGAACTGCCACAGCAACAGAAGCTCACTTTATCGATTATAGCTCGTATCCCAAATGGCCAATAGAAATGCCCAAGTCGGCTTTTGAAAGGGGGAGGCATTATTCTACTCAGGTGGCCAGTCTTTGTGAAAGCGACGTTATTATAGATAAGATGCCTGCAAATCTTTTCTATATTGGATTTGTAAATGATTTTATCCCTGATAGCAAAGTTATTTATACGAGGCGTCATCCTGTGGCTGCTTGCTTATCCGCCTATCGTTTATTTTTCGAAGAAGGGCATCTTTGGACCTATAATTTGAGAACTCTTGGGCGTTATTATCGTGCGAGCCTATCTATGATGCAGTATTGGAAAGCGCTCTATCCGAATATGATAGCTGAGGTTAAATATGAGGATTTAGTACTTTCATTTGAAAGTGAGTCTCGAAGGTTGATCGAATTTTTAGACCTTGAATGGGAACAAGGGGTTATCGATTTTTCTTCGAGGGTCGGAACTGTTCGTACCGCAAGCTCCATGCAGGTTAGGAGGCCGGTATATAAAACCTCTTTGTTTCAATGGGAAAAATATAAGCCTTTCTTGTCAGAGCTATATGATGAGATTGGGGACTTGATTGAGGAATATGAAGATGAGTTGGGTTACTAGGTTTTAATTTAAGTAGATCCGAATATGTAGTCTTTTGAGATTTAGTGGTAACTATATGAATGCTCAATCTGAGTCCGAGAAAATTGAATCTGTCTTGATGTATGTTAGGTCTGGTATTAGTGACGAAAAGCAATTTAGAGAGATTAATAATAGGTTTGTTGGTAAAGGCGGTAGTTTAATAAAAGGTTTAACATTTTTGCTATCCCATTATCCTAAAAATGGTTTTTTACTTTTGACTCTCTCTAAGGAGTTGTATAACGATTCTGATGATAAGAGTGTTATCGCACTATTGGATAGTTTTGAGTGTGAAAAAGAATACGTGGTTCCTTTGTTGGAAATTCTCGCAATGGCTTTTCAGCGGGAGAGGCGGTATTCCGATGCGGAGCGTATATTTGATGCGGCCGTGAGTTCGCCAGGGGTGACGATAGAGCTTTTAGAAAAATGGTTGAGGTTAAAGCTAGAGCTCTTAAAGAATGTCGAAGCAGCTGAATTTCTAGAGTCTGCACTTAGCCTGTATCCTAAGAATGCAGACCTGTTATCTCTTCTTGCGCAGGTGCAAGTCGCAATTTCTAAAGATGATGCCGTAAGCAATATGGAGAAATCCTTCGCACTTCACGATAAAGAAGCACAGGGATTGAAACTGGTTAAGATATATAGGTCTGCGGGTCAATCCTCTAAGGCCAAAGATTTGTTGGAAAAAATAATAGCCAAGAATTCAGCGAGTGTGGAAGCTAATGCTGCTTATGCCCAGATAAAAAGGTTTTCTCAAGAAGATCTGGGTTTTATTAAACAACTTGAAACGTTATACGATAAGTTTCCTTCTGGATCTAAAGATAGGGCTGAAATTGGCTACTCTCTGTCTAAGGCATTCGATGATTTGGGGGAGTTTGAACAGAGTATTCGTTATGTCAACGAAGCATCAGATATTATGAAGGTAATTCGTGATTCAACTGAAATCGATACGACTTCGAGGCTGAGCGATTATATGAAGCTAGCTTTTCGTAACGATGAGAGTCTGTCCGGATATTCTGATGTGCAGCCAGTGTTTATCGTGGGAATGCCTCGCTCAGGTACTACTTTGCTTGAAAGTTCGATGGGAATGCACTCTAGGTTGGGCGGCATAGGCGAGAGAGATCTGGTGACACAAGTATCTCATGGCTATGAAATATCCAATAGTAATACTGAAATTCTTTTTAAAATGTCTTCTGGTCGTGGTGCGTTTTGGGAAGCAAGTGAACCACATTCATGCTTTGAAAGAGGGGAAATGTATAGCAAGAAAGCGGCTTTGTTGGCTGGGGGTAAGAGTCGAACTGTTGATAAAATGCCTTCAAATTTTATCAATGTCGGTCTCATCAGGGCATTTTTGCCTCAATCTAAAGTCATTTTTATGCGTCGTCATCCGGTTGCCACATGTCTATCCATATTTAAAACCAACTTCGCAGAAGGGCATGGTTGGAGTTACTGCCTGAAGGATATTGCTCGCTACTACCGGCTTGCGAACAGTTTGATGAAATACTGGTCTGAGCTCTATCCGGATATGATTTATAGCGTAAGCTACGAAAATTTGGTCACGGATTTTGAGCGTGAGATGACCAGTGTATTCGAGTTTTTGGGAGAGTCTTGGGAGGATGGCTGTAAAGACTTTCATAAGCGAGAAAGTGTCGTTTCAACAGCTAGCATGGAGCAGGTAAGACAACCCTTATATACCTCCTCGATATTATCATGGAAAAACTACAGGGATTACCTAGATGATTTCAGTGTTGAGATACAAGACCTTATTGAAGAGTATGAGTCCGAAGTGCCAATGTCAGCTTAAAAGGGCTATTACAGCCTGAGGCAAGTTATTAGCCTGAGCGAGTATAGAGCTTGAGGCTTGGGTCAGAATTTGTTGTTTAGTTAAGGTAGAGGTTTCCTTAGCGAAATCAGCATCCCTGATTCTGGACCTTGCGCCGCTAGTCTCCAGAGCAATCTTATTCAGATTGCTCATGCTGCTTTCAAGTCGTGACTGGATAGCACCGAGGTTTGCGCGTTGGCCGGTAACATAGTTCATCGCCGCGTCAATTCGCTCAAGCGCATCCGCTGTGTTGGTGATGTCGAGGCCGGTCAGATTGAGGGTGTCAGCATCTGCTGAGCCAATGTCGATACTTATTCTATTCTTCAAATCGACACCGAGACCAATCCTAAAGCTTTGTGTTACCTCTTCGGCGGTGCCTGTATCGGGTAGTGATAAGGTAAAGAACTGAGCGCTACCCGCGCTGGCATCGTTGGGAAGTACTGATTCCGCTGTCAAGGCTCCTCCGCCATATTCAGAGCCTGCTATTGAGCCCGTGTCAGTGTCGAACAGGTCTATGCCTGCATTCCCATCCGCAAAATCTCCATCACTGTCGCCAGTGTCATTGACGTCGTATGCACCGAGGATATAAGCAGCGGCTGCGCTGTCCGTGTAACCGCCACCACCGCCGGTGATATGGTCATTGAAGGTCGCGAGGTTGCTCCATTCGAGACCCGCAAGCCCGCCTGCAACACTGGTTAGTGCAGCATCCAAATTTGCGACAGGGTTTGCTCGCAGATAAGAGAGTACATCACTGACCCCGTTGCCACCGGCAGCCACAATATCATCGTGTAAAACCCTTACGGCAATATAGCCTGCCGAGTAGCCTGCGCTGGTAGTTGGAGAGCCGGGGGTTGTGTCGTGGAACTGGGCGAGGGCAAGGGCAGCAGCCTGAGCCGCTCCTGATTGTGTTGTGATATCGGCTTGGGTCAATGCAGGGTTGAGTGCCAGCAGATCACCAGAAACCCGTTCATCAGCACCGTGGATAAATTCGGCCGTGCCTTCAACGAACCAGCCCGGCAGATTACCAAGGTACATATTTGCAGCCATGACAGCATGAACCATTTCGTGAGCAACGATACGATCATTGTAAAGCGGCGCTTCACCACCGTTAGGAAGATTAGGCGGGGTAAAGTCAGCCATATCGATGTTAAGGGTGATTCCGCCTGCAACACCTGTTGTTTGATTTAGGTTTGTAGGCTGTACGCTTGCAGCTGTGCCACCTTTGCCATCGGTGAAGTCGAGATTTACATCAATCTGGATATTGGTGCCTTGCAGCCCGAAGTTATCTCTTATCAAGGTTTCCGCTTCTGAAATCCAATAAGAGGTCAGGCCTTCTATTACCGCATTTTTATCTGCGTCACCGCCAAGGCCGATGTCACTGGCTTTAAAGAGTGAAATACCGTTGTAGGTGGTTTCGGTTGCTTTCTGGTTGATCCCTTCGATTAATTTTGTGGCCTCGCCTTGCAGGAATCCCTTTTCGGTATCGCCATTGATACCGCTGGCCGCTTGCATAGTCAGGCTGCGCAATCGATGCAGATCATCTGTGATAGAGCCCAGAGTGCCTTCTGCGACTTGCGCCATAGACAGACCGTCGTTGGCGTTCCTGACTGCTTGATTGGCTTCACGGATGTTAGTGGTCATCCGGTTGGAGATGGCTAAGCCGGCGGCATCATCTTTTGCCGAATTGATACGCAGACCAGAGGAAAGTTTTTGCAGGGTGTCAGATAGCGCCAGATTCTGCTTGGAGAACTGGTTTTGAGTAATCAGCGATGACAGATTAGTCGCTATCTTCATCTATACCCTTTTGTGCTCTGTTGCATTTAACAGACGGATTTAGCTAGTGCGTCATTTATCGGCGGGCTTTTGTAGGGCTTGAGCAAATTTTCACCATTGGTTATCGGGAATGCTCTAAATAGAGGCGTGAAAGAAGCGTAATTTATTGAAATAGTGTGTTTTTTGGTACGAAATAAAAAAACGTAAATAGTCTTAAAAAAGAGGCTAAAGCTTCCCCTATAAAGGCCGTTAACCTGTTCACGATGAATTTCAGGGATTGGTACAACAGAAAGGTAATTTTTTTCTAAAGTTGCTTTTCTGCTGGTCGATAACCTGAAGCAGTAGTGGCACAAAGGCCGCGCAAAGTTTTCCTCAACACAGCGGCAGACGCTGAAGAAAAGAAGGAAGTGAACTATGTCCAGTATTCAAACGAACCTCTCTTCTCTGGTTGCACAGAACAACCTGAACAAGACAAATAGTCAGCTGCAGACTTCCCTGGAGCGTCTGTCCTCCGGTTTCCGTATCAACTCTGCGAAAGATGATGCGGCAGGTCTGGCAATCTCCAACCGTATGACCTCTCAGATCAACTCTCTGACAGTAGGTGTACGTAACGCGAACGACGGTATCTCTTTGGCGCAGACCGCTGAAGGCGCGATGCAGGAAACTACTAACATCCTGCAGCGTATGCGTGATCTGGCGATGCAGTCTTCAAGTGATGCAAACTCCGACGAAGACCGTGCATTCCTGCAGAAAGAGATTGAGCAGCTGAAGTCCGAGATGGACCGTATCGCTGAAACTACTACCTTTAACGGTAAGAAAATTCTGGACGGCTCTTTCTCCAACGGTAACTTCCAGGTTGGCTTTAACGCGGGTGAAACTATCGGCGTTCAGCTTTCTGCTGTTGATACTAAGACGCTGGGTACTGGTGAAGGTGGTGCAAGCACTGGTCAGTTTACGCTAGCTCAGACTACAACAACCGCTCAGACAGGTACCCCGGGTCAGCTTCAGGCTCTCACAAGTGGTGATCTGGAACTGAACGGTGTTACAGTGCCGGCGGCACAGACTAGCGCAGATACTGTATCTAGCACCGATAACGCAGCTAGCGGTATCGCACTAGCTGCGGCAATTAATAGCGTAAGTGAGAAAACAGGTGTTGTAGCTGAAGCAAACGCGACAGCTGTTACCTTGGATCTGGGTGGTGCAAGCACCGCGACTACAATTGCTGCGGGCGATCTGGAAATCAACGGTGTTGATCTAGCAGGTACCGCCGTTACTGGTAACGCCGGTCTTGCTGCTCATATTAACTCTTTCGCTGATCAGACTGGCGTGACGGCATCTATCGATGGCTCCAACGTTCTGACACTGACCGCTGCTGACGGCCGTAACATCGAATTCCAGTCTGATGGTGATGTAACAGGTATTACAAGCCTGGCAGGTGCTGGTAACGCGTTCAATACCGTAACTACTGGTACAGTGACACTACGTGCGAACGATGAGTTTACAATCGCAGGCGGCACACCAGAGAATGCAAACTTATCTGAGAGCACAATTTCTGCAACTACTGTAGAAGAACTGCAGACAACAGCTGGTACCGCGGGAAGCTTGACGCTGAGTGTAACAGCTACTGCAACAGCAGCCACTAACACCTTCTCACTGAACGGAACTAGCATTACTTATACAGGCGGTGCAACTGCCGATGCTACTGGTACAGCCACTTCTGTAGCTAATATGGTTGCAGCTATCAATGCAGCTGCTGGTGAAACTGGTGTGACTGCAGAAGTTGATCAGACCGGTGCTACTAGTACTGTTGTGTTAACTGGCGGTATTGGTGCTGGTGTTGCGATCACTACTACAACTTCAGCCCAGACCAACGCTGATACAGTCAATATTTCGGGTGGTACTGCTGCAATCTTCGGTACTAACGCCGCGACTGGTACAGGTACTGATGCTGGTGTTGATGCTGGTACAGACGCTACCTTCACAAACCTGACTAACGGTGATTTGACAGTAAACGGCTTCAGTGTCGACTTCAGTGGTACTACCGCAACTGTTGATAACGAACGCTCTACTGTAGATGGTGGCGCAAGTGCTCAGTTCATTGCGGCTGCAATCAACAATACTGATGGTCTGAAAGATCAGGTAAAAGCCACTGCAACTACTGTTGCAAATCTGGGTGAAGTATCTGCTGGTAACGCAGACGATGCCTTCTCTTTGGTCGTTAACGGCCTGACTATTGATATCGATAACCCAATCGTCTCTGACGATGCGAACGGCAACATTGCAGGTACTTTGAACGCAGCCTTTGCTGAATCTGCAAACCTTTATGCAGCTGACCCTGTAACAAATGCTGGGCGCTCTGATACTGCGGGCCTGCTTGCATCTATCAACGATAAAGGGGAGCTGTTGATTACAGCAAACGATGGTCGAAACATCACTGTATCTGTCGGTGGTCAAAATACAGATAACTTGCTGTCTGGCTTTAATGTCACTCAGGCTGGTTCCGTAACTGCGAAAGGTACAGTTTCTCTGGAAGCTAAAGATGGCTTCAGTGTTGGTGAAATCGGTGGTGACAAGCGTACGCTGGCAGGTATTGAATCCGGTGCAGGCTCTATCTCCAATCTGGATATCTCTACCTTCGAAGGTGCGCAGGCAGCACTGCAGAGTGTCGATAACGCACTGGCGAAAATCGATGAGCTTCGAGCTGACCTCGGTGCGACTCAGAACCGTTTCGAATCTACTATCTCTAACTTGAGTAACGTAATCGAAAACGTATCTGCCGGTCGTAGCCGAATTAAGGATACTGACTTCGCTTCTGAAACTGCGAACCTGACGAAGAACCAGATCCTGACTCAGGCCGGTACTTCCATCCTGGCTCAGGCGAACCAGCTGCCACAGCAGGTACTGTCACTGCTGGGTTAATAAGCTAAAGTACAAGGGAGGCGGGGGAGATACCCTCCCTCCCTTTTGTCGTTTTAACCGGAGGTACTCACCATGGAGATTAAAGCTCCTACTCCTGCTGGTCAGGGTATCAACACCAAAACGGCTGTTGAGCAGTCTGTTAAGGAACAGAAAGCTCAAGGTGTTGTCGTCGACTCTGCTCAATCAAAGGAAGAGCTGGCAGGTACTGCACGCCAGACTGAAGTGGTTGAAGAGGTGGCTAAGGTCGAAGAAGTGGTCAAGCACATGAATGAGTTTGTGAAGACCATTAATAAAAACCTTAACTTTAAAGTTCACGAAGACACAGGCCGTATTCAGGTCGCTGTTGTTGATAGTGAAACCAATGAGACTATTCGCGAAATCCCATCTGAAGAGATGCTGGATCTGGCGTACAGGCTCAGCGAAGCTTCAGGTAACCTGGTGAAAACCGAAGTCTGAGGCGCTGTTTTACGGTAGTATCTGTGGTAAGGACTGCCGCAGTAGATTATCAGGAGGTTGCAGATGGCCAGTATTGTTTCAACGGTAGGTCTTGGCTCGGGTCTGGATCTGGGTGAACTGGTTTCCGGTCTGGTAAAGGCTGAGGAAGAGCCAAAAGTTGCCCGTTATCAGGAGCAGCAGGCTGATCTGATCTCTACCCTTTCAGGCGTTGGTTCGCTGAAAGGATCTCTCTCCGATTTCCAGTCCTCGCTGGAAAAGCTTGCTGACGTTACTAAATTCCAACAGCGCTCTGTCACCTCTTCGAAAGAGGAAACTCTGACAGTGACCGCAGGTACCAATGCGGTTGAAGGTAGCTACTCTGTTGAAGTTCAGCAATTAGCGAAAGTCAGTAAAGTTGCAACTAAGGCATTTGATGCAACCAATGATTTTCCGGGATCATCTAACCCTGCAACAGAAAATCTATTAACTACCGGTAGTAGCACACTGACCATCGGACAGGGAGCCAGCTCTTTTAATATCACGGTTGATGCTTCTAAGAGCTCGCTGAATGATATTGCTGATGCCATTAACGATGCGTCAGATAATGTTGGCGTAACAGCGACCCTTGTTTCTGGTAGTGATGGCGTTAGTTTGGTTTTGACCGGTAAAACAACCGGTGCTGTTAATGATGTGTCCTTGTCTGTATCGGGTGCCGGGTATGGCGAGAAGCTACAGGACCTGAATACCAATTCGGTGGTGAGCGGCGGTTTTGCATCCGGTGCAGCCTTTACTAACGAAGCTTTTAAAGTATCAGTTGCAGGAACAACTTACGATATCACCACTGCTTTTGATGAAGCGCCTGATGGTACACTCGATATCAATGATATCGCTGCAGCCATTACCCGTGATACTAGTGGTGCAGTAACCGCTACTGTTGAAAACGATGGGTCTGGTAATGATCGTTTAGTACTGACCAGTAGTAATGGTCTGGATATTAACATCGATACAACCGGTGTTGTTGATGCGAATCTGGCAAGCCTCTCTACAGGTAACGATGCGCCAAAAGAGTTGCAGGCTGCGCAGGACTCTATCATCAAAGTCGATGATTTTTTTACCATCCAACGGACCAGTAATACAGTTAGTGATGCAATTTCCGGTGTCAGCCTCGAGCTTAAGGCTGCTGACGTCGGTAATCCCGTTACCGTTGGAATATCCCTCGACAAACAGTCTGTTAAAGATACGATCAACGAATTTGTCGATGCGTATAACTCCCTCAATAGCCTGATCGCGGATCTGGGGCAGGTCGCTGATGAAGATGCTGGTATTGAGGCTGGAGCGTTGCAGGGCGAGAGTATCCTGCGTACTGTTAGCAGTCAGGTGCGGGATAAGCTGCTGAGTAGTGTAGGGGAAGGGGACCCTTCTTTTACCGGAGCATTCAGTTCGCTTGCTGAGATAGGTATCGTTCTGGACGGTACCAAAAAAGATGGCTCACTGACAGTCGATACTAAAACGTTGGATGACGCGCTTGCCAGTAACTTTGATGATATCGGTGAGGTATTCGCATCCGATAGCGGCGGTATTGCTAAATCGCTTGATACCCTGATCGAAGACTACGTAAAAAGTAACGGCACTCTTGATCTTCAGACTGATAGCCTCAATGATAGTATCAGTCGAATTAAGAAAGAGCAGCTTGAGTTTGTTGAGCGAATGGATCGCTACGAAGCTCGCTTGATGTCCCAGTTTATTGCGATGGAAAAGCAGGTGCTGGCACTAAATAATACCGGTAGTTATTTGACCCAGCAGTTAGACAATCTGCCGGGCTTCGTTAAAAAAGACTAATCAGTCCCACCGTTTTCAGGTTTTAGTATGATCAAAGCAGCAGCATATAAGCAGGTCGGTAATATTGAGGGCGATCTGAACCCTCATCGTGTAGTACAGAAGATGTTTGAGGCGATCCTGCAAAAGTTTTCCGAAGCTAAGGGTCATATCCAGCGCGGCGATATCGAAAAGAAAGGTCTGGCCTTAACAGCTGCTATCGAGTACATCACATTGATGCAGGCTGCTCTGGATAAAGAGCAGGGTGGAGAGATCGCCGAGAACCTGGATGCACTCTATAGCTTTATCGTTGAGCAGATCCCATTGGTGACACTGAACAATGATGTTGAGCTGCTTGATAAGCTGGCGTTGATGATTATCGATGTGAAATCCGGCTGGGATCAAATTGGTAACAATGAAGAAGCTAAGGAAACTATGAAGAAGGCTGACGTTTCCTGATGGAAAACCCCTCTCTCAGTGCATCCTGCGATCAGCTGGATGCACTGTTTGTCTCTCTGAAAGACTCCATAGCTGAAGCAGACTGGGAAAAAGCGGCAAAGATTGACCGCCAGATCGGTGAAGGGCTTCATCGTATTTTTGACGATGTTTCACTGCGTTCCGGTATTACCCCTCCTATCTATACCCGTCTCCGAGAGTTAGCTGAAGCCTATCAGCTGCTGACGGACGCGCTATCTTCTGACCGGGATAAGCTTAAAGGCAAGGTTCTCTCCAGTCGTAAGAACACTAAGGCTGTTAGTAGTTATATCAGTAATAGTTAGTCTCCTAGCTTTCTAGAGCAATTCGACTGTAAAACCTTATTTTATCACCGCCATTAATTTGACATATTCTCGGCCCTGAGCCACTATCAATATATTATTGATGTGGTTATTTTGACGCTTATTGGGGCTGCCGTATGTCGCTTGCCGATACCATCGTCGTACTCGATGATGATCAAACTCGCCGGGAGTCGATAACCCAGCTGTTACGCTTTGCTGAATTCAACGTGCGGGCAGAGGGCTTTGTCGACTGGTTTCAGCATGAAGATGCGCAGGACCTGAGTGCCGCCAGATTATTGCTGATGGGCAATAGCCGTTTACCGGTAGCGCTTGGGCGTATGCTGTCGGACTGGTTACCGCAGCAACCGGATCTGGCGGTAGTGCTATTGGAGCAATGGTCGGAGTCAGGCTCACTAAGTGCAGAGCAACAGCGTCATATTCTTGGCACTATCGCCGATCCTTTCACACTTTCCGCCTTGACTGACTTCCTTCACCAGGCGCAGGCAATGCAAAGCTCGCCTGCAGCAAATGCCCTGAAGTGCACTGAGATTGTTGGCCAGTCGGCTGCAATATCAAACGTTAAACGCCTCATTACCACTGTCGCCGAAAGGGATTCACGTGTGTTGATCACCGGTGAATCAGGTACAGGTAAAGAGATGGTGGCAAAAGGTCTTCATGATTGTTCAAACCGAGCTGATGGACCTTTTGTGCCGTTAAATTGTGGTGCTATCCCTGCGGAGCTGCTTGAAAGCGAGCTATTTGGTCACGAGAAAGGATCTTTTACCGGCGCTGTTAGTTCACGTGCAGGTCGTTTTGAGCTGGCGAAAGGAGGAACTCTATTCCTCGATGAAATTGGTGACATGCCGCTTCATATGCAGGTAAAGCTGTTGCGCGTGCTGCAGGAAAACAAATTTGAACGCGTTGGCGGCTCACAAACCATCGAAGCGGATGTGCGGGTGATCACCGCCACCCACAAGAATCTTGAGCAGATGATTGAGCAGGGGGAGTTTCGGGAAGATCTCTATTATCGCCTTAACGTATTTCCAATCGAGATGCCGCCGCTGCGAGAACGGGTAGAGGATCTACCGCTATTGCTCGACGAGTTGATCAAAAGGTTGCAGCAGCAAGGTTTAGATCCAATCAGATTCCATCCGGCCGCACTTGAGTCTCTAAAGCTTCATGGCTGGCCGGGTAATGTGCGCGAACTGGCTAACCTCGTTGAGCGGATGGCGATTATGCAGCCGAATGGTGTGATCGGTGTTTCCGAGCTGCCTTCGAAATTTCGTCATATCGATGAACCAAACCCGGAACGTTATAGCGGCCCTTCAGATGACGTTGTCGCTAGCGCTCCGCCCGAGGGCGAGCGTTCTCTTGTGGGTGAACTTAATCAATTACCTGAAGACGGTATCGACCTTAAGGCTCACCTTGAAGAGATTGAGCAGGCGCTTATTGAGCAATCTCTAGATATGGAGTCGGGGGTGGTCTCCCGAGCTGCTGCAAAATTACAGATTCGACGAACCACGCTGGTAGAAAAGATGCGCAAATACGGAATTAATCGAAAATGAGTGAATCGACCCAGCAGTTGGAGTCTCGAATTCAGGAGTTGGAGCTTGAATTGGCCACAGCCAGGAAGGCTTTAAGTGAGCATCAAAGGCAACAGGATCAGGAGCGTTGTGATAATGAGCGAACCGCAGCGCGCCTGCGTCACCTGTTAGAACTGCTGCCAGCAGGGGTTTTGCTGATCGACAACCATGGCCGAATTACCCTGGCTAATGCGGCAGCCGCCGATCTGCTGGGTGAACCTTTAGTTGATCAGACATGGATATCCGTTATTCAGCGTAGTTTTGCGCCTAAGGTTGATGATGGCCATGAGGTCTCTCTGAAGGATGGTCGTCGAGTCAGTCTTGCAACCACGGCGCTAGATTCCGAGCCCGGTCAGTTGGTACTGTTAACCAATCAGACCGAAACACGCATGTTGCAGCAGCGCCTCGGACACTTTCAGCGTCTGTCCGAGATGGGGCGGATGATGGCGTCTTTGGCTCACCAGATCAGAACGCCGCTGTCGGCAGCGATGCTGTATGTCAGTCATCTGACCAACGCTGAGCTGGCAGATGATGCCCGTATCAAGTTTGCGACTAAGATTAAATCCCGCTTAGAGCATCTGGAACAGCAAGTGAGGGATATGCTGGTATTCGCCAGAGGCGAAACCAAGCTCGATGAAATCCTAGATACCGAGGGTATGTTTCTGGCGATTGATGACCTGCTGGATCTGCCCCTTGCTAACTTCGATGCTGACTGCCAGTTTGACAATCAGGCGTCCGGAATATCGATTCAGTGTAACCGTGAAGCTTTGTTAGGGGCTATTCTGAATCTGGTCAATAATGCGCTACAGGCGACAGGTAAAGGTGCAGAAATTCTGATTCGGGCAGAAGTTCAGCAGCAGCGATTGCTCATCAGCGTAGTAGACAGCGGGCCGGGGATGGATGATGAGACGGTTTCTCGCGCCTTAGAACCTTTCTACACCACCAAATCACATGGCACGGGGCTTGGCCTAGCGGTTGCGCAGGTTGTAGCTCGTGGCCATCACGGAGACTTTCTGCTGCAGTCCGCGCCAGGTGCCGGAACCACTGCTACATTCTCTCTGCCGGTAATGACAACGGAAGCGCAGGCATGAAAATTAAAGTACTTATAGTTGAAGATGATCAGGCGCTGAGAGAAGCGTTGTGTGACACAGTTGAGCTGGCAGGTATTGATTATCTGCAGGCAGAAGATGGTGAAAGCGCGCTTGAGGTATTGCAGCAGCAACCAGTAGATATGGTCATTACGGACGTAAATATGCCGGGCATCGACGGGCATGAGCTGTTGAGCCGTATTCGTCAGAGTAACCCTGTATTGCCGGTCATGCTGATGACCGCCTACGGTCAGGTGGAAAAAGCGGTTGAGGCTATTCGCAATGGCGCTGTGGATTACCTGATGAAACCTTTTGAGCCGCAAGCGTTAATTGATGCAATTAAACGCTTCGCAAGTGGTACCACTAGTGGTTCACAGGAGCCGGTTGCTTCTGATCCGAGCAGTCAGCAGTTGCTGGGTCTTGCGCGCCGGGTTGCGGCGACTGACTCGACTGTATTGATTACCGGTGAGTCGGGAACGGGTAAAGAAGTGTTGGCTCAGTATATTCATAGTCAATCGCCGCGTGCTGAGCAGCCCTTTGTTGCGATTAACTGTGCTGCGATTCCTGAAACTATGCTTGAAGCAACGCTTTTCGGGCATGAAAAAGGTGCCTTTACCGGTGCTATAGGTGCGAGCCCGGGTAAGTTTGAACAGGCTGATGGCGGTACTATTCTGTTGGATGAAATCACCGAGATGGATCTGAGCCTGCAGGCAAAATTATTGCGTGTGCTGCAGGAGCAGGAAGTCGAGAGGGTGGGCGGTCGTAAGGTTATTAAGCTGAATGTGCGCGTGCTGGCGACTACTAACCGTGAGCTTGAGCACTATGTGGCTGAAGGTAAGTTTCGCGAAGATCTATACTACCGATTGAATGTGTTCCCATTGCAGTGGTTACCACTGCGGGAAAGGCGTGCTGATATAGTGCCGCTGGCTGAACGGATACTTGCAAAACATAGTGCGAAGATGAATCGGGGTACCGTGGCGCTGGCTCCTGAGGCTGCTCAGGCATTGGCTGCCCATGAGTGGCCGGGCAATGTGCGTGAGCTTGATAATGCAATTCAGCGCGCTCTAATCTTGCAGACAGGTAGTGTTTTGTCCGCAGCTGATCTACATCTGGGATCTGGAGCTATCAAAATGAGCGCAGCGATGGCCGTTGCGCCTCAAGCCGCTGCGCCGGAAACTGTTGTAGAAGACAATGGGCAACTTGGCAGCGATATGCGCTCGCATGAGTACCAGCTAATCATTGATGCTCTGAAATCAACCGGTGGTAGCCGTAAAGAGGCCGCTGAGAAACTAGGCATTAGTCCAAGAACCTTGCGCTACAAGCTGGCAAAAATGCGTGAAAGCGGACTAGATCTTGATACCCTGCTAAAGAACTAGACTATGCTGACAGCTCGCGTCTGGCGCTAGCTCGCGCAGGGCGGGAGCTGCAGCGAATTTTGTCGCTAGACCAATGTCTAATTCAGAGGCTTGTGGCCGGTTCGGTATAAAACTCTATATCCAATATGGAAGTCTATTGCCGTACAGGAAGTATCGTTTTAGATTCGGCGACAGATGAAAATAATTAAAACAAGCAAGTTAAGGGCATCACGATGAGTGAAGAAAAGGTATATCCAGTAGACGCGGCGTTCGCTGCCGAAGCTCACATCGACAATGAAAAATATCAGGTGATGTATGAGCAGTCTGTCAATGACCCGGATGGATTCTGGGGTGAGCAGGCTAAACGCCTGGACTGGTTCAAGCCGTTCACGAAAGTAAAAAACACCTCTTTTGACCCGCACAACGTTGATATTCGTTGGTTTGAAGACGGTACCCTGAACGCCTCCTACAACTGTCTGGACCGTCACCTTGATAAGCGTGGCGACCAGGTTGCGATTATCTGGGAAGGTGACGACCCATCTGAATCTGAAAATATCACTTACCGTGACCTGCACGAGCGCGTGTGTAAGTTTGCAAACGCACTGAAAGCACAAGGTATCAACAAAGGCGACGTTGTAACGATTTATCTGCCGATGATTCCTGAAGCTGCTGTGGCGATGCTGGCCTGTGCCCGTATCGGTGCTGTTCACTCTATCGTATTCGGTGGCTTCTCGCCGGAAGCACTGGCTGGCCGTATCGAAGGTGCTAAATCTAAGCTGGTTATTACCTCCGACTACTCCCTGCGTGGGGGTAAAGCGATCCCACTGAAAGCAAACGTTGATAAGGCGCTGACAGACGACGCTGCTGCGCAGTACGTTGACAGTGTTGTCGTTGTTAAGCGCACTGGCGGCGAGCTGGCGTGGGATGACAAGCGCGACGTTTGGTACGAAGAGATCTGTGCAGCTGCTTCTGCCGAAAATACTGCTGAAGAGATGGGCGCGGAAGATCCACTGTTCATCCTTTACACCTCTGGCTCTACTGGTCAGCCAAAAGGTCTGAAGCACACTACCGGTGGTTATCTGGTATACGCTTCTATGACTCACGAATACGTATTCGATTACAAAGACGGTGACGTTTACTGGTGTACTGCTGACGTAGGCTGGGTAACTGGTCACAGCTACATTGTTTACGGTCCATTGGCGAACGGTGCAACTACGCTGATGTTTGAAGGTGTACCTAGCTACCCGGACAATAGCCGTTTCGGTCGTGTTATCGAGAAGCACAAAGTTAATCAGTTCTACACAGCTCCAACTGCTATCCGTGCGCTGATGCAGCAGGGCGAAGATGTACTGGGTGACTCCGATCTGTCCAGCCTGAAACTGCTGGGTTCCGTGGGTGAGCCGATCAACCCTGAAGCTTGGGAGTGGTACAACCGTAACGTGGGTAGCAGCAAGTGCCCAATCGTTGATACCTGGTGGCAGACTGAAACTGGCGGCATCATGATCGTGCCTCTGCCGGGTGCAACAGATGCTAAGCCTGGTTCTGCAACTCGTCCATTCTTCGGTGTTCAGCCTGCGCTGCTGGATGGCGAAGGTAATACTCTGGATGGTGCTGTCGACGGTAACCTGGTTATCACTGATTCCTGGCCTGCACAGGCTCGTTCGATCTGGGGTGACCACGAGCGTTTCGTACAGACTTACTTCTCTACCTTTAAAGGCGTATACACCACTGGTGATGGCGCTCGTCGCGACCAGGACGGCTACTACTGGATCACTGGCCGTGTAGATGACGTAATCAATGTTTCCGGTCACCGTATGGGTACCGCGGAAGTTGAGTCTGCACTGGTTGCTCACGACGCTGTAGCAGAAGCTGCGGTAGTGGGTTATCCACACGACATTAAAGGTCAGGGTATCTACGTTTATGTAACCCTGCAGGCTGGCTACGAGCAGTCTGATGAGCTGATGAAAGAGTTGCGTAACTGGGTTCGTGCCGAAATCGGTCCGATCGCTTCTCCAGACCTGATTCAGTTCGCTCCGGGTATGCCTAAGACTCGTTCCGGCAAGATCATGCGTCGTATCCTGCGTAAGATCGCTGAAGATGATTTCAGCGCGCTGGGCGACACTTCTACCCTGGCTGATCCGACAGTGGTAGACGATCTGATCGAAAACCGCATGAACCGCAAAGGTTAATCACATTCTGCGGTAGATAAACTCAAACTCCCTTCTGGTTTTTTGCCAGAGGGGAGTTTTGCGTTTAAAGTGGTGTTAATATTGGGGAAACCCCAAATTCGGGGTGGTTATTATTGCAGCGTGGGGGAATATGCATGCAGTTGGCGCAGAAGATTATCATTGCTGATGATCATCCACTTTTTCGGGCAGCTCTGAAGCAGGCTGTCAGCCAGGCAGTACCAGGCGTTCAGACGATTGAAGCCGATACGCTAGCGGCAGTTCAGGAAGCGGTGGATCAACACTCTGATGCTGACCTGGTGTTGCTTGATATCCACATGCCTGGGACTAATGGTTTTTCCGGTCTGGTATTCCTGCGAGGTCAGAATCCGGAAATACCAGTCGTTGTTGTATCTGGTAGTGAAGAGCCGCATGTCATGAAGCGTGCGATCGATTATGGTGCTTCCGGCTTTGTACCTAAGTCGGCTCCACTTGAAACGATCGCAGAAGCGATCACAGCAGTGCTGGAAGGCGATGAATGGTTGCCTCAGGAGCTGGCAGATAACATGGACGATGTCAGCGAAGAGGACCAGAAATTCGCTGAAGCCTTGGCTTCCCTGACACCACAGCAGTTCCGTGTTCTGACAATGCTGACAGAAGGCTTGTTGAATAAGCAGATCGCTTACGAGCTAAGTGTTTCTGAAGCGACAATCAAAGCTCACGTGACCGCGATTTTACGCAAACTGGGTGTACATAGTCGTACTCAGGCGGTTATCGCAGCGCAGCGACTTGGTGTTGAACCACCGAAAACTGAGATGAACTGAATTTCTCAGAGAAATAAGAAAGGCGCTTTATAGCGCCTTTTTTGTTGCCTGCAGCTGAGAGGAGTGAATAGGACCCGCAATGGGGTTGAGGGTCCTGTTTAGTTCAATCTTAGCCTTTGGCAGATGGTATGGTTTTGTTAATCATTGCCCGCAGCGCGGCTGGGCGCACAGGTTTGGTCAGCAATCGGGCACCTGCGGATTGGATATCTTCTTTCACCTCATCAGTACGGTCGGCGGTAATGACGATGACAGGTACTTCCTGACTCCATAGAGCGCGAAGCTCAGCGGTTGCCATAATGCCGGTATAGTCGCCACCAAGGTGGTAATCGGCCAGTATCACGTCAGGTTCAAAGTTAGCTTCGCGACACTGCTCCTCGGCAGAGGCGGTATTTAGCGCGGTAATGGCTTCACAGCTCCAGCCTCCCAGTAAGGCTGACATCCCCTCGAGAATCTTCGGCTCGTTATCAATCACCAGTACTTTGATGCCGTTCAGGCCTTTACTGCGTATCCAGCCACGTTTTTCAGGTTTCGACTTCACTTCGAGTGCAGGATCTCCCAGTTGAACGTCTACGCTGAACACAGTGCCATAGCCGGGCCATGAGCGTACTTTTAATTCATGATCCAGAATGCGGGCAATACGCTCGGTAATGGCCAGTCCCAGGCCAAGACCCTGTACCTGGCTGTGTTTAGGGTTATCGATTCGACGAAATTCCTCGAATACTTCACCCAGTTTATTTTCAGGGATACCAACACCTGTATCCCACACTTCAATCCTTAAAGCGTCGGGCATACGGCGGCAGCCGAGCAGGATTTTACCCTGCTGAGTATAACGAATGGCATTTGAGAGGAAGTTCTGCAGAATTCGGCGTAGCAGAGCTTTGTCCGAGTGAATGACTTGTTTGCAGTCGACATGACTGAAGCTAAGGCCCTTCTCGTCAGCCATAGCAGTGAATTCTGCGCTGAGGTTCGTCAGTACGTCACTGATAGAGAAGTGGCTTTTATTGGCTTCCATTGCGCCAGCATCAAGCTTGGATATATCAAGAATCGCAGTGATCAGTGACTCTGCGGCTTTCAGGGAGCCGTCAAGGTTATCCACAAGCTGGCGGGTTTCTGGCTCGGTATGGTGTTGTTGTGCTAATGCTGAGGTGAATAGTCTTGCAGCATTAAGTGGCTGCAAAAGGTCGTGGCTTGCTGCGGCAAGAAAGCGAGTCTTGCCAAGGTTTGCAGCGTCAGCGTCGGATTTCGCCTGCCTCAACTCATCCTCGATCAGGGCGCGTATGGTGTTCTCTTTACGCAGTTCCTTGTTTACAACCGAAAGGGCGTGGGTACGTTCCTTAACGCGCTGTTCGAGTGTTTCGTTGTTTTCCTGTAACGCAATCTCGGCGATGCGGCGCTCGGTAATATCCTGATAGAGTGTGAAGTAACCGATGATATCGCCGTACTCGCCGATATGCGGAATATAGGTCACTTCAGCAAAGCGGGTGGAGCCATCTCGGGTTGGCAGTATTGTTTCAAAACGCTGGCGATGGCCGCTAAGTACTTTGCGGATATATGGCAGCCGGCGTTCATATTCATCTGACGGAATCACATCGGTTAACTTCGCCCCTGATATATTGTGTCTGTCTACGCCAAATACTTCGGCATAGGCACGGTTAACGAACAGGAAGCATTGGTCCATATCCATATAGGCGATCAGTACCGGAACATTATCGGTGTAGATACGGATATTTTGTTCACTCTCACGCAGTGCCTGCTGGGTCTGTTTGTGAGTGGTGATGTCGGTGTAGGTCTTAACGTAGCCGCCGTTCGGCATCGGATTGCCGCGAACATCGAGAACCATGCCATTAGGGCGATAACGCTCGTAGGACTGTGGTTGTGCTTCCTGCAGGCTGGCGAGGCGTCTGCGAACCTGTGATTCTATATCCCCCGGGCCATATTCACCGCGGCTGGCGTTATAGCGGAAGATCTCTTCAATCGGTCGCCCGATGCAGATCAGTCCTTCGGGGTATTCGAACATATCAGCGTAAGCCTGGTTCCAGGCAACCAGGCGAAGCTGTTGATCGACAACGCTGATACCCAGGGTGACGTTCTCTATGGTTGATTGCAGCAGCGAGCGGTTAAATCGAAGTGCTTCTGAGGCTTCGTCGACTATGGTTACAACGTCGCCGATCTCCATGTCTTTTCCTCGCACAATTGAGGAAAGTACGATTCGGGCGGAAGACGCGCCAATTACACCTGATAGCAGTCGTTCGGTGAATTCGATCAGAGCCGGGGTAGCCTTGTCCCCGGACAACGGTGGGTCTTCACCTTGTTGCTGCGAGAAACCACTAAATGCATGTTGAGTGCGGCTCATCCCCAGGAAACGTTCAGCTAATGCCTGTAGATCTCCGACAGTCACCTGACCGAAATGGCGAGAATGCAGTGAAGGCTCAGTGTGATAGATGTCGACAAAGGCACTCGATTGGATACGGTCAACAAGGCGCTGCGAGCTATAACGTGAGACCACTATATACAGCAGTGTGTTTACCAGCAGGCTCCAGAATACCCCATGGCTTAGAGGGTCAAGTGCCTCCATGCCAAACAGGCGCGTCGGGCTGAGCCAGTTGTAGGTCAGTATCTCATTCGTGAAGAAGTTTTCAGAAATTACCCTGGCGTCGACCAGTGTAGGCAGCACCAGGGTGTAAACCCATAGCAGAAAGCCTGCGCTAAGGCCTGCGATGACGCCCTGGCGGGTGCCGTTTTTCCAGTATATTCCGCCGATGATTGCTGGCAGGAATTGAATTGCTGCCACAAATGCGAGCAAACCAAACGAAGCCAGAGGTCCCTGATCGCCAAGAATTCGGTAATAAAAGTAGGACAGCAGCATTAAGCAGACGATGGTGATACGTCTGACGCGCAATAGCAGTCCGCCAAGATCTCGATTCTTGTGCAGCTTCAACCATGGAGTACGAAGCAGTGTTGGCATCACAATGTCATTACTGACCATGGTAGCCAAGGTGATAGCCGCGACTATTACCATGCTGGTGGAGGCTGACAATCCACCGATGAAGGCAAAAGTGGCTAGATTGGTGTAATCCGCTGCAAGAGGCAGCATCAGTACGTAGGTATCAGGATCGACCGGTTCCTGATTAAAGTACAAGGTGCCTGCGGTAGATATCGGTAATACAAAGGCTGCCAGCAGTATCAAGTAAAGCGGGAAGAGCCAGCGAGCAATCCGTAGCTTACCCGAATCGGTGTTCTCAACAATGGTGACGTGAAACTGCCGGGGCAGACAAACTACAGCAGCACAGGCCAGTATAATCTCTGTCAAAAAACTGTCACTGAATATTGAGTGGTAGTTTTCGTTATAGGAAAGTTGGTTTGCTACGTTAAATACCAGATCTTCGAAACCGTCGAATATTTCAAATACTACAAAGAGCCCGACAGCCATGAAGGCCGTCAATTTGATTATGGATTCGAAGGCAACCGCCAGTACCAAGCCTTCATGATGTTCAGTGGCATCTATATGTCTGGTACCAAAGAGAATGGCAAATACCGCCATCAACAGGGCTACAAAGAGCGCGGTGTCACTGCCTTTGCTGAGTGCCTCGGTAGCTGCTGGGGCTAGTGCGTTGTAGCTGATGGCGACTGCTTTTAGCTGCAGGGCTATATAAGGCAGTGTGCCGAGAACGGCAAATATAGTCACCATAACCGCCAGCGTCTGGCTTTTACCGTAACGCGAAGAGATAAAGTCGGCGATGGTAGTGATATTTTGCTGCTTACTGACAAGGATTATTTTTTCAATAATCCTCCAGCCAAAGATAAATACGATAATAGGGCCTAAATAGGTCGCCATAAATTCCCAGCCACTGGCTGTCGCCCTGCCCACAGCCCCATAAAAGGTCCATGACGAACAGTAAACAGCCAGTGAAAGTGAATAGATCACCGGTTTGCTTGCATAAGACTGACCGCGAGTGGTTTTATCGCCGTAGTAAGCGATAGCAAAAAGCAGCCCGACATAGGCAAGAGAGATAAGAATGATTGACCAACCGGAGAGCATAAACCGCAAAATCCCCTGATAACTTAATGTTGCACTGCATCAAGCCAGATTATTGACATTATATATTGGTCTAATAAATGGCTCTAAAACTAAAGGTGAATAAAAACGTTAAAATGCAGCCTTTACGGGCTAAATATTAATATCCTCCGCTAGTCTAACGCGATCAAATTAATATCCAACCTGAATCTGCGACTTATGTATAGCTTGTCGCTGCTGACCTCAATCTTCTATCGTAAATCCATACCGGTTTCTCCGGATGCGGGTATTTAGTGTGATGAGTTTTGGCGGGTGAGACTAAAGTCGGGCTTCGTTTGTTTGGCCGCTTTGTTAGATTTAATCCGTCTGCAATTCAAACTAATCAAAACAAAAAAAATAAGGATGGTGCCATGTCTATTAGTGCTGATCAGGCGCAGGCGTACTGGCGAGAGAACCTGCGGATAATTATGACTTATCTGGCTATCTGGTTCGTCGTTTCATACGGTTGCGGCATTTTGTTTGTCGAACAGCTCAACGCGATTCCTTTCTTTGGATTCCCACTGGGCTTCTGGTTCGGCCAGCAAGGTTCAATCTTCGTATTCGTTGGTTTGATCTGGGCTTATGTAGCCTCTATGAACAAACTCGACGAGAAATATGACGTTCACGAATAAAAACAATAACAAGGCTTACAGGACGGCATTGCTATGAGTCTCGATCTATTAACCTATTTATTTATAGGTGGCTCCTTCGCTCTCTATATCGCTATCGCGATCTGGGCGCGCGCAGGTTCGACTAAAGAATTCTACGTTGCAGGCGGTGGTGTACCACCCGTTGCTAACGGTATGGCGACTGCTGCGGACTGGATGTCTGCTGCGTCATTTATCTCCCTGGCTGGTCTGGTTTCTTTCATCGGTCGCGACGGTTCCGCGTACCTGATGGGTTGGACAGGTGGTTACGTACTGCTGGCAATGCTGCTGGCTCCTTACCTGCGTAAGTTTGGTAAGTTTACGGTGCCTGACTTTGTTGGTGACCGTTACTACTCCAGCACAGCGCGTACTATCGCGGTTGTATGTACAATCGTTATCTCCTTCACCTACGTAGCTGGTCAGATGCGTGGTGTTGGTATCGTATTCTCCCGTTACCTGCACGTTGATATCAACACTGGTGTTGTTATCGGTATGGCGATCGTATTCTTCTACGCTGTACTGGGTGGTATGAAAGGTATTACCTATACTCAGGTAGCTCAGTACTGTGTACTGATCCTGGCGTTCACAGTACCTGCATTCTTCCTGTCTGCTCAGATTACTGGTCACTTCCTGCCTCAGACTGGTCTGGGTGCGACTCTGGAAAACGGTCAGTCTGTACTGGCAACGCTCGACCAGCTCTCTGTAGACCTGGGCTTCGCGCAGTATACGGCTGGTAAGAAATCTACTATCGACATCTTCTTCCTGACTATCGCACTGATGTGTGGTACTGCAGGTCTGCCACACGTAATCGTACGTTTCTTTACTGTACCTCGTGTAAAAGATGCTCGTACTTCTGCAGGTTGGGCGCTGATCTTCATCGCTATCCTGTACACTTCTGTACCAGGTGTTGCTGGTTTCGGTCGCGTTAACCTGATTCAGGAAATCAACGGCCCGGACAATACTGGTACGAATTACGCTGAAATGCCTGCTTGGTTCAAGAACTGGGAAAAAGCTGGTCTGCTGGGTTGGAATGACCGTAACGGCGACGGCAAAGTACAGTACGCTGCAGGTGCTGCGTTTGATGGCGCTAAAGGTAAGCCAGTATTCTCTGGCGAAGATGGTCCACTTGGTCAGAAACTAGCGAGCAATGCTAAAGCTGACGCTGACTTTGATTCTTCTAAACAGCCATTTGCCAACGAAGTATACGTTGACCGTGACATCATGGTACTGGCTAACCCTGAAATCGCTCAGCTGCCAAACTGGGTAATTGCACTGGTTGCTGCTGGTGCGGTTGCTGCGGCACTGTCTACTGCTGCTGGTCTGCTGCTGGTAATCTCCACAGCGATCTCGCATGACTTGATGAAGAAGACTATTAACCCGAACATCACCGACAAGCAGGAACTGTTCTACGCTCGTATGGCTGCTGTTGTTGCGATCTGTATCGCGGGTTACTTCGGTATCAACCCTCCAGGCTTCGTGGCACAGGTTGTTGCCTTGGCATTCGGTCTGGCATGTGCGTCCGTATTCCCAACTATCATGCTGGGTATCTTCGTGAAGCGCATGAACACACAGGGTGCTATCGCAGGTATGCTGACTGGTCTGATTACAACTGTTGCTTACATGTGGTACTTCGTATGGGGTGGCGGTACTCCAGACCAGTACTTCCTGGGTATCTCTCCAGGTGGTTTCGGTACTGTTGGTATGATCCTGCACTTCATCGTAGCGTTCGTAGTGTCTAGCATGACTCCTCCTCCTCCACAGGAGATCCAGGACATCGTTGAAGACCTGCGTATCCCTCGCGGTGCGGGTACTGCTCACGCTCACTAAGAGCTTAAGCTAAAAGCAGAAGGCGCACCCGCGAAAGCAGGTGCGCCTTTTTTGTTTTGCAGACTGTCCGGTCTGATGTCCGGACGCTGATTTGGAAAGGAAACTGTTATGCCAACCTCGTTCAATATGGAAAACATGCCGTTCAGCTTATTAAGTGAACGGGAGCAAACATTGCTTCGCGATAATCTGGATATTGGTTATTACCAGAAAGGCGAGACAGTGATGTCTGCGGGTGAGGTGCCTGAAGGTGTTTATATCGTACTGAAAGGGCGTATCAGTGAAAGCGATGTCGCAGGTGAAGGAGATGCTCATCAACAGGTGTTTATGCACTATGAGAATGAGGATTACTTTGGCGCCTGGTCAGCCTTGAAGGGCAAGGCAATCCACGACTTCGTCGCAGAAGAAGAGACCATATGTCATATCCTGCCAACGAAGACGCTGCTCGAGTTATGTTCCAGCAATAGTCTCTTCGCGGACTACTTTCAGCAAAACCTTACCGCGAAATCGGAGATAGTTGCGCAACATGGTGCTGCTCAGGATATGGCTGAGTTTATGCTCGCACGGGTCAGTGATGGCCTAATTCGCGAGCCGTTGATCATGCTTGAGCGCACGACCATTAAGGAAGCGACTGTGTTGATGCGGGAGAAGAAAGCTGACTGCTTCTTGGTTCGCAAAGGGAGTCGTTACGGCATGGTAACAGGCACTGATCTGCTTGATGCCGTTGTGGTTAATCAGGTGTCATTGGAAGAGGATGTTGCATCGATCGCCAGCTATCGATTAATCACCATCAATCCGGATGATTATCTGTTCAATGCCCTCATCATCATGACGCAGCAGCATATTGAGCGTGTGGTCGTTATGAGTGGTCAGGCGCTTCAGGGGGTAGTAGAGCTGACTGATGTGCTTAGCTATTTCTCAAGCCACTCTCATGTGATCGGTTTGCGGATTGAGCGTGCTCAAACTGTTGAAGATCTGAAAGAGGCGGCTGAAGGTCTGAATGATCTTGTGCGTGCGTTAGTCTCTCATGGTGTTAAAGCACGGTTTGCAATGGATCTGCTGGCGGCAATGAATGGCCGGATCATGGCTAAGTTATTTGATCTGATTATTCCCGAGGATATGCAGCCTCATGTTTGCTTGATTGTTATGGGCTCGGAAGGGCGTGGCGAACAGATTATTAAAACTGACCAGGACAACGCCATCATCTACCGCGATGGTCTGGTATGGCCGGGCATGCAGCAAGCGTTGCAGCAGTTTTCAGATAAGCTGGAAGAGTTTGGTTTTCCACCTTGCCCTGGCAATATCATGGTCTCAAATCCGGAATGGGTTAACACTTTGCCGCAATGGACCGAGCGCCTCAACGAATGGTCAGCGGGCCGTGACGGCGAAGCCTTAATGAATCTTGCTATTGCAGTTGATGCTAAGCCGGTTGCGGGAAATCCCGCTTTGTTTAAGGCGGGCAGGAATTGGTTCCTGCGACAGTTAAAAAACAATGATGTCTTCTTCTCGATGTTTGCCAAAGCTGCATTGGAATTTGATACGCCTTTGACTTTCTTCGGTAGCTTGAAAGAGAAGGGATTGCTGGATATCAAAAAGGGCGGAATTTTCCCTATAGTCCATGGCATCAGGACCATGGCGCTTGAACACAGAATTCTGACAACCAATACCTTTAAGCGTATTGAGGCCCTTGTTGATGGCGGGCATATGAAGGAAAAGCACGGTCGAGAATTGGCTGAAGCGCTGGGTGTATTTATTCAGGTTAGGCTACGAGAGCAGATCAGGCGGATGGACGTTTCTGAGGACGGTCTAGACACAACGCCTAATATGCTGGAGTTGCAAACTATGGATAAAATGGATCGTGATCTGCTCCGTGATGCTCTGCATATTGTGAAAGGTTTTAAGAAGCATCTGGCGCTCAGATATCATCTGGCAAACTGATTAACCTGGCTGAATTTTATCCAGTCAGAAAATACGGACAGTCGTCATGATCATTCCAAGAACAATAAGACAGTTTAAGGACCGGCTGGATCATCGTCACGGTGAGTATGCGAATCTTTTCGAGCCCTATCAGGGTGACGAACTGGTTTCGATCGATTGTGAAACAACCAGTCTGGACGTAAAACAGGGCGAAATCCTTTCTATAGGTGCCGTGAAGGTAAAAGGGCGGAAGGTGATGACCAGTGATCGGCTGGATATCAAATTAAAGCCACCCAGAAGTCTTTCCGGTGATTCAATAAAAATTCATAAGATTCGAGCGAGTGACCTGTCGGACGGCATTGAAGTTGATGATGCGTTGGAACAGTTGCTTGAGTTTATCGGTAATCGACCGCTGCTAGGTTATTACATCAACTTTGACGTTCGAATGCTTGATAAGTATTTGCGACCTAAGTTTGGTTTCGGTCTGCCTAATAAAGCAGTTGAGCTATCGCACGTATATCACGACATCATCAAATGGAAGGCGGTTGGAGGTAGCGTAGATCTCAGGTTTGATACTATAGCCTCCAAGTTAGATGTGCCGATACTGGAGCGACACACGGCTTTGGGTGATGCGATCACCGTTGCTTTGATGTATGTCCGGCTTAAATATGGTGAGGCGCCAAACCCAGGGCACTAGTCTAAGATCATTCAAATTTGGTTGTACGGAAAAGCGAGCCTTGGCTCGCTTTTTGCATTTTTACCGTTATGGAACTTGAATAACGAAGATATGCCAATTATTTGTCATTATCTTGGCATTTCGGCTTGCAGCGGTCGGTCGATAAAATATAATGTCAAATAATTGCCGTTTAAGGTTGTGAAGATCATGGTCGACAGAGCAGATATCAATAGCGTGTTGCAGCAGATGAGAGCTATGCAGGGTATGGCTCAACAGGGTGTGGCTGGTGTTGAAATGCCGGCAGCGAACAGCCTGAATGCAAATGCTGTAGGCAAGACAGAGTTTTCCGACTTACTTAAAGATGCGGTCAATAAAGTAGCTGAAGTTCAGGGCGATGCCAAAAAAATGGCAACCGCCTTTGAAAAAGGCGATCCGACGGTTGATCTACCTCAGGTGATGATCAGCATGGAAAAGGCTTCCGTATCTTTTCAGGCATTAACGCAGGTTCGAAACCGTCTGGTTACAGCCTACGAAGATGTTATGAAAATGCCAATTTGATGTTTTTTTGACGGTTTTTAAACGATGGATAATGCACCCGCTCCAGTAGACGCAAATAAAAATGTGATGGCAGGCTTTAATAACCTGAACATTCTGCGTCAGGTTGGTCTGATGATCGGGTTGGCCGCGAGTATTGCCATCGGTTTTGCGGTGGTTCTGTGGTCTCAGCAACCAGACTATCGTGTGCTGTTTTCAAATCTGTCGTTTGCCGATGCAAATCAGGTAATCGAGCAGCTTCGTCTTTATAACATTCCTTACAAATTTGATACCGATGGTCGTGCGGTTATGGTGCCGCAGGAAAATGTTCATCAGGCACGGCTGAAGCTAGCAGCTGAAGGGTTTTCTGCTGATAAAACGGTTGGCTTTGAATTGCTTGATCAAGAGCAGGCATTGGGGGCTAGTCAGTTTATGGAGAATGCTCGTTTCAGGCGTGGTCTGGAAGGGGAGCTCTCTCGTACCATTGCCAGTTTAGTGGCGGTCAGAAATGCCAGGGTTCATCTGGCGATTCCTAAAGATAGTGTGTTTATCCGGGATCAGCGTAAGCCAAGCGCTTCTGTATTCGTTGAACTGTTCGCCGGTCGAAAGCTAGAGCGTAATCAGGTAGCGGCAATCGCAAATTTGGTAGCTTCATCTATCCCGAGTTTGAACGTCAAAGATGTGACGGTTGTCGATCAAAAGGGCCGTTTGCTTAACACTCGTGACGAAGATGTTGATGTCGTATTGGCGGCTAAACAACTTGAATACACCGCAAAAATCGAAGCCCAGTTGCTGAATCGAGTGAACAGTATCCTGCAGCCAGTTGTCGGAATGGGACGCTTCCGTGCTGAAGTATCTGCCGATGTTGATTTCACTGCTGTCGAGCAGACAGATGAGCTTTATAACCCTGATCTGCCCTCATTACGATCCGAACAGACGATGGAAGAATCTGCCGTTGGTACAAATCCGCCGCGGGGTGTGCCTGGGGCTTTGGCAAATCAGCCGCCGGGAGCGGGTAATGTTCCAGAGGTTGCCGGTGCAGGGGCTGAAGGTGGCGCGAACCGTTCTGTGCCTGGTAGTAGTCGAAATCAAGCAACCCGAAATTACGAGTTGGATCGTACCATCAGCTATACCAAGCACCAGATGGGAAGGGTGCGTCGCTTGACTGTGGCTGTAGTAGTGGATGATCTGGTTGCAGTGAATCCTGATGGTGAGGGTACTCAGCGTCAGCCTTGGTCTGATAATGAATTGCAGCGTTTGACTGTATTGGTGCAGGATGCTGTTGGATTTTCTGCTAATCGTGGCGACAGCGTAAACGTTATTAACTCTCCATTCGCTCCAGCCGAACAGATCGAAGTGGAAGAGGTGCCGATCTGGCAGCAGGAATGGGTGATGGATCTGGGTAAACAGGTTCTGGCGGCGCTCTTTGTATTGATTCTGGTCTTCGGGATTCTGCGTCCAGTACTTAAAAATCTCGCCACCACCGGTGGTAGTGCCGCGATGACTGGAATTGGTGCTGCTGGTGATGTTTCCGCTGAGCTGGAGGGGCTGGAAGATTCTGATATTGCTGACGACCGGGTTACCTTTAGTGGCGATGGGGGAATGTTGCCAACACCTAATGAAAGCTTTGATTATCAAGTAAATGCAATTCGTAGTATGGTAGCCGAGGATCCTGCGCGCGTGGCGCAGGCGGTTAGACAGTGGGTTTTGAAAGATGAGTGACGACGCTACTGGCGCCGGTGACCTTTCCGAAATTGAAAAAGCTGCGATATTGCTGATCAGCCTGGGTGAGGCTGACGCTGCAGAAATTCTAAAGCACCTTGGGCCAAAAGAGGTTCAGAAAATCGGTGCTGCAATGACTCAACTCGATAATGTGCCTCAGTCGCGAGTCGAAGCAGTGGTGTCTGATTTCATGCACGTAGTCAGTGATCAGACGGGTATTGGTATCAATAATGACCGCTATATTCGAGCGATGCTTAATCAGGCATTAGGCGAAGAGAAGGCGAAAACGCTGCTCGACCGTATCCTGATGAGCACCAATACCTCCGGCCTGGATACATTGCGCTGGATGGAACCCCGTCAGATTGCTGAAATCATACGTTTTGAACACCCTCAGATTCAGGCTGTTGTTATTGCTTATCTGGATGCAGATATGGCGGCGAGCGTGTTGATGTTCTTTGATGACAAAGTGCGTCTTGATATCGTGATGCGTGTCGCTGCCCTGGAGCATATCCAGCCACAAGCGCTGCAAGAGCTCAATGATATGCTTGAAAGCCAATTTATGGGGAGCAGTTCGTCTCAGCAGAGTGCGAGCCTTGGTGGTGTTAAATCGGCTGCAAATATCATGAACTTCATTGAAAGTACCGTCGAGGCCGAAGTTATGGATGGCATCCGGGATAGCGATGAAGGGTTGGCAAGCCAGATCTCGGATCTGATGTTCGTATTCGATAACCTGATCGATGTTGATGATCGCGGTATTCAGGTGATACTGCGTGAAATTGCAACTGATGTATTGGTGATGGCGCTTAAGGGTGCAGATACTTCTCTTCAGGAGAAAGTATTTAAAAATATGTCGAAACGTGCTGCCGAGCTGCTTAAAGATGATCTCGAAGCTAAAGGCCCGGTTCGTGTTAGTGAGGTTGAAGAAGCACAGAAAGAAGTGTTGTCAGTTGCCCGACGTCTGGCTGATGAAGGCGAGATTATGCTGGGCGGCGGCGGCGAAGAGATGATCTGATCCGGCGATGAAGCAGAAACAAGAAAAAGCTTTTATTAAAGCGGCAGATGCAGTGATATCCGAACATTGGGCTTTGCCTGAAGTTGATGGTTTTCACGTTGTCGCACTGGAAGAAAAGCAGCCTGAACCTGAGGTTGAGGAAGTTACGGTTGTCGAAGAAGAGATCGTAGCAGAGCAGCTCACGCTGGCCGAACTGGAAGCTATTCGTGAAGAAGCGTATCAGGATGGATTTAATCAGGGCCGTGAGGATGGCCTCAAGGCCGGGCGCGATGAAGGGCTGCGTATCGGACATCAAGAAGGTTTACAGCAGGGGCAGCAGAAAATTGAAGCTGGTCAGGCGACATTGGCTCAAATGGTTAATGCGTTAGCTAGTCCAATGGCTGAACAGTCCAAGGATATAGAAGCTTGTCTGGTGCAGATGGTAGTGCAGCTATCAGAAAGCGTGGTTCAGCATGAGCTAAGTCATAGCGAGAAAGTGATCGCAGATACTATTGCGATGGCTTTGGCCGAACTGCCAGCCGCAATCACTGATATTACTATCCATGTAAATCCGGCGGACATGGAGCTAGCGAAACCTTTGGCTGAAGTCGAAGGTTATACTCTCCAGCCGGACCCATCTATATCTAGCGGCAGTTGTGCTGTCGCGACCATCAATAGTTTCGTTGAATACAGTCGGGAGACGCGCTTCCGGCACGCTGCTGAGCAGTTGTTGGCGCGCCTCGGTCAGGCTTATAAAGCGGAAGGTGAGTAATGCCATCAATCCTTGAACGTCTAAGTGCTCATCGAGAGATAGAGTACTCAGCTGCATTGCCTGTCGTTAAAGGCCGGGTGACGCGATTAATCGGACTGACATTAGAGGCAGTTGGGTTAAAGGTCGCGGTTGGTGATTACTGCGAAGTTGTTGGTGGAGACGGTAGCTCTGTCGAGGCTGAGGTTGTCGGGTTTGCCGGAGACCGGATCTACCTGATGCCACTAGACGCTATTGAGGGGCTGGAGCCGGGGGCTGAAGTTGTTCCTATGCGAGGTGCTGGGCTAGTACCAGTCGGCTTTGGCTTGCTGGGTCGGGTCGTTAATGGTGTTGGCAGGCCAATTGATGGCAAAGGGCCTCTTAATCACGATCAGTTAGTGGGCTTGTCAGGTGAGGTGATCAATCCTCTATCCCGGCATCCTATCGATAGCACACTGGATGTTGGCATCCGAGCAATTAACACCATGCTGACTGTCGGTAAAGGGCAGCGATTAGGTTTGTTCGCGGGTAGTGGTGTTGGTAAATCGGTCCTGCTCGGCATGATGACTCGTGGAACAGAAGCTGAGATAACCGTAGTTGGTCTGATCGGTGAGCGTGGTCGTGAGGTAAAAGAGTTTATTGACCACAGTCTTGGGCCTGAAGGTTTGGCGCGCTCGGTGGTTGTTGCTTCACCTGCAGATGACTCGCCGTTGATGCGATTGCGGGCCGCTCAGCTATGTACGCGTATTGCAGAGTACTTCCGCGCACAGGGAAAAAATGTACTGTTGTTAATGGACTCGCTGACGCGATACGCACAGGCGCAGCGTGAAATTGCCCTTGCGGTTGGTGAGCCGCCAGCAACTAAAGGTTATCCACCATCGGTATTTGCGAAGCTGCCAAAACTGGTAGAGCGAGCGGGTAATGGTAAGACTGGAGGTGGTTCGATCACCGCTTTCTATACTGTATTAACAGAGGGGGATGATCAGCAGGATCCGGTGGCAGATTCTGCTCGAGCGATTCTGGATGGACATATTGTATTATCCAGGCGTCTTGCTGAGCAGGGGCACTACCCGGCTATTGATATTGAAGCATCTATCAGTCGTGCGATGCCTCAGATTACGGACCCTCAGCATTTTGCAATGGCTATGAGATTTAAGCAGATCTTTTCAAAGTATCAGCAGAATGAGGATCTTATTTCTGTTGGTGCTTATGTAAAAGGTAGCGATGCTGATACAGATCTGGCAATAGATCGTATGCCGGTGATGAAGGCGTTTCTACAGCAGCGTATCGATGAGGCGATCCCGCTGGGAGATGGTGTTCAGCAGTTGGCGATGATCGTCACTGATGGTAATGCCGGAGGCAGCTAATGGCTAAAAAGCGATCTGATCGCCTAAAACTTGTTCAGGAGCTCGCCGAGCGGAAGAAGAAGCAGGCGGACCAGTATCTGGCCGAGAGTCGACAGCAGGTACAGCAGGGAGAGGTTACGCTGCAGCAGTTAGAGCAGTATATTGCGGAATACCAGCGAAGGCTTATTAGTGTCGGTCAAACGGGCGTCAATATTGCTGAGCTAACGAAGATTCAACAGTTCATTGAGAAGTTGACGGCAACGATGCGCCAGCATAAAGAATCAATGAAGGTGAATGAAGAGCAGCTTGAGCGTGTTAAGGCGCACTGGCAGCAAAGTTACGGTCACCTGAAAGCGATGGAGCGGTTAACTGAGACCGCAGAGCAAAAAGAGCAGGCAGAGGCGGAAAAGGCGTTGCAAAAAACGCTGGATGAGCGCTCTCAGCTAAAGCGTAGTAACTTTATCTAATCACCTTACCCCTTCCTTTTTTGAGTGCCTCCGGGCGCTTAATCAATTCTGATAAATAGATCTGGCCCGGTTATTGCTCGTAGTAAAGGCAAATGCCGTCAATCGGAGAAACCAGATGTCAGCACAAGTCGGAATGTCAGCCCCTACCCCGGCGGCCGCGCCAGCAGGCGGAGTACCAGGTGCTCCGGGCCCAGCAGGCCAGCAAGGGGGTGGAGTATTCGGTGCGCTGTTTTCGCAGCAGACAGCCCCAGCTAAGCCTATGGCAACTGCTGAAGGCGGCGATTCTTTGCCGCAGCAGGGTGAAGGCTTGCCAGTTTCTGAGGCTGCTACTGAGGCAGCCGGTGATCAGGTCGTTGCTGATGGTGTTGCCACCGTTGGTGCTGGCCAGCAAGAAGGTGGTGAAACTGTTGCGCTGCCAGCAGAGGCAGTAGCTCAACCATCTTCAGGTGTTGTCGATCAAGCCGATATAGCTGGCCAGCAATCGATCGCGAAGGCTGTGGGTGACATGGTGGCGTCAATCCAGGCTGGTCAGGCAGTTTCTGATTCTAATCCTGGTAGCAACGCAGCACCATCTGTTGACGAGTTGCTGGCGGCAGCGAAAAATCAGATCTCTGATGTGGCTCGCCAATCTGTTGAAAGCACAGCAGTCTTGGCAAACGATACGGCTAAACAGGGTGCTCAGGTTGTTGGTCAAGTGCCAGAAGCAGCCGTTCAGAGAGCGGTAGCGACAGAGGTTCGTAATACCGTAGTAGATCCTGCCTCGGGCGTTGCTGGCACCGCTGCTCTAGAGTCAAAAGTTAAAGCAGACGCTGTGGCTGCTGCTGTTCATCAGGTCGTTGCGCAGAAAGCAGGTGTAGATGCTGCTAAGACTCCCGCTGTTGCTGGAGATGTACCTGTATCAAGTGGGGTTGAGGTGAAAGTCGGTGCTGAAGCGCAGTCTGCAGTCGTTGCAGTTGCTCAAGGCACCACAGTAAACGGAGCGGCAGTTGATGTTGATGGTGCGGTAGTTTCGTCACAGGCTGCTGGTTCTGCCGCGCCAGATGCTGATGGTGACGGTTTGCTGACAGCTAAAGTGTCACCTGAGCTTGCCTCCGCGCAAAGCGTGGCGGGTCAGGAAAAGGTTGTCAGTCGAGCTGAAGTTACTCAGCCTGGGTCTTCTTTGGCTGAAGCGAGTAACGCTAGCCGTGCTGAACAGCGTGCTACTGAGTCGTCAGCGGCGGCCGATCAGGTTACTCAGTTACGCCAGCCTGCACAGCAGGCTGCAGCTCAGTCAGCTGCCCAGGATGTAGCGCCTAAGGCTGATCTTGATCTTGAATTGCTGAAGCAGCAGGGCCGCATCATTGACGGTCGTGGACAGGGTGCACAAGTGATGGAGGCTGTTGCGGATAAGGTAGCTGCATTGGACAGTGCTTCATCCGGCAATTCAGGTTCTAAATCAGACCAGTCTGCAGGCCAGTCTTTCGCTCAACAGTTGTCACAAACTGCCCAGGCTCAGTCCCAGCAAGTTAAGGGCGGGCAGGATCCCCATCTGATGCAGATGCAGCAGGGGCTGCGTCCTGGCGGTCAGGGGTGGGGAAGTGCCGTAGGTGAGCGAGTTGTCTGGTTGGCTGGTCAGAACAACAAGGTTGCCGAAATTCAGCTTGATCCACCAGAGTTGGGTCAGCTCCAGGTGCGTGTTCAGGTCAGCAATGATCAGGTTTCTCTGAGTTTTAACTCGCCGCATGCGAGTGTTAGGGACGCCCTGGAACAGAGTATGCCAAGGCTAAGAGAGATGTTTGCAGAGCAGGGCTTGCAGCTAAGTGATTCATCGGTCTCTGATCAGCAGCAGGGAGGGCGTGAAGATAGTCAACGTCAATTAGCTGGTGAAGGTCAGGGTTATGGCGGTTCGGACGGTTCTTCGGAAGGTGCTGCAGCGACTACTGCTGTTTCCGGACGAGGGGTTTCGCTGGTTGATTACTACGCATAATTGATGATTTTCTGACTTGCCAGTCAGGCTGGATTACAACTGACGGTCTCCTGCCAGGGTGGTCCCGTTGAAGGATTTTTCATCATTATCGCTGCTGAGGTTAGCGGTGAATCTTTATCGTGTCGGTAGTGATCGTTCTTTCCTTATCTTCCGGTGGTAATACAGTATGTTATATTACTCTCTGAGAGTTTTTGTATCTGCTGTATTACTTAAGGAGCGACAATGGCTGACGAGCCAAATACCGAAGCTGAAGCGGGCGGTAAATCGAAGAAAAAGCTGATTATTTTTATCGTTCTTGGTGCCTTGCTGGTTGGTGGTGCAGGTGCCGGTGCAGCGTTTTTCTTATTAGGTGGTAGTGCAGATGAAGAACAGCAGGTCGCTTCAGCTGAGCCTGTCCGGCAAGATGCCTTGTACATCAAAATTCGTACACTTGAAGGCAAGCCGATGTTCGTGGTTTCTCTGCAATCAAATGATGGCAAATCTCACTATATGCAGGCTTATGTTGAGGCCAAAACGCGCCAGGTTGATGTAGAGGCGGCGCTGAAGAAACATATGCCGTTGATTGTTGCGAGACTGAATAATTTCTTTATGCAGCAGAGCTTTGACCAGCTTCGTACACATGATGGCCGAATGGCGTTGCGTACCGGTGCAACAGAGTTGGTGCAGGAAATTTTGCAAGAGAAGATTGGTAAGCCAGGTATTGAGAGTATTTTGTTCACCAATTTTGTTATGCAGTGACGGGAGTCTGATCGGGTATGTCCGTAAAAGACCTGCTGTCGCAGGATGAAATTGACGCGTTACTTCATGGTGTCGATGACGGTGATGTAGAAACCACCGACGAAGCTGGTTCCGAAGAAGAAGGCGATGTCAGGGGTTATGATCTTGCCAGCCAGGAACGTGTTGTTCGTGGCAGGATGCCGACGCTTGAGATGATCAACGAGCGTTTTGCGCGCCATACCCGAATGACCCTTTTTAACCTGCTTCGTCGTACCGCAGATGTTACCGTCGATGGCATTCAGGTCATGAAGTATGGTGATTACATCCATACACTTTATGTTCCTACCAGTATGAACCTAATCCGCATATCGCCGTTGCGCGGTACGGGTCTGTTTATCATGGATGCAAAGCTTGTATTTAAGCTTGTGGATAATTTCTTTGGTGGTGATGGGCGCCATGCCAAAATCGAAGGGCGTGAATTCACTCCAACTGAAACGCGGTTGGTTCATAAGATCCTCCATCAATTCTTCGAAGATCTCCAGGATGCCTGGCGGCCTGTATTAAACGTCGATTTCGAGTTGCTGGAGCACGAGATGAATCCGGCGATGGCCAACGTTGTCGGGCCGAGTGAGGTTGTCGTGGTCTGTACCTTCAATGTCGATCTCGAAGGCGGTAGTGGTGAGTTCCACGTGACTATGCCTTACGCTATGCTGGAACCGATTCGTGACTTGCTTGTGTCAGGTGTGCAGGCGGATGACGAAGAGAAAGATGAGCGTTGGGTTCATGCTTTGAAGCGTGACATCATGATGGCAGAAGTCGACCTAAACCTTAAGGTTGCTGAGCAGGAGTTAACCCTGCGTGATGTCATGGAACTGGAAGCAGGTGACGTGATTCCGATAGAGATACCTGAGTCGCTTGAGTTGAGCGCTTCTGGTGTACCGGTTTTTGAATGTCGCTTGGGTACGTCTCGCGGCAATTTAGCGTTAAAAATCATCGATCAGATTAAAAGGCCTGAATAGTCAGGGCTGAATAACAGACAAAATCAGCAGGCTTCCTGCGGTATAGTCCGTATCTAACAGACAGACAGATTCGCATATGAGTGACGAAAACGATAATCAAGATCTTGATCAGCAAGCGATGGCCGATGAATGGGCTGCCGCGATGGAAGAGCAGGTCGGTGATGCTGGCGATCAGGCAATTGCAGATGACCTGATTGGTGGCGGTGCGCCAGCGGCGTCTTCGGTTGAGCTGGACGAGCTGAAAGACGAATCAGTACCAGTAAATGACCCTAAGCTGGATGTTATTCTCGATATTCCTGTGACTATCTCGATGGAGGTAGGTAATACAGATATTGCTATCCGCAACCTGCTGCAGTTGAGTCAGGGCTCAGTTATTGAGTTGGATCGCGTTGCCGGTGAACCTTTGGACGTGAAGGTGAATGGTACTCTAATCGCGCATGGTGAAGTGGTTGTGGTTAACGACCGCTATGGTATTCGTTTAACTGATGTCATTAGCCCGCAGGAGCGGATCCAAAAGCTGCGCTAAGGAGTGGCATGAAATACCTGTTTGTCATCAGTTCGCTGTTCTTGAGTGCTACGGTGCTTGCTGCTGAAACAGTGGCACCGGTTAAGCCTGTCGCATATGACCCGGTAAGTTCTGAAGCCGTGTTCCAATTGGTGGGTGGTTTGGCGCTGGTCATATTGTTGATCGTTCTGGTCGCATGGTTATTGCGACGTGCGACCGGGTTACAGCGCACCGGCAGTAGTATGAAAGTTCTTGCATCGCTGCCATTAGGGACGCGAGAGCGAGCGGTATTGATACAGGCGGGCGAGCAGCAGTTACTGCTGGGGGTAACCGCCGGTCAGGTAACCTTGTTGCACGCATTTGATACCCCTGTAGTAACGCAGGAAAACGGCGGAAATGAAAGTGCGTTTTCAGGGCGGCTGAAGGAAGTGTTGCAGCAGAAGGGGTTAATGTAGTGCGAGTATTGTTAATCCCGCTGTTGTCGTTGATCAGCATGTCTGTATTTGCTGCTGATCCGGGTATCCCTGCGGTAAATGTCAGTACCGGTGATGACGGTGAAGTTAATTACAGCGTGACGTTGCAAATACTAGCGCTGATGACAATGCTGACGTTCCTGCCAGCAATGTTAATGATGATGACGTCGTTTACCCGGATTATCATCGTATTCTCTATTTTGCGTCAGGCGCTGGGTCTTCAGCAGACGCCATCTAACCAGATACTGATAGGTCTTTCGCTTTTCCTGACGCTATTTATCATGTCCCCGGTGTTGGAGCGGGTCAATCAGGAGGCGATTCAGCCTTATCTGAGTGAGGATCTTTCGACATTGCAGGCGGTGCAGGCTGCCAGCGTACCGATGCGTGAGTTTATGATGCATCAGACGCGTGAGAATGATCTCAATCTCTTTATGCGAATCTCAAATACTCCACCGGTCGAGTCGAGTGATCAGATTCCTTTTACGGTACTGATGCCGGCTTTTGTGACCAGTGAGTTGAAAACCGCATTTCAGATCGGTTTTATGCTATTCATACCTTTCCTGGTTATAGACTTAGTCGTTGCCAGTGTATTGATGGCGATGGGTATGATGATGTTGTCACCTATTATTATCTCGTTGCCGTTCAAAATTATGCTATTCGTATTGGTGGACGGCTGGGCGATGGTTGTTGGGACTATAGCGGCCAGTTTTGGCACTATAGGGCCTTAGCGGGCTTGATTCTGGTATAGGGAGAAAGCGATGACAGACCAAGCTATCCTAGATCTGTTTGGCGAAGCGCTTTGGTTGGTTGTTATTCTGGTGACCATGATAGTGCTGCCGAGTCTGCTGGTGGGTTTGGTGATCGCAACCTTTCAGGCGGCGACACAGATTAATGAGCAGACGCTTTCCTTTCTGCCGCGCTTGATTATCACCCTGTTGGTCATTATGGCTGCGGGCCCCTGGTTTGTTACCCGGCTCTTAGACCTGTTCAATTTGATGTTTACCAATATTCCGTTGATGCTCGGATAGCCCGTGTTTGATATCAGTATCCTGCAGCTGGAAACTATGGTCGCAGGCTTCTTGTGGCCGCTGTTTCGAATCGCTTCCTTCTATATGGCTATTCCGTTGATCGGTACCCGGCTTGTGCCGGTACGTGCCCGGATGGGGTTGGCGTTACTGACCACCATAGTTGTATATCCTTTATTGCCTGAAATGCCTGACTTTCCGGGTTTGTCCGGGCAGAGTTTCATGATTGTTGGTAAGCAGATTCTGGTGGGTAGTGCACTTGGCTTTATAGTGCATGTGTTTTTGCAGATATTTGTCCTTGGTGGCCAGATAATTGCAACCCAAATGGGTCTTGGTTTCGCTTCTATGACGGATCCGGCCAATGGTGTATCCGTGGTTGTTTTATCTCAATTCTATCTACAGTTGGTGTCGTTGCTCTTTCTGGCGATGAACGGGCATTTGGTGATGATTGAGGTGTTGGTGGAAAGCTTTCGCCTGATTCCGGTTGGCTTTGAAGGATTGTCACAGGATGCGATGCTTAATATCGCCAAGTCTGGGGGGTGGATGTTTGCAGGTGCGCTCTTGATGGCGCTTCCTGCCGTTACAGCGCTGCTCATCATTAACTTCTCATTCGGTATTATTACCAAGGCGGCACCACAGTTGAATATCTTTGCTGTTGGTTTCCCGTTCACCATGTTAATGGGTATTCTGATTACCTGGCTCAGCCTCAATGGCTTTCTGGGTCAGTATCAACGGTTCTCCGAGTCGTTTCTCATGTTTGCGCGACAGTTGTTGCAATAGAGGCTTAGATGGCAGAAGAGAGTGGTCAGGAAAAAACCGAAGACCCCACACCCAAGCGCCTGAGAGAGGCGCGGGAAAAAGGGGATATACCGCGTTCAAAGGAGTTGAATGCGACTGTGCTGTTATTGGCGGCTGCAATGGCTGCTGTAGTCTTTGGTCCTCAGGTTGCAAGCTCTTTTGCTGCAATCTTCTTTGATAATTTCCAGGTCGAACGCGCAACTATTTTTGATACCAGCGAAATGATGTGGCAGCTCGGGCGCTCGATGGCTGATGGATTTTGGGCGGTAGTTTGGGTTCTGGTTGTATTGTTGATTGCGGCGATCGTAGGGCCTATAGCGCTCGGTGGCTGGAACTTCAGTACTGATGCGATACAGCCTAAAGGCAGTCGTATGGATCCGATAGCAGGGATAGGGCGGATGTTTTCGCTGAAATCGCTGGTTGAGCTGCTGAAGGCGATTGCGAAGTTCCTGGTAGTTGCTGCTGCGGCTATTTTGGTGCTTTGGTTTATGAAAGCCGAATTGATGTCGCTGGCGGCGCAGCAGGTTGAACCGGCGATGGCGCATGCGGTGGAGATGCTGATTTGGGCATTTTTGGTTATCAGTTCGACAATGATAACGATCTCAATGGTCGATGTGCCCTATCAGATTTACGATCACACCCAAAAACTGAAGATGACACTGCAGGAAGTAAAGGATGAGATGAAGAATACTGAGGGTAAGCCTGAGGTGAAAGGGCGTATCCGTCAGTTGCAGCGCGAAATCGCTCAGCGTGAGATGATGTCGCAGATTCCAGAAGCAGACGTAGTTATTACCAACCCAACGCATTACTCAGTTGCGTTGAAATACGACCCCGAAGGTGGACGGGCACCATATGTGATAGCAAAAGGCGTTGATTTTATTGCCCTTAAGATAAGAGAAATCGCAAAAGAGCATGAAGTTCCGATTTTGACGGCTCCACCATTAGCGCGATCTATCTATCATACGACCGAAATTAATGAAGAGATCCCCGCTGGCTTGTTCAAGGCGGTGGCGCAGGTTCTGGCTTATGTATTCCAGTTGCAGCAGTTTTATAAGCAGGAAGCGGAGAAGCCAGGGGTCTGGCGAGATCAGGATGTTGAAATTCCTGATGATCTGAAATTTGACGAATAATGCTTATTAAAGCGTTTCTTGGCTGGAAAATTGCTAGTTATTAAGGACGGTATCAAATAGTGTCAAAAAATTGATGTATTTGCCGTGTGTTTGATGAAATAATCATCAGGCGATACAGGATTGAATGTTTTTGATGTTTTTTTGACGCAGGGTTGTCGGTTAGGTGGATAGGGCAGAATTTTTAAGCGGCGCAAGAGGGCTGGCTCAAGGTAACTTGGGTGTGCCTTTCTTATTGCTCGTTATTATGGCGATGGTTACATTGCCGATGCCGCCTTTCCTGCTCGACGTATTCTTCACCTTTAATATCGCTCTATCTATCGTTGTCCTTCTGGTTTGTGTCTATGCGAACCGACCTCTCGATTTTACTGTTTTTCCGACGATTCTGCTGGTCGCGACCTTACTGCGTCTAGCGCTGAATGTCGCCTCGACACGAGTGGTTCTGCTCTACGGCCATGAGGGTGGTGACGCCGCTGGTAAAGTTATTGAGGCATTCGGTGAGGTCGTCATCGGCGGTAACTATGTAGTTGGTATTGTTGTCTTTCTGATACTCGTAATTATCAACTTTGTGGTGGTTACTAAGGGTGCTGGCAGGATCTCTGAGGTGAGTGCCAGATTTACCCTTGATGCGATGCCGGGTAAACAGATGGCTATTGATGCCGACCTCAATGCAGGTCTGATCGACCAGGAAGAAGCGAGAACACGCCGTGCAGACGTATCCGAAGAAGCTGACTTTTATGGCTCTATGGACGGTGCGTCGAAGTTTGTTCGTGGTGATGCTGTTGCCGGTATCCTGATTCTCGTGATTAACCTGCTTGGTGGCCTGGGTATTGGTATGGCCCAGTATGATCTGAGCTTCAATACCGCTCTTGAATATTACTCAATGCTGACCATCGGTGATGGTCTGGTCGCACAGATTCCATCACTGCTGCTTTCAACTGCTGCAGCAATTATGGTGACGCGTCAGAATACCGCTCAGGATATGGGGAAGCAGGTTGTTTCCCAGATGTTTGCTTCGCCTAAAGCATTGGTGGTTGCGGCGATCATACTTGGTGTTATGGGCAGTGTTCCTGGCATGCCGCATTTTGCGTTTCTTTCTCTGGCTGCTGTAGCGGGTGGTTTAGCCTGGTATAGCACCCGGCAGAAGCAGGCGCAGGCCGTCGAAGAAGAGGCTAAAAAGGAAGAGAAGCAGCTGGAAGTTCAGAAAGAACAGGAAGTTGCCGATGAACAGAAAGAACTCGACTGGGATGATGTGATGCCAGTCGATATGATCGGCCTTGAAGTTGGTTACCGATTGATCCCTATGGTCGACAAAATGCAGGGTGGTCAGTTGCTGAACCGGATCAAAGGGGTGCGGAAAAAGCTTTCACAGGATCTTGGCTTTTTGGTCCCGTCCGTGCATATTCGGGATAACTTGGATCTTATGCCCGGAGCTTACCGAATTACCTTGATGGGCGTTATCGTCGGAGAGGCTGAGATCTATCCGGATAGGGAGCTAGCTATCAACCCTGGCCAGGTTTTCGGTACATTGAAGGGAATAGAAGTTAAGGATCCTGCTTTTGGGCTCGACGCTGTCTGGATTGAGGGGAATCAGAAAGAGCATGCACAGACCCTCGGATATACCGTTGTAGATGCTAGTACGGTCGTAGCGACCCATTTGAATCAGCTACTTCAGGACCATGCGTTTGAACTACTAGGTCATGAAGAGGTTCAACAGCTTATTGATATGTTGGCAAAATCCTGTCCGAAATTGGTTGAAGAGCTGATTCCGAATAAATTGTCGGTTAGCACCTTGTTGAAGGTGTTGCAAAACCTGCTGATGGAGCATGTGCCGCTGAAGGATTTTCGCAGTATTGCCGAAGGTCTGGCCGATGCAGTCGCTAGAACTCAGGATCCAGTTGCATTGACCGCAGCGGTTCGAGTATCGCTTTCCAGATTGATAGTGCAAAGTATTAACGGAGCGGACCCTGAATTGCCAGTGATAACCTTGGACCCGCAGTTGGAGCAAATTTTGTTGGGCTCTATGCAACAGGGTGGCTCTGACGGATTGGTACTTGAGCCTGGTATGGCAGAAAACCTCCAGTCGTCTCTGGCGCAGGTCGCGCAGCAGCAGGAGATGGTCGGTAAGCCATCGGTATTGTTGGTGTCGGCACCAATCAGGCCTCTATTGGCTAAGTTTGTGCGGTACGGGGACAGCCAGATTCATGTGCTTTCTTATCAGGAAATACCTGAAACAAAGAAAGTTACTATTGTTGCAACGGTTGGTGGACAGGGATGATGAGGCTCTTGCCTGATATGGAGGGCGCTGATGAAAGTTAAACGTATTTTTGCGCCTGATATGCGCCAGGCGATGCGACGTGTCCGTGATGAGATTGGGCCTGATGCAGTTATCGTGTCGAACCATAAAGTCGCTGGTGGCGTTGAGGTTGTGGCGGCCCACGAGACGGAATATCAGGCAGCGAAGGCGCAGTTCCGGCGCGAGCATGGCGAGAAAAAGCGGCGCCAGGAGCAGGTCAAAATTTTGACGGGTCATCAGGGTGCGGACTCGTTGGAACAGGAAAAGCGAAAGGTACAGGCAAAAATAGCGCAGGTGCAGGCTCGGGATGAGAATCCTATGTTGGCTCCGACTGATGGTTTGCGTAACCGCCAGCTCGATCACAACGATGAAGATGATCTTCGTAGTATTCTTGAGTCGCTAAAGCAGCGGCAGAATAATAAGGCGCTAACTTCTGAGCCGGTTGAAGAGTTACGTCAACCTCGTCCTGAAATGCGTCCTGAGCCGAGAATGGAGCAGCTGGACACGCGCTTTGATCGACCGCAGGAGCAACCTTCCTCTTCCGTATCAAGGGCGGTTACCAAGCCTAAGTCTTCGGTCGAAGATCCTGCTTATGTAGAGATGCGGCAGGAAATACATCAGCTTAAAGAGATGTTGCAGCAACAGGCCGCAAGAGATGTACAGCCTGAGCCTCAGACTCGGCCCGCATATGTAGAGCCAGCGCCTGCTGCGGTCGGGCAGGATGTTGAAAACAGACTGGGTGATCTGGGCCTGAGTGGGCGGCTTTCGCGTCACTTTGCTGCGGCTGTGCCAGAGAACGCTGCGGGCTCCGAAAAAGCATGGCGGAATGTGCTGGCGCGACTGGCTGAATCCGTCCCTGTTGTTGGCGAGGATTTCATTGAACGTGGTGGGATGATTGCCTTTGTTGGTCCTACAGGAGTGGGGAAAACCACCACTATTGGTAAATTGGCAGCGCAATATGTACTCCGTCATGGTAGCTCGAGTATTGCTCTGGTAACCACCGATTCGTATCGAATAGCCGCTCATGAACAGTTAAAAACCTTCGGGCGTATCCTTGATGTTCCCGTGAGAGTGGTTGATGAAAATCACTCGCTCGATGACGTGCTGAATTCTTTGAGAAACAAACGAGCAGTGCTGGTTGATACCGCCGGCATGAGTGCTCATGAGCCTCATACTCAGCAGCAAAAGCAGATGCTTCTGCAGGTTTCAGTCAGGCTGAAAAAACTGTTGGTGCTCTCATGTTCGAGTCAGAAACATGTGATTGATGGGGCTTACGCTACTTATAAAGAACTAGGGTTAAATGGCTGTGTTCTAAGTAAACTCGATGAGTCTGGTAGTCTCGGAGAGGCGTTGTCGTTAGCGATCGAACGCCAGTTACCGGTAGCTTATATTACTGATGGACAAAAGGTGCCTGATGATATTGAAGTGGCGCAACGAAACGATCTGACAAGCAGGGCTGTGCTGATAGCCGACCGAAGTCGCTCTGAGGCGGCAGTTGATGAATCAGGGCCAGGCCTGACGGCTTATTAGACCTGTCGCGACACAGGATAGGAAACTGTACAGATGAAACCGCATAATCCCGTCAAAGTTATAGCTATCACAGGTGGTAAAGGAGGTGTTGGTAAAACCAACGTCTCGGTCAATCTGTCGATGGCGCTTTCACAGATGGGGCAGCGCGTGGTTTTGATGGATGCTGACTTGGGTTTAGCGAACGTCGATGTTCTTCTGGGCCTGAAAACTGAGCATACTATCGCCGATGTATTGTCAGGTGAATGTTCTTTGCGTCAGGTTATGTTGGAGGTTAATTCCAATTTTCACATAGTTCCCGCGTCGTCTGGAACTCAGGAGATGACTAGCCTTAGTGTGCATGAACATGCCGAACTAATTCATGCTTTTCAGGATGTTAGTGAAGAGTTGGATGTGCTGCTTGTTGACACCGCAGCAGGTATTTCAGAGTCAGTGGTTAGTTTCCTGCGTGCAGCTCAGGAGATCCTGGTGGTTGTCTGTGATGAGCCAACATCTATCACTGATGCTTATGCCCTTATCAAATTACTTAATCGCGACCATAAGGTAACCCGCTTCCGGGTGCTGGCAAATATGGTGCGTACTGAACAGGAAGGGCGGCACATGTATAACAAGCTGCTGACGGTTACTGACCGCTTCCTTGATGTAACTCTTCAATACGTTGGCTCAATCCCTTATGATGAAGCTGTACGCCGTTCGGTGCAGCAGCAACAGCCTGTTTTAACTGCATTTTCTAAGTCAAAAGCAGCAGTTGCCTATCGTCAGTTAGCCACTAAGGTTGATGGCTGGCCTATAATGACTGCACCCAGGGGGCATCTGGAGTTTTTCGTCGAAAAACTGGTGCAGGGCGTTTAGTTTTTTCGGTCGCACGAGGGGTTATGTACAACCAGCTGGAATTCATGTCAGGCCAGCAACTGGTTGAGCAGTATTCACCGCTAGTAAAGCGGATTGCTCATCACTTGCTTGCACGCCTGCCGGCTAACGTCGTCCTTGATGATCTCATTCAGGCTGGAATGATCGGCCTTCTCGAAGCTGCACGTAAGTATGATGCGACTAAAGGGGCTGCATTTGAGACCTATGCAGGTATTCGCATTCGTGGTGCTATTATTGATGAAGTAAGACGCGGCGACTGGACTCCGAGGTCTGTGCATCGTAATGGTCGAATGGTGAGTGAGGCTATTCGCCAGGTAGAGCTCCGGGTTGGACGCGACGCATCTGATCAGGAAGTTGCAGACGAGCTAGGCATTAGTGTTGATGAATATCATGGATTATTGAAAGACTCAGCAGAAAGTCGTCTGTTTAGTTTTGAAGAATTACAACAACCGGGCGATGATTCGTTTGGTGAACAATTTGCTGATAGTGAGCCGGGACCGGCGCCTGTCATTGAAAATGAAGCATTCATGAAGTCGTTGTCAAAAGCGATTGAATTGCTTCCGGAGCGTGAGAAATTGGTGCTTGCGCTCTATTATGATGAACAGCTTAACTTGAAGGAAATTGGTCAGGTTTTAGGGGTCAGTGAGTCTCGTGTCAGTCAGATTCATAGTCAGGCTGCACTGCGTTTACGGAGCAGAATGCGGGACTGGAGCTAAAAAAACTTGAACATTTTTCGGATAACTGAGCTAATTGTTAATTGTGTCAAAGAGTTGCGTGTTTTCTAATTGGGGGAGCTTGTCTTGAAAAAAGACATCAAGATCCTGGTTGTAGATGATTTTTCTACAATGAGGCGCATTATTAAGAACCTGTTGCGCGATCTTGGTTTCACCAATGTGGTAGAAGCGGATGACGGCAAAACTGCTTTACCCATTTTGCAGCAGGGTGGAATTGAGTTTCTGGTAACAGACTGGAACATGCCAGGGATGACTGGCATTGATTTGTTGAAGCACGTGCGTGCTGATGCAGAGTTGCAGCAAATTCCCGTGCTGATGGTGACAGCCGAAGCAAAAAAAGAACAGATCATCGCGGCGGCTCAGGCCGGTGTGAATGGTTATGTTGTTAAGCCGTTTACGGCAGCTGTATTGAAAGAGAAGATCGATAAGATCTTCGAACGTATCGAATAGGAGTGCAGCGCCGTATGTCTGGTACAGAAATCAAAGCTGGAGTCGATAACATTGAATCGCTGTTGACAGCGAAGGCTAAGGAACTGGTCTCTGTATTGGAACAGGGAGATCTTTCCACTGGCCTGAACCTGATCACAGAGCTTCAGGAAGTGCGTCACAATGCTTTTTACAACGAAATCGGGCATATGACCCGAGGGTTGCATGAAGCAATTAAGACGTTTTCTGAAGAGGTTGGTGGTTCTTCTGTTTGCGATGACGAGCGGGATAAAATTACATCTATTACAGATGCTTCGGAACGTCTCAATTACGTCATTGAGCTGACGGAGAAAACAGCCCACGATACTATGGATCGTGTGGATAAGTCTCTGTCGCTTGTTGATCGTCTTGATGATCAAAGCGCGCGTTTTAAGGAATTGCTCTCTCTGGTAGGCCAGCTTGAAGGCGAATTTGAAGGCCTTAGAGGCGTTTATGATCGTACGTGTAAATTGAAAGGTGAGTCTGAGGAAACGATCGAAGAACTTCGCTCTCAGCTTACTGAAATTCTGGTGTCTCAGGGCTTTCAGGATATCACCGGTCAGTTGATCAGACGCGTCATTACGCTCGTGACACATATTGAAAACCAGCTGGTTTCACTGATGGAAATGGCCGCTAAAGTTGAAAAACTTAGCGGTATAGAAGCGATGTCGGTGGAGTCAGGCTCTGAAAGTGAAAAGCAAGAAACAGCGAAAGTTGATGCAATCGCCGCCGAGGGGCCGCAGTTAGCGAAAGCTAAAGAGAGTGGTGGAGTGGCCAGAGATCAGGACGATGTCGATGAACTGCTTTCCAGTCTGGGCTTTTGATAGGAGATCCTTATGAGTTTGGGTGTTGATCAGGAAATCCTGGAAGACTTCCTTGTAGAAGCAGGTGAAATTCTTGAGCAATTATCAGAGCAGCTGGTAGACCTCGAGCAGAGACCGAATGATAAGGATCTGCTGAATGCTATATTCAGGGGGTTTCACACCGTAAAGGGTGGCGCGGGCTTCCTTCAGCTTGAGGCGATGGTTGAGTGTTGCCACAAAGCGGAAAATCTTTTCGATATGCTCCGTAACGGAGAGCTCTCAGTAAATGCGGATCTGATGGATGTCGTACTGCAGTCCCTTGATGCCGTTAACGTAATGTTCGATGCCGTGCGTAACGGTATAGATCCGCCGCATGCTGAAGCATCTTTGATGAATGCTCTTGATGCTATTACCAGCGGCCAGGCACCTGCAGCAGCTTCCGCGCCTGCACCTGCACCTGCTGCCGAGCCTGTTGCTCCAGCTCCTGAGCCTCAGGCTGGAGCAAACGGATCGAATGAAGAATTTGATATGTTGCTTGGTGATCTGCAAGGTGCTCAGTCTGAAGCGCCAGCTGCGGCACCAGTAACAGAAGAGACCTCCGGAGGAGGCTCTGATGACCTGATCACGGAAGATGAATTCGAAGCTTTGCTGGATGAATTGCATGGCAAAGGTGGTAGTCCCACTGCGGGTGGGTCTGAGCCTGCGCCAGCACCAGCAGCAAATTCTAACCCGGCATCCGGTAATGAAGACCTTATCAGCGAAGATGAATTTGAAGCGCTTCTTGATGATCTTCAAGCCCAGGGTAAGGGGGCCTTCGCTCACATGACGAATTCATCCGAACCAGAAGAACCTGTTGCAGAAGTTGCTGCGCCTGTTGTTGAAGCGCCGGCACCAGCTCCTGTAGCGCCTGAACCTAAGCCCGCAGCTGCAGAAACTGCGCCGAAACCGCAAGCCACAGCAGCAGCTGCAGCTCAGCAAGTTAAAGCAACGCCCGAAACCAACGTGCGTGTTGATACTCGCCTGCTTGATAAGATCATGAATATGGTCGGTGAGTTAGTGCTTGTGCGTAACCGTTTGGTGCGTTTGGGTGTTACCCGCGAAGACGAAGAGATGGCTAAGGCGTTGGGTACGCTCGACATGGTCACTGCAGATTTGCAGATGTCTGTCATGAAGACGCGGATGCAACCGGTTAAGAAAGTATTCGGCCGTTTCCCGCGTCTGATCAGGGATTTGTCTCGTAGCCTGAAGAAAGAGATTCGTCTTGAGCTACGGGGTGAAGAAACTGATCTCGATAAGAATCTGGTAGAGGCGCTGGCTGATCCATTGATTCACTTGGTTCGAAATGCTGTAGACCATGGTATTGAGTCGCCAGATGTTCGTGAGAAAAACGATAAACCTCGCGAAGGTCACGTACTGCTTTCTGCAGAGCAGGAAGGCGATCATATCCTGTTGATTATTCAGGATGATGGTGGCGGTATGGATGCCAACAAGCTGCGTAACCTTGCGGTCGAGCGTGGCATGTTGGATGAAGAAGCTGCACGTCGTCTGAGTGAACAGGAATGCTATAACCTGATTTTCGCGCCAGGCTTTTCTACCAAGACCGAAATTTCTGATGTATCCGGTCGTGGTGTTGGCATGGACGTGGTTAAAACAAAGATCACACAGCTTAACGGCACGCTGAGTATCGATTCGATTCTTGGCCAGGGTACCCGTATTGCGATTCAGGTACCGCTGACGCTGGCAATTATGCCAACGTTGATGGTAATTCTGGAAGAGCAAGCTTTCGCGCTGCCACTGGTTAACGTTAATGAGATCTTCAATCTGGATCTGACCAAAACAAATATTGTTGATGGTCAGCAGGTCATCATTGTCCGTGATCAGGCATTGCCTCTGTTCCACCTTAAGCGCTGGCTAGTTGATGGGCATGCATATGCTGATCTGCCAGAGCAGGGACATGTCGTTATTGTGACAGTAGGTACTCAGAGAGTTGGTTTTGTAGTTGATCAGTTGGTTGGTCAGGAAGAAGTTGTAATCAAGCCGCTTGGTACCATCTTGCATGGTACGCCGGGCCTGTCTGGTGCGACCATCACCGGTGATGGCCGTATAGCGCTGATTATCGATATTCCTAATCTGTTGAAATGTTATGCATCGTGACCTGAAGGGATCGAGGGAGTGACCGAGAGCGCAGTATGCCAGTAAAAGTTCTGATTGTTGATGACTCGGGTTTTTTTCGCCAGCGTATTAACGGAATGCTCGAACAGGATCCGAGGATCAAAGTAATCGGTACTGCATCTAATGGCCGTGAGGCTATTGAGCAAGTAAAGGCACTGCGCCCTGATGTGGTTACTATGGATGTTGAAATGCCTCAGCTGAATGGAATTGAGGCGGTTCGCATCATTATGCGAGAGTGTCCAACGAACGTGTTGATGCTCTCGTCTCTCACTCATGAAGGCGCACACGTCACTCTGCAGGCGCTTGAAGCGGGTGCAGTGGATTACATTTCGAAAGATGTAAAGGCCTGGATCGATAAAGCTGATAGCTTACGCTCTCAGCTTGCAGATAAGATCGTTGAGATTTCTCGGGCTACCAGGTATCGAGCTGGTTCCGGGTTCCGTAACCGAGATCCTGGTACTTCCTCTAGCAGTACGTCTATGGTGTTCAGACATAATGAGCGTCCTGCTGCTAAGCCTACTCAGCGAGGGGTGCCGCCAAAACCGGCCGCGCCAAGAACTCCAACGCGAACGGCTCCAGCTCCTCGTGCAGGTAGCGCACTTTCGTCTGCCTCAGCTCCTGCTGTCACTCCGCGGAAATCTTCTCCGTCCAGAGTTCAGTTTCCTGATTGCAAGATCGTGGTGATTGGTTCGTCAACAGGTGGCCCGGCAGCGCTACAGGAAATCCTGACTAAATTGCCCGCTAACTTCCCTTATCCGATTTTGTTAGTTCAGCATATGCCGAAAACTTTTACTTCGGTATTTGCGGAGAGGCTTAATCAGCAGTGCAAGATATCGGTGAAGGAAGCTCAGGATGGGGATCGGTTGGAACCGGGTAAGGCTCTATTGGCTCCGGGTGGTCATCAGATGATTCTGGATGGTCGCCAACACGACACCGTCAAAATCTTGAAGGGTGATGAACGTCTGACTTATAAGCCAAGTGTAGATGTTACTTACGCATCAGCAGCAAAGGGGTATGGCAGTAAAACCCTGGCTCTGATCCTGACCGGGATGGGAGCGGACGGCTGCGACGGCGCTAAGGTACTGAAAAACGCCGGTGCGACTGTTTGGGCACAAAACCGCGAAAGCTGCACTATCTATGGGATGCCACAGGCTGTTGTAAATGCCGGGCTGGCGGATGAAATTCTTGATCTTAAGGACATAGGACCGATTCTGGGCAATCGGGGCGCTCGTTAATGGATTTGTTGAGTGTACTGGGCATTATTCTAGCCGCGTTGGCGATAGCCGGCGGCCATTACCTCGAAGGCGGGCAGATCGAGCAGTTGATTAATGTTCCCGCTGCCTTAATCGTATTCGGCGGCACTTTTGCTGCTGCGGCTATTCAATCCCCTACGGATGAGTTCAGCCGCGCTGTCAAACTGGTTGGCTGGTTGTTTCGAGGGCCTCGATTTGACTATGAAAAAGGTATTGAGTCAGTTACTAACTGGTGTGTCACTGCTCGACGGCAGGGGTTACTCGGATTAGAAAGTCAGGCTGAGAAAGAAACAGACAGTTTTGTGCGGGCCGGTCTTCAGTTGCTCGTAGACGGAAAGGGGCCTGATCTGATCAGAGCGAGTCTCGAAGTCGAGTTGGTAACGCGTGAACAGCGTGACCTTCAGGGAGCCCGGGTTATAGAAAGCATGGGCGGATACGCGCCGACACTTGGAATTCTCGGTGCCGTAATGGGATTGATCCATGTGATGACTAATTTGGATGATCCGGCTGGTTTAGGCAGCGGTATTGCAACTGCTTTCGTGGCGACCATCTATGGCGTCGGTGTGGCCAACCTGCTGTTTATCCCTTTAGCCAATAAAATTAAGAGCCTGGTGTTGGCGCGGTACCATTATCAGGAGATGATGCTAGAAGGACTTCTATCCATCGCTGAAGGACAGAATCCTCGTGCAATCCAGTTAAAGCTACAGGGTTATCTAAAGTAGGATGCCGAGACGGACACCGCCAGATGATTACGTCAATACAGATCGATGGATAATTTCCTACGCGGATTTTATCACCTTGTTGTTCGCCTTCTTTGTCGTAATGTATGCGGTTTCATCCGTTAATGAAGAGAAATATCGAGAGCTCTCACAGGTGATGTCCGGGGTTTTCATAGGTCTTGATGCAGTGTCCGAGAACCGTGAAGGATCTGGTGAAGGGCGTGGTACAAAAGGTGTTGGAATATTCGCTGGTGGAAAGACGGAGCATGATGCACCGGAAGTAACTGTCTCGCGACCTGATCAGAAAGAAACTGAATTGCTCGAATCCATCAAAGATGAGGTTGAGACCAAATTCTCCCAACTTGTTGATGATGGGAATCTCAGAGTTTCAGGTAATGACCTCTGGTTGTCGATTGAGTTGCGATCCAATTTATTGTTTGAAGCTGGAAGCTCATTTCCGTCGACTGAGGCTGATCCGATACTTGAAGGGTTAGCTGGGATTCTGGGTAAGGTCGGTAACCCTATACATGTGGAAGGTTTTACAGATGACCAGAATATATCCACTGACCAATACCCGTCTAACTGGGAACTGTCGTCAGCACGGGCAGCTACAATAGTAAGATTACTGGCACTTAGCGGCCTTGATCCCAAGAGGTTGGCAGCCGTGGGATACGGGGAATTTCAGCCTGCCTACAGTAACAGAACAGCAGAAGGGAGGCGGTTGAACCGACGCGTCGTCATTGTCGTGTCGCGGGATGAAAAGATCCGCCGTTCCATTACATCGTTTGGTAGTCAGCAGGTCAGTCCTGATGCGGTTAGCACGATGTTGAATACAGTCAGGGATGAGGCACCAATTATTGAACAGGTCGAAACCGATGGTGGAATCCTGTTCCGACAGTCAGAGCCAGAGCAGTAGTAGCCACAGGAAATCTCAATGCAAGTGTGGACCGTTTCGAATCAAAAGGGTGGAGTCGGTAAGACGACCACTGTCGTTACCCTGGCGGGGCTTCTCGCTGAGGTGGGTTATAACGTCCTGTTGATTGATCTTGACCCTCATGGCTCTCTAACCAGCTATTTTCAGTATGATCCCGATGAGCTGGATACCAGTGTATATGATCTGTTTACGACAGAGGCAAAAATAACACCTGAATTCGTTAAGCCACTGTTACTGAACACATCTCAGGATCGTATCTCGCTGTTACCTGCGAGCCCTGCGTTGGCGACATTGGAACGCCGAGCAGTCGGCACCAATGGTATGGGGCTGCAGGTAGCAAAAGCACTGGCAGGGTTACGCCAGGAGTATGATTTCGTTCTGATTGACAGTCCGCCAGTGTTGGGTGTTCTGATGGTTAATGCGCTAGCAGCCTGTCACCATCTATTGGTACCTGTGCAGACTGAGTTTCTGGCATTGAAAGGGCTTGAGCGTATGGTTCGTACCGTCGAGATGATCAATCGCGCCAGAAAGAACAAACTGAATTACACCATCATTCCGACTTTCTATGATCGCCGTACTCAGGCCTCCGTTCACTGCTTGCGTGAGCTGCATCATAATTATGCAGATCAGATATCAAGTGCGATTGTTCCAGTGGATACCAAGTTCAGGAATGCTAGTACTAAAGGCATTGTCCCGTCGGCGCTGGATTCAGGTAGTCGAGGGGTTCATGCTTATGCGCGGTTGCTGCGCTCATTGCTAGAACGCCAGAAGCAGGATAAATGACGATGGCAGAGCGAGATAAAATTCGGAATCGTCCCCAACAGCAAGTAGTGTTTGATTATCTTGAGACCTTGCTGAATGAGTCTTCGGAATCTGAGGCGCTGAATACTCAGGCGGAGGTGGTTGCTGCTCAGGCTGAAGAGTTAGCCGAGGATGAAGTTACCGAAAACGTTGACGCAGTGGTTGCAGCAAACACCATTCAGCCAGAGCCAGAGCCAGAGCCAGAGCCAGAGCCAGAGCCAGAGCCAGAGCCAGAGCCAGAGCCAGAGCCAGAGCCGGAGCCAGAGCCAGAGCCAGAGCCAGAGCCAGAGCCAGAGCCAGAGCCAGAGCCAGAGCCAGAGCCAGAGCCAGAGCCAGAGCCAGAGCCAGAGCCAGAGCTTTCTGCCGAAGAGTTGGCGGATCAGGCGATGATTGCCGCAGCGGGCGATGAAGAGATAACCGAGACTGATGCGTTAAGTTCTGAAGAGGCAGCTGACCGCGCTATGATCGAGGCAGCAGAGGCTGTCGAGCGTGAGCAGATTGAGGCAGAGCGTGCTGAAATGGATGCTGACGAGGCGATGATAGCTGCAGCTGAAACTGAGGCCGTCAATCAGGCCGGTTTGAACGATGCTGCATTGGCTGATCCGACGCTTAAACCTTCGACGCTGGCGGATGAACTTAACTGTGTACTCATTCGCATGCACGGTCTTAATCTCGCCGTACCTTTCGATAAGATTGAAGGCGCGCTGCACTTGGATGCCCTATCGATGAAGCTTCAGAACGATCACGATTGGGTGATTGGAAGTTTCTCCAGCGCTATGGTATCAACCAGCGTTGTAGATACCGGGATGTTATTGATCCCAGGGCGTTACGATGAATCAGAGGCTTGTTACGAAGAAGTGCTAATCCTTGAAGGGCGCCATTGGGCGCTGGCATGTGATGAGCTGGTGAAATCATTGCGGATACCTTCAGCCAGCGTCAACTGGAACACCGACAAGTCTGATCGGCCTTGGTTGCTTGGCACCTATATGCCGGAGCGATGTGCATTGATTGATGTTGATGTATTGCTTAATCAGTTCGAAGAGATGGTCGGGCTCTCTAGTACCATCCAGTTATAGGCCAGATAGAGGGAGCTTAGGTGTCGGGATTTACACTTATATTGGTTGTGTTGTTAGTTATCGCGGTAATGGCGCTGCTGGGGTTTGCGATCTTCCTGCACAGGAAAATGCAGCGCTATGAGCGTCAGCACCAGGCTTTGATCAACGTACTGCGTAATGAAATTCGTACCATGACCAGCAGTTCGATCGGCATTGGTAACCGTTTGCTGAAGGTTGAAAAGAATCTTGATATCACCGTCGAGAAGCAGCAGGAACTCGAGAATCGTGATCCTGGGTTAATGGCCTACAATCAGGCTTCCAAGCTGATGGAGATGGGGGCTGATGTCGATGATCTGGTGAGTAGCTGCGGTATCGGGCGTCCCGAAGCAGAGCTTATGGCTCTGTTGCACAAAGAGTTACATAGCGATCCTATGCTAACCAGGAAATAGTCTAATCACTGTTTGAACTCTGTTCGCTCTTCAGGCCATAAGCAAAGGCTATGACTTCTGCAATGGCGCGGTAGAGCGATTCGGGTATTTCTTCGCCAAGTTCCAGCCGAATCAATACCTCAACCAGCTCTGGGCTCTCATGAATATGTATATCATGTTCACGCGCGAGCTCAATGATCTGCTCTGCTACCAGGCCACGTCCTTTGGAGACAATCTTAGGCGCAGTGCCCTTGTCATGGTCGTATTTGAGGGCGACGGCGCGCCTTTTTAAATCTATCTCTTCACTCATGTTCTCAGATCAATCAGGCTCTTGCGTACTGTAGATTCGGGTTTAGATGGCTCGCCCTGACGGATGTTCAGCTCCTTGACTTCAAAACCAGTGTCAGACAGATGCCCGTTGAAACCTTTGAACCTTTCTCTGACAAGCCTGACAGTATCATCTTTCTCGGCCCAGAACCGTGCGCTAAGTTCAAAGTCATGTCGAATTGTAACTTCTGCATCAAGGCTCCCGAGAGCTTCCAGATCAAAGTGTAGTTTTATCTTCCAGATCGATGATTGTTCTGAATCGTGTGCGCCTGGCGCGTACTCGGTGATATTAAGTTCCGCATTGCCAATCTTGTCGTTCTGCAGAATCGGCAGGTCCATCGCAAAGTTTCGTTCCATACCTCCATCGGATAGCTCACGCCAGCTTTGTGCGCTGGTGAGTTGCTGACTCGTCGCTCTGGCCATCAGCGAGTCGACCAGCTGATTCATCTGCTGTCTTGCTGCTGGTGGTAGGTTTTCGGCGTGTTTGACCAGTTGTCCAAGTTGTTGTTTCAGATCCAACTTAACGCTTTCACCGGCGGCCATTCGGGTCTCGGCAAAGAAACCGCTGTTTTGAATGTTCTGTTTGACTGTTTGTTCGGCGCCAGCAGCGCCAGGTTTTACGCCGAACAGTTGCAGCAGTGAGCGTACAACCTGATTGATGTTTTCGCTTTGTGCCGTCGAGGATACTGCAGGTTGTTGCGCAAGTTGGACTAGTTGATTAAGCCCCTCGCCAACAGGTATCTGCTTGGGTAACGCGTCCTTTAGAATTTGGCTAACGACCGGCAAGTTTGCTTCCTGAACCGGTTTGGCCTGATTGTTTTGCGGCACAGGCTGAACCGTTATTTGCTCATTGGTTCTGGTCACCAGTAGGTGTTGACCAGGCTGTAACGGCTTATTGCTGCTTAGTTCGACCGTACCCTGGCCTACTTTAAGCTGTACAGCAAAGTTCTCAGGGGCCGCTGGAGGTGGAGCGGGACGGGCCTGGCTGACGATAGGCCTTTGGATTGCCGGAGAGTCTGGCTGTGATGGTTGAGGCTGTACCTGAGTTGTTGCGGCTGGTGCAGGTTTTGGTGTTGTTGTATTAGTTCCCGAAAGTGTGGATGTAGAAGGCGGTGTAGCAGGTGATGTTGAAGCCTGTCTTGGTGCTTGTCCGCCAGGTTCACTGGTTGGTCGTATCGAGGATGCGGTAGCCGCTATCGAGCTCTGACTAGGTGGCGTGGTGGTCTGAGTCGATTGAGATGCGGCGGTGCTGGTACTCGATTGGGTCTGGTTTATTGAGGGCTGTGATTGCACTGGCGTTGCATTCGCAGCTGCGACCGCTGGTTGGCTAGACGCTGTGGGTGCAGGTGTTGTAACAGGCGTGCTTTGAGTGCCTGTCGTCGACTGTGCTTGCAGTTGAGGTTGTTGCGTTCCACTGCTTGGACTCGGCGCTGCTTGTGCCGTTGCCGGTGGCGTGGCAGCGGGTGCTGGTTGGCTAGAAATTACGACTGCTCGTTGCGGTTGGTTTAAGGGCAGTTGTTGGATGAGCTGCGTCTGTTGCGCAGTTGTCGTTGCCGACAGTTGGGTTGCGGGAGTCTGCCGGGCGGCAGTGTTGTTGCCTTGTGTTGCTGGTGGCTCTACCGAACCCGATTTTCCGGAGTTTGGTGGCGTTGGCGTAGCGGGCAAACTGATAGAGATATTGCCGTCCTGATTACGGCTTAGGGCAATTTGCTGGCCTTTTTGAAGTGGCTGTTGAACGGAAAGCTCCAGTAAAACACTGTTGATCAGAACTTGCACACGAAACGCCTGAGCGTTCGATTTGTCAGGAGCGCTTTGTTGGACAGTGGCGGGAATATTCTGCCCTTGTGGCAACAGCCGGTTCAGATCAGGTGTCGCCTGAGATGAGGCAGAGCTCGGCTTGACTGGAATGGCATTGATTTGAGCAAGCAACGTTCGATCCTGAATCTGAGTTTTAATTGACCTGACCCGATACGCGGGAAAGGGAATATTCGTATATAATGGCTCGTCTTTTAATCGGCGTCTTGTCGAAAATATTGAGTACTTTGGTTTTTCGGCGTTATTACTGATAGACGTCAGGGGTGAGGAATAGTTGTGACAGTTCCGCTGTTAGAAGCAAAAGACCTGTTTTGTGAACGGGACGAAAGAGTTTTGTTTGAGCAGCTTAGTTTTTCGGTTTCAGCTGGTGAAATACTTCAGGTTGAAGGACGAAACGGTAGCGGAAAGACAACTTTACTCCGGATTTTAGCTGGGCTCAGTAGTCACTTTGAAGGTGATTTGTACTGGCAGGGGCAGTCTATGGGGAGTGTGGCTGACGAATTCAGGGCGGCAATGCTCTATTTTGGCCATAAGCCTGCCGTTAAGGCGCAGTTGACGCCTGAAGAGAATCTGGATTGGTACGCATCGCTTCACCCTACGCTGGATAGAGTCCGTATCTTTGAAGCGCTTGAACGTGTTGGCCTGAGGGGCTACGAAGACGTTCCGTGCAGTAGTTTGTCTGCGGGCCAGCATCGACGCGTTAGCCTTGCGCGTTTGTATATGTCGATCGCACCGCTATGGATTCTGGATGAACCTTTCACTGCTATCGACAAAAAAGGTGTGGCTGCCAAAGAGGCCTTAATTTCCCGGCATGCAGAAGCTGGTGGAACGGTAATACTCACGACACATCATGACCTGAATTTAAGCGGAAATTTCAGGAAGTTAAATTTAGATGAGTTGGTGGGAACTTCGTGAACAATATGACGACTAATAGCTCGGCTGATGCATCAGCGACAGGTTTTCTCGGCGTTTTTACCGCTTCATTACGACGAGACCTGCTGTTGGCGTATCGTCGCAAGAGTGATTTCGCTAACCCTCTGATCTTTTTCTTGATGGTTGCGACACTGTTTCCATTAGGTGTTAGCCCTGAGCCGGATTTTCTCGCAACTGTTGCACCTGGCGTTGTATGGGTGGCTGCACTTCTGGCGACACTACTGTCGATGGAAAGTGTATTCCGTGCTGACTACGAAGATGGGACTTTAGAGCAAGTGTTACTGAGCCCTCAGCCAGTTATGCTAGTCGCGCTCGCGAAAGTGCTAGCGCACTGGATGATGAGCGGACTGCCCCTGACGATCATGGCCCCTTTGTTGGGTGTGATGCTGTTTTTGCCAGCAGAGGGGATGGGAGGATTGATGCTTAGCTTGTTGTTGGGGACACCAACCCTGAGCCTGGTTGGGGCCATTGGTGCGGCCCTGACGGTAGGGTTGCGTAAGGGCGGTGTGTTGATCTCTCTACTAGTGCTGCCTCTGTATATACCAGTGCTGATTTTTGGCACGGCAGCAGTTCAGGCATCGGTCACCGGATTGCCTGTAGGTGGATATTTGGCGTTGTTAGGCGCAATGCTGGTGCTGGGACTCGTTCTGGCACCACTAGCGATTGCAGCGGCTTTAAGAATTTCGGTAAGCGGATAGGTTGTTATGGCTGACAAGAAGTGGATGCCCCGTTGGTTTTATCAGATGGCATCACCACGTTGGTGTTATGAGTTTTTAGGTAAGTTGTTGCCGTGGTTCGCGGTAGTGGCAGGTATTTCCCTGCTTAGTGGTGTTATTTGGGCACTGTTGTTCGCTCCGCAGGATTATCAACAGGGCAATAGTTTCCGGATTATCTACATCCATGTGCCATCCGCAGTGCTTGCTCAGTCCTGTTATATGTTGATGGCGGTCGCAGGGGCGATCGGCTTGATCTGGAAGATGAAGGTCGCTGATATGGTGGCCAAGTGTTGTGCCCCGATTGGTGCCTCAATGGCGATAATTGCACTGGCTACGGGGGCAATATGGGGTAAACCTACCTGGGGATCTTGGTGGGTCTGGGATGCCCGGTTGACCTCGATGTTGATTTTATTGTTTTTGTACCTGGGCGTGATAGCACTGCATTCAGCAATCGAGGATGACACTACATCGGCCAGGGCTGGTGCTGTGCTGTCATTGGTGGGGCTGGTGAATATCCCAATTATCAAATACTCAGTGGACTGGTGGAATACATTACATCAGCCAGCCACTTTCACACTGACAGAAAAGCCTGCAATGCCGGTTGAGATGTGGGCTCCGCTGTTGGTGATGGTGATCGGTTTCTATAGTTATTTTGCGGTGACATTGATGTTACGCACCCGTAACGAGATTCTGCGGCGGGAGAGCCGAGCCAGATGGGTACGGGAGTTGGTTGAAAAGCAGTGAGGTGCTTGTGAGCTTTAGTAGTTTTGCCGACTTTATCGCAATGGACGGCCATGGCATTTATGTCTGGCTGGCCTATGGCATAGCGTTTTTTATTTTTCTGTTTAACCTTATTTTACCGCTGATGAACCGTAAGGAACTGCTTACTAATCTGGCCCGTCGCCTGCGTCGGGAGAGGGCGTCATCATGAATCCTAAACGCAAGAAACGATTGCTGATCGTCCTCTCATTGGTCTTTGGTGTTTCTATTGCTGTTGGATTGGCGATGTATGCACTAAGCCAGAATATCAATCTGTTCTATTCACCTACACAGCTTGCGAATAACGAAGCGCCGGTCGGTACACGTATCCGCGCGGGCGGTATGGTTGTTGAAGGTAGTGTTGTTCGTGATCAGGAAAGCCTGAAGGTGCGCTTCGAGATGACGGACTACGCCGAGAAGGTTGCAGTGGAATACACGGGAATCCTGCCAGACCTGTTCCGCGAGGGGCAGGGGATTGTGGCACAAGGAGCTGTTGATAAAAATGGTGTGCTGCAAGCTGTTGAGGTCTTGGCTAAACATGATGAGAACTATATGCCGCCTGAGGTGGCTGAAGCACTCGAAAAAGCCGGTCATATGCCAAAACCGTCAGCTGAGGAATTCCATAAATGATTCCTGAACTTGGGCAATATGCGCTGATTCTGGCGCTTCTGATCTCTGTGCTGCTAGCCATCGTACCTATGGCGGGCGCAGCAACTCACAACCGACTCTGGATGAGCTATGCCCGTCCGTTGTCGAAAGCGCAGTTTGTATTCCTGTTAATCAGTTTTCTGTGCTTGGTCTACTCCTTTGTTGTTGATGACTTCTCTGTCGCCTATGTGGCCAATAACTCGAATAGTGCGCTGCCTGTCTACTACAAGATCAGCGCCGTCTGGGGTGGCCATGAGGGCTCGCTATTACTGTGGGTCTTGATTATGGGAGGATGGACACTGGCGGTTGCCGTTAAAAGTGACGATCTGCCATTGGTGATAGTGTCTCGCGTATTGTCTGTAATGGGGTTGATCGGTATCGGTTTTATCCTGTTTACGCTGATTACATCCAGCCCGTTCACCCGTTATTTACCAAATGCTCCTCAGCAGGGAGCGGATCTTAATCCACTGCTGCAGGACATCGGTCTGATATTACATCCACCAATGCTGTACATGGGTTATGTAGGCTTCTCGGTTGCGTTTGCCTTCGCTATAGCAGCTCTAATGACTGGAAAGCTTGATGCTGCGTGGGCTCGTTGGTCGCGTCCATGGACTAATATCGCATGGGCGTTTCTGACATTAGGAATCGCGTTGGGCTCCTGGTGGGCTTATTACGAACTGGGTTGGGGCGGCTGGTGGTTCTGGGATCCGGTAGAAAACGCATCCTTTATGCCTTGGTTGGTAGGTACCGCGTTGGTTCACAGCTTAGCGGTAACTGAAAAACGTGGTGTCTTTAAAAGCTGGACAGTGCTGTTAGCAATTTTTGCTTTCTCTCTCAGCTTGTTGGGTACCTTCCTGGTTCGCTCTGGTGTACTGACATCAGTGCACGCTTTTGCTACCGACCCGGAACGAGGTTTCTTCATTCTTGCATTGCTGGGTATTACCATTGGCGGTTCTTTCCTGCTGTATGCCGTTAAAGCTGCGCACGTAAAAAGCGAATCAAGCTTTGAGCTACTGTCTCGCGAAACCCTGTTGTTAATGAACAATATCATTCTGACCGTCTCATGCTTGATGGTGTTGATTGGTACCCTTTATCCATTGTTCATGGATGCCTTTGACCTAGGCAAAATGTCGGTTGGCCCTCCGTACTTCAACGCGATGTTTATCCCTCTGATGTCGCTTATGATCATGTTGCTGAGTATCGGCATTATCTCGCGCTGGAAGCGTACCCCAGGGTCTTTCCTCATTAGTCAGCTGGCTGTGCCAATGGGTGCCGCGATCGCTGCAGCGATTGCAACACCTTTTGTTTACGATGGAGAGTTTCACCTGGTGATCGCCGGCTCGATGTTGCTGGTGTTCTGGGTGAGTTTTGCCAGCCTGCGGGATCTGGCAAATAAACTGAAGAATAAATCTTCACTGATTGCTGGGCTGCGCGGTTTGTCCCGTAGCTACTATTCGATGCATATCGCCCATATTGGTGTGGTGATCACTGTTGTTGGTATTGCGATGGTCTCTATCTATGAAGAGGACCGCGATCTTCGTATGGAGCCAGGGCAGTCATTAAAATTTAAACACTATGAATTTGTCTTTGACGGAGCGCGTCATCTTGAAGGGCCGAATTGGGAGTCCGAGCAGGCGCGAGTTCGTGTATTCCTGGATGGCGAACCATACGATGTGCTTTATCCAGAGAAACGTAAGTACAACGCTAGCGGTACTGTGATGACTGAAGCGGCAATTGATCCGGGCTGGACCCGTGATATTTACGTCGCGCTTGGTGAGCCTCTGGGTAATGGAGCATGGGCGGTACGTATACAGCATAAGCCGTTTGTACGCTGGATCTGGCTTGGTGGTCTGTTTATGACAGTTGCAGGTTTGTTATCTGCCAGTGATCGCCGTTACCGTCGTCAGAAAGCCAGACAGAAACAACAGCAAAAACAAGTCGCTGCTTGATGCAATGAGGTTTTGACCGATGAAACGTATAGTGTTGTTTGCGCCATTGCTGATTTTTTTTGTAATGGCCGGCTTCTTTGCTGAAGCGCTGTTGGTAAACCGCGATAAGACTAAATTGCCGTCGCCGCTGATCAATAAGCCACTACCGGAGTTTTCCGAAGAATCACTGGCTGATCCGTCTCGACTACTTACGCAACAGGACCTTAAAGGTAAACCAGCACTGCTGAATGTGTGGGCAACCTGGTGTCCGACTTGTAAGCAAGAGCATGCGCAGCTGAATAAGATCGCGCAGGAGTATGGTGTAACGATTTACGGCATTAACTATAAAGATGACCGGGTAAAGGCTCAGGCATGGTTAAAGCGCTATCTTGATCCTTATGCTCTGAATATCTTTGATCAGGATGGTTCCCTCGGGATTAATCTTGGTGTCTATGGTGCGCCGGAAACTTATGTGTTGGATGCTAACGGAACCATTCTGTACAAACATATAGGCGCGGTAGATGAGAAAGTGTGGCAGCAGGATCTGCGACCGAAGTTGGAGCAGGCATTGGCGGAGGCAACGAAATGATCCGCTTAATTTTAGCTTGTCTGTTGTCGCTGTCCTTCACGGCAAACGCAGCGATTGATACCTATGAGTTTCCAGATGATGAAACCCGTAAGCGTTTTCAGTTGCTGTCAGCTGAGCTGCGCTGCCCTAAGTGCCAGAATCAGAATCTTGCCGATTCAAACGCTCCGATCGCGAACGATCTCAGGCGTGAAATCTACACGCAGTTAATGGATGGCTCGAGCAACGACGAGATCGTTGATTTTATGGTCGTTCGTTATGGCGATTTTGTGCTCTACAAGCCTAAGGTCGACGCTAAAACTTACCTGTTGTGGTACGGGCCTTTTGTGCTGCTGTTTTTTGGGCTCTGTATTGCAGTGTTGTTGGCTAGAAAGCGACGTAAAGTTGCAGGAGACGAAACCGATACTGAGGTTGAGTCCACCGAAGAGCATCTCACCGCAGCTGAACAGCAGCGCTTGAACGAAATATTGCAGCAGGATAAGAAGTAATGGTTGAACTTTGGATCGGGATCGCGCTTTTGACGTTACTGGCGATCTGTTTTGTTTTTATCCCATTTTTCCGTGCACGAAGGATTCAACAGATCGAGTTGGCGGACGACGCTGACCGACGTGAGCAGAACATCGCCATCTTTCAGGAACGCGATGATGAGTTAAAGAAGGAATTTGAAGCGGGGAATCTAACAGAAGAGGATTATCAGCAGCTGCGTACTGAGCTGCAGCGTAATTTGCTGAATGATGCTGAGGCAGAAAATGAAACTGCGGGCTCTTTTACCCTTGGTACGCCTCAGTTGGTAACAGTCACCTTGATGGCCTTGATGATTCCTGCCGCAGCCTTTGGTTTGTACAGTAAGTATGGTAGTGCACCTGCATTGCAGGTCGCGATCGAAAGGGAAGCGAGTGATCCATTTGATGGTCGTACACCAACAATGGAAGAAGCGATCGCCAAGCTTGAACAGGAGCTTGAGACCTTCCCTGAAAACGCCGAAGGCTGGTATCTGTTAGGTAACACCTACATGAATATCAATCGCTTCAGTGATGCTGCTGATGCGTTTTCGAATGTTATCCGCTATCTGCCAAGTCAGGCCCCGCAAAGGGCTTCTGTGATGGGGCAGCGTGCTCAAGCTCTGTTCTTCGCTAATCAGGGCGTATTGTCCGATCAGGCTCGCGATCAGATAAAGGACGCGCTATCTCTGGATCCGAACGAAATTACATCACTGGGTCTGTTGGGCATCAATGCTTTCGAACACCAGGACTACCAGGCTGCACTTGAGTACTGGCAGCAGGCTTTGACAGTTGCCGACGGTAATGCAGCAGAGTCACTGACATCTGGTGTAGCGAAAGCTAAAGCAGAGTTGGCGAAGCAGGGGGTTGTCTTCGAAGAGGATGCCGCCGAACAGGTTGAGTTGAAGCTTGAACTGTCGATTGACGAGGCTTTGGCATCAGGCATTAGTGACAAAGCAGTAGTGTTTGTTTTGGCTCGTCCTGAAGGAACGAACATGCCGTTGGCGGTTATCCGGATGCCGTATAGCGAGTTTCGCAGTAGCGTAGTACTTGATGACTCTACCGTTATGGTTCCGGGCGCTTCCTTAGCAGGCCAGCCTGCGCTTGAAGTAGTTGCTCGGGTATCCAATTCCGGCCAGCCACAGCCTCAGGCAGGTGATCTGTACGGACTGGTCGGTCAGATCAATGCCGAAGAGCAGCAGGAAGTTGTCTCTTTGCTTATCAACCGGGTTGTGGAGTGACACTTAGTCGTTCTATAGTTGCAACGTTTGATAGTAGAAAACCCGAGGACAGGGCGGCGTGATGGAATTTGGCCTGCGTGAATGGCTTATCGTTGGCGCTATCGTACTCATCCTGCTGATCATCTTTGATGGTTGGCGTCGGATGCGTGGCGGTAGAAGCAAATTAAAGATGGCAATCGATGAATCGTTAACCGATATGCCGAACGATGGCTATAACCCAGAACTGCCTAATGGCGGAGCGAGGGTTCGTGACGAAGACGAACTCAACGTGGATTTCCAGATGCCGGTTGAGCCTATCACTGCTGAACCTGCAGCCAGTAGTTCTTTAAAGCCTCAGGCTGTCGAGCCTGAGGTGTTACATGATCAACAACAGTCGGTTGTAAAAGAGCCTGTAGCTAAAGTTAGTCAGTCAACAGCAGGTGCCGCAGCATCAGAGCGAATTGAACCGACATTTCAGGTTTCAGCGGAGCAATCTGAGCTAACTTCGCCTGAATTGGAACCGTTCGAAGATCCATTTGATGAGTTGGGACCTGTCCGTGTCAAACCGTCTGAATCTGGAGTTTCGGCGATTTCCACCGCTGCTGATAGACCGGCAGCAACCTCATCACAGCCTTTGAAGCCTGTTGAAGATAGCTCAAATGTTGTGGAGCCCTATATATCTGCAGAGTATGAAGCTGCGGAGTATCAAGCCTCGACCGAGATGCATCAGCAGGATGTGAAGATCTCTGAAGATCCTGTTGCTGTTACAGAGTCTGTGCAGTCGGAATATCACGAACCTGTACATGAGGTTCTTGATGATGGTTTGTTGAGCCTTGAGCCAGAGCTACCGAAAAAACAAACGGCTGATAAAGTCGTTCCCGCAGTAACCATTGATATTGAGGTTGCTCCGCCACCATTGGTTCCTGATGCCGAAACACTGGGTGTTACCCTGGTTGCCGAATCAGAAGTCGATAATGCGCCTGATCAATTCGGGGCTGAAAGTGAAGTTATAGCCACTTCATCTATGGATGAGTTGGTCACGGAAGAGCTACCGGAACTTGCCCAGGCAGGCGATGTTGATTATGAATCAATAGCCAAGCCTGTAGAGCCTGTAGAGCCTGTAGAGCCTGTAGAGCCAACGCCAGCTCGGCGAGCGAAAGTTTACAACGATATGCAGGACGCAGATCCTCTGTTTGATGAGATTCCGACTGATGAAGTGCTGGATCTCGGAAAGCCTGTACCTGTCCTGATGCAGCAAGTGTCTCGTTTGGACGAACCCGCGATTCAGCAAGCTGAAATGGATCTGGGAATGCCTGCTCCAGAAGAGAGTGCGGTGCATAAGCCTGCTCCGATTGATTCGAAACCCGTGAAACCAAAACGCAAGACTGTAACTGATGAGCCGCAAGCTAAACCCGTCATTCAGGGGTTATTTGCTGATCCGGCCGATCACTACACAGATCCTGCTGATCAGCCTCAGCATGTGGAAGAACATATCCTTGATTTGGATGATCTAGAACCCATTTCTGACATGGCCGTTCCAGCTGAACCTGAGTCACTTGGTGTTGAGCCAGAGCAGGAAGTTGGTGTTGAATCTGTAGCGGCATCTTTCGCTGATGATCCAGAGCCTGTTATAGAAGAAGCGACAGAAGATGATGTTGATGAAGAGCTGGCTATTGATCCGGCAAATATGTTGATGATCATGGTTGCCTCTAAAGATAAAGCGGGCTTCGCTGGTGGTTCGTTGGCTCAGATTCTTGAGGCCTGTGGTATGAGCCATGGCAAGATGCAACTGTTCCATCGCTACGAGGATGGCTTGGGTAAGGGGGCTTCGCAGTTTAGTGTGGCCAATAACTCTACCGAAAGTGGGCAGTTCGATCGCGCAAATATGGACCAGTGCCATACCCGTGGCGTTACTTTCTTTATGTCTTTGTCTGAACCCAAGGATGTAATGACGGCGTTTGAATGCATGCTGGCAACAGCTGAGACACTGGCTCGCCATCTGGGCGGTGAATTGCTTGATGAAGACCAGTCCGTCATGCGTAGCCAGACACAAGAGCACTATCGTCAGCGTATCCGCGACTTTGAAATGCAGAACCTTCGCCGGCGCGCCCAGTAGCGCGCTGCAGCTAATCTCTTTCTGGTTTGTATTAGATGACTATTCCATCCGAACTGCTGGGTGAAGCTCAGCAGTTGCAGCAGCAGTTACATTTTCACAATCATCGCTACTATGTACTCGATGACCCCAGTATTCCTGATGTGGAATATGATCGGATGTTTCGTCGATTGCAGGAGTTGGAGCAGCAGTATCCTGAGCTCCGTTCTGATGATTCGCCTACACAGCGAGTAGGAGGTGCTGCGTTAAAGCAGTTTGATCAGGTGCTACACGAAATGCCGATGTTGTCACTTGATAATGCTTTTTCATCTGAGGATATGGACTCCTTTGAAGGCCGGGTAAGAGATAGGCTAGGCCTTGCTGATGATCAGAAAATTACCTTTTCATGCGAGCCGAAGCTCGATGGTATTGCCATTAGTTTGCTCTATGAAAATGGTGTGCTGGTTCAGGGAGCTACCCGTGGCGATGGTACAACCGGCGAAAACATTACTCAGAACGTAAAGACGATTCCTACCATACCGCTAAAACTCACTGGGCAGGGTTACCCAGACCGTTTGGAGGTCAGGGGAGAGATCTATATGCCTAAGGCGGGGTTTGACGGCCTTAATGAAGCCCTGCTAGCTCGTGGTGAAAAAGCATTTGTGAATCCCCGTAACGCTGCGGCGGGAAGCTTGCGCCAACTTGATTCAAAGGTAACTGCTTCACGCCCGCTTGAGATGTGCGCTTATAGTGTTGGTATTGTCGAAGGCGGCGACTTACCTGATCTTCACCTAGATGTGCTGCATCGACTTGGTGACTGGGGCTTTAAAGTTAGTGCTTATTTGGACAAAGTTGAAGGTTCGGAAGGGTGCCAAAGCTATTATCAAAAAATGTCTCAGTTGCGCGATGGGTTGCCATTTGAGATTGATGGATTGGTATTTAAGGTTAACTCACTTGAGCATCAACGTGCGCTGGGTTTTGTTTCCAGGGCTCCACGCTGGGCGATCGCCCATAAATTCCCAGCCCAGGAAGAGATCACACTGGTAAAAGATGTTGAGTTTCAGGTGGGGCGTACAGGAGCTATTACCCCTGTTGCCAGGCTTGAACCTGTGTTTGTAGGTGGTGTAACTGTTAGCAATGCGACATTGCACAACATGGATGAGGTTAGCCGTCTAGGAGTGATGGTAGGCGATAGCGTTGTTATCCGCCGTGCTGGTGATGTGATTCCTCAAATTGTTAAGGTGGTCACAGAGAGAAGGCCTGCTGACGCTCAATGTATTGATATTCCTCAACAATGTCCGGTTTGTCATTCAGCTGTCGAGCGCGTGCAGATTGTAAAACGCAGTAAGTCCGGACAGCAGATATCTGAAGGCGCTGCTTATCGATGTGTGGGCAGATTGGCCTGCGATGCTCAGCTACAACAGGCCATTATTCATTTTGTATCCAGGCGTGCGATGGATATCGACGGCCTTGGTGACAAGATTGTTCAACAGTTGGTCGATAATGAGCTAATCCGTTCCCCTGCTGATCTGTATAAGCTGGAAGTTGGTCAGCTTGAGCCATTAGAAGGCTTTGCTAAGCTTTCGGCGCAAAATTTGGTGCAGTCAATTGATGCCAGCCGCCAGCCGGGGCTAGCTCAGTTTGTCTATGCGCTTGGTATACCCGATGTTGGCGTAGAGACTGCTCGAGTTTTGGCGGCAAGCTTAGGTTCACTTGCTAAGATTCGCAGTGCATTGCCGGAAACCCTGATGTGGCTGCCAGATATCGGTCGTGAAGTGGCGTTGGAAATTCACAATTTCTTTGCTGATCAGCACAATGCCGAAGTAATAGAGCGCCTATTGGCAGGCGGTATTCAATTGTCTGATGAGACTGATCTGTCTGCGGAATTTACCGCGAGCGTTAGCTTTGCCGAATTGATCGAGCGGATGGATATTTCCGGAGTTGCCAAAGTTGGTGCAGAAAAAATTGCTGCGCACTTTAAAACAGTTGAAGCGCTACTGGAGGCAGATCTCGCAGCATTGGATCGTGTGAGCCGGTTATCTGCGAAGGCGATTAATGGTGTTTTAGATTGTTTGGATTCCGAGGCCTGGAAGACGCGGCTAGTTGCTATAGAGTCCCAGTTGATTGAGTACGGAATGCATTGGTCCTGCGAGCAGCGAGTTGTGGACAGTGGCACGATACCGCTTGATGGAAAAACCTATGTACTAACAGGTACTTTAGAGCAGCTGTCTCGGAACCAAGCTAAAGAGCATCTGCAGGCACTAGGTGCGAAAGTAGCTGGTAGTGTTTCGAAGAAAACCGATTGTGTGGTTGCGGGACCGGGCGCTGGCTCAAAATTAGCCAAGGCGGAATCATTAGGGATCCCTGTGCTGGATGAGAATGGGCTTCTCGCATTACTGGCGGAAAATGGAGTGGATACTGCATCATGATGGTAAGAGGACTAATAGCGTTTGGAGTTGGGGCTGCGGTGCTATTGACGCTCAGTGGTTGCTCGTCTGCGCCGGAAAAAATCAGGCAGGTTGATGCTTGTGCGCTCCTTGATGATGAAGAGATCTGGCGTGATTCGCTAATACGTTCAGTTGACACTTGGGATGTACCACCGGCACTGTTACTTGCTTTGATGGAACAACCTTTGTCGGTGATTGATAAGACTCATGTAAAGCCGCATGTCGGCGCCTGGGATGAATATCGTGCAGCGACGGCGAACTGGAAGGCAAAACCAGAGCAGCCAGAAAGTGCGGTGGATTTTTTGGGGTGGCACCTTAATCGTAGCGCGAGTTTAATGCAGTTGGATTGGCGTGATACAAAGGCATTTTATCTCTCCTATCGTTTAGGCCCAGGTGCATATCGTGATGGCATCTATAAAGGCAGTTGGACCGAAGTTGAGGCGGGTCAGATTGCTATCAGGGCCGACCGTATAGAGAGCCAGCTCCGTCAGTGTCCGGAATTATTGGATGCCGAAGATAGCTGGTACCGTTTCTGGTAGTGAGGCGGCTAAGACTATGATAATTCCCTATGATCAACTTGAGCCTGATACCTTAACGAGTCTCATTGAAGAGTTCGTGACCCGTTCGGGAACCGACTATGGTGAAGTTGAGATTAGTTTGGCTGAACGGGTATCTCAGGTCCGGAACGCTCTCATCAGTGGTGATGTCGTGATTCTGTTCAGTGAACATAAAGGCGAATGTAACATCATACGTAAGGAGCTATTGAATACCTGAATGAGGTCGCAGAATGGACCAGCTAGAGCAAATATCAGCGTTAATTGCGCTTTCAATGGGGCTTGCCTGGGCTAGCGGAATAAATCTTTACGCAACGCTGTTAATGATAGGGCTACTGCATCACACAGGTAATATTGCATTACCGGAGCCCTTGTTAATTGCCACTGATCCGATGGTCATGATCGCGGCGGGGTTCATGTACTGTGTCGAGTTTTTCGCCGATAAAGTGCCTGGTGTCGATACCGGTTGGGATACTCTTCATACCTTTATCAGAATACCTGCTGGTGCAGCATTGGCAGCAGGCGCTGTTGGGGATGTGACTCCGGCTGTGATGCTGGCTTCTGCGATCGTCGGTGGTGCGGTCACTACTGGTACCCACGCGGCGAAAGCCGGTAGTCGGGTAATGATCAATACATCTCCCGAGCCCTTTACGAATTGGACAGCTTCTATCAGTGAAGACTTTCTGGCAATAGCTGGCATCTGGGCCGCACTCCATCACCCAGTATTGTTTTTGATTCTGTTGGTGCTCTTTCTGTTGTTACTGTGTTGGTTGCTACCCAAAATATGGCGTGGGATCCGGCGTGTCTTCCGGTTTTTGACGGGGGCGGGTAACGATGAGGTATCAGGCCCAACGGTCGAAAAGTTGTCCGGTGATCAGCAGACGCAGCAGATCCGTTCGACAAATAATCCCCACTAGTGAGCCTGCTGAGTCAATGATTGGCATTGAGTTTATCTCGTAGTCGACAAAGGTTGCTGCGATTTCGGCAACATCGGTTTCTGGAGCGGCTGCAACCAGGCGGTCTGAGAATACTGCTGAAATACTAACGGGTGAGTCAGTGCCACTGCGTAAAAGATCCGTTTCGGATATTACGCCTATTGGTTGTTGATCATCATTGGTTACCACCAGATGACTGATCTCATAAACAGACATTCTGTGCCAGGCGTTTTTCGCTGTGTCCGTCTGAGAGATGGTTTGAACCGGACTGCTCATGATCTTATCAGCGAGTAATCTCTTTGATGAGTTATCACTGGCTCGGCCCGATTCGTTATAGGTTTGACCTGATGGTCTTCGCGCCGAATGGTCCACACCACTTTTGTTGTAAAGGGTGAATTTTTCCCCATCGGCATGCAGTTCATCTTCGCGCTTAGCGCTAGCGTGAGTAGCTTTGCTTGCCTGTGTCGAGACAACCTTTCTGTCTTTTAGGATAGAGCGAACCGGAGTTTGGATTCGCTGGCCCTGGTCGATAATGAATAACGTCATCGCCCACCTCTGTCCGATATATAACTATATCGTTCCTTTTATCAGATTCTTGATAATAAAGCGTGCCGGATTAAGGGCGTCAAGTATCTCTTTTCCAACAGGCAGTGGCTCTCCAAGGATTTGAGACGCAATGATCTCGCCTCCCAAAGGTGCTGTAATAAGCCCTTTAGAGCCATGGCCCACAGAAATGTAGAGGCCTGGGAAGTGCGTTGGAGGAGTGTTGATGCTTGATTTGGCGTCTTTTGATAGTTTTCTATAATCCCGGCAAAAAGATTCATGCACCGGCACTGCACCTATGATCGGCATGTAATCGGGCGTCGCGCAGCGAAAACCAACTTTGCCTTCATTTGGGGGCGCTAAATTCTCAGCGACTTCTGGGAGTATTTGAGTTAACCGATCAAAATTCTCTGCATGTTCTGAGTCACGAATGCTTGTTTCTTGGTCACGTAACTTAAAGCTGGCTCCGTAACAGAGTTTATCCTCAAGAGGTGGCGATACATAGCCTTCACCGCAGACAACACATTTCGGTACTTTGGCGCCTTTAGTTGTTTTAGAAGTACTGACTTGACCTCGGATTTTCTTAATGGGTATATGTGAGCTTTGGCTGAGATGGATGCTTTCTGAGGCTGACGCAATCACTACTGCATCAGCTGAATAGTTACTATTGTTGGTATCTAGCTGCCAGTGGTCCCCCACGTGTTCGATTGAACGAACAGTTGTATCAGTTACCAGTCTGATATTTGGATGATCAAGCAGGTGCTTGCAAAGATCTCTTGGTGAAACCCATCCTGCTTGTTCCATCCAAAGGGCTGGTGCAGATATGTTTGTACCTGCTAGTTCAGAGGCTTCATCTTGTGATACTGCTGCGATCACTGATTCTGGATAGGTTTGGTTATCCAGTAGTAACTGCTGGCGCTTGGCTTCCTTATTGGTATGGGCAACTAGTAGTAATCCTGATCGATTCCAGATAGCTGTCGGCGCTTGATTGAGAAGTGATATCGTGTAATTAAGCCCCGACTGGTGAAAGCTGCCTTGTTTAGTGCTCTCAGCAGGAAGTTTTGCATAAAGGGCTCCCTGGCGATTACCAGAGCCCTCAGTTGCTGGTTCTGAATGTCTCTCTAGGACTGTTACACGGATGCCTCTTCTAGCAAGCGCATAGGCTGTGCTGCAGCCTGCGATACCAGCGCCAATCACAATTGCTGAATCTATATGTGTTGGAATGGGTGGTGAATACCATGGTTGTGAAAGAGGTATGGCCTCAGGCTGGGACTGAAAATACCCTACCGCCATCTCCCTCTTGCGACCGAATCCTGGCACTTTCTTAACGGCAAATCCTACTTCACTTAATCCTCTTCGAACGAACCCGGCGGCGGTAAAGGTCGCAAAGCTAGTGTTCTGTTTGCTGAGGCGTCCCATCTGTTCGAAAAGTGCCGGGTTCCACATATCTGGATTTTTTGACGGTGCAAACCCATCAAGAAACCAGGCATCGACCTCAGCTTCTAACAGTGAGTAGCACTCGGCAGCATCCCCGAGCATCAGAGTGAGCTTTATACTCCCATCATCGAACGAGAGTCGATGAAATCCGTCACTGGCGATTGGGTAATTTTCGATGAGCTGGTCGGCTCCATCTTTTAGCTCTGGCCAAGCAGTGAGTGCTTTGGTGAGGTCTGCACGCCGTAAAGGAAATTTCTCAACTGATATGAAGTGTAATTGAGCTTGTGGCGGGGCCTTCTCTAGCCATAGCTGTCGGGCAACTAAGAAGTTAAGTCCTGTTCCGAATCCAGTCTCAGCGATACAGAAACGAGAGAATTCTAGCGATGAAAATCGCTGTTGAAGACCGTTGCCGTTGATAAAGACATGAGTAGTCTCCGCGATGCCCTGGTCGATATTGAAATACATATCGTCAAAGTGATCGGAGATCGGTGTGGCGCTGTCCCAACGAAGGCGGGGATGGAACATAGAAGATTGGTTGGTCATATCAATTGGAGGCGAAAACTCTGCACATTAGCTGTAGCGTTAATGGTACTATAGGGGATTCGATTTGGCTTCAGAACTTGGGAATAGGGAAGCGATGCTGGACCTTAGCAATGTGAAAATCTGTGTGGTCGGCCTTGGGTATGTCGGGCTGCCGCTAGCTGTAGAATTCGGTAAGAAATTCGACACTGTTGGCTTTGATATTAATCAGGGTCGCATAGATGAATTGCTCGCGGGACACGATAGCACATTAGAGGTTGATGATGAGGAGCTCAGCTCAGCTGACAAGCTTTCTTACGTTTCAGCATTGGAGTCAGCCAAGGATTGTAATGTATTCATTGTCACAGTGCCTACACCTATAGATTCACATAAGCGGCCTGACTTGTCTCCTTTGATTGGAGCGAGCAAAGCGATTGGTAAGGTTTTAAAAAGCGGTGATGTCGTTGTGTATGAATCGACCGTTTATCCGGGTGCAACTGAAGAAGACTGCATCCCTGTTCTTGAACAGGTCTCAGGCCTTGAATTCAACGTAGATTTTTTTGCAGGTTATAGCCCTGAACGAATTAATCCAGGTGACAAGGAACACCGTGTAACTACGATTAAGAAAGTTACATCGGGCTCTACCCCGGAGATCGCAGACTTTGTTGACGGGCTTTACCGATCAATTATAGTTGCTGGCACGCATAAGGCACCTTCCATGAAAGTCGCTGAAGCTGCGAAAGTCATCGAAAATACGCAGCGCGATGTCAATATCGCCTTAATCAACGAGCTTGCTTTAATCTTCAATAAGATGGATATCGATACGGAAGCAGTGTTAGAAGCAGCTGGTACTAAGTGGAACTTCTTGCCGTTCCGACCTGGTCTGGTTGGTGGTCACTGTATCGGTGTCGATCCGTACTATCTGACTCATAAGGCACAGCAGATTGGTTATCATCCTGAAATGATTTTGGCTGGGCGTCGGCTTAATGATCAGATGGGGCAATACGTTGCCAGTCAGCTTGTTAAAGCGATGATGAAAAAGCAGATACAGGTGAGTGGCTCTAAAGTTCTGGTGATGGGCTTGACGTTTAAAGAGAACTGCCCGGATCTTAGGAATACGAAAGTCGTCGATATCATTTCTGAACTTAACGATTATGGCGTCGATGTTGATGTATATGATCCATGGGCTTCTTCAGAAGATGCACTTAGGGAGTATGATATTCGGTTGATTGGCCGTGAAGAGCTGGTGGAACAATATGACGGCGTTGTTTTTGCGGTAGCTCATGAGCAGTTTGTTAATGCTGATTCAGCAGAAATTGCCGCGCTAACTAAGCGAAACTCGGTTATCTACGATTTGAAGTCCGTTAGAAAGACTGATGAGGTTGATATACGGCTTTAACTCTACCTTTCATTTTTTAGTGCTAGTACGCATCTAGCACTTCTCTAATCATTCCGGGTGTTTTGCCCTTTTCGCTGCAGCCGGAATTTATCTAGAGTTTCAGTGCGCGCTTCATTGCTTTCCAGCGTTACCCTCGTTTATTCCAAGTACATTTAGTGTTAGGTTGTCTTCGCTTGTGTGAAGGAAATGCGCTGCAGCTACACACTTGGTCGCTCTACTAATCTTTCGACGGCGATTGTTTGATGGGGGAGCTGTTAGTTTCGATGCGCTGTACTGAGGCTAGGAGGATAGGGTGTAGTGGATGTTGTGCGTGGTGCCCCCGGCAGGACTCGAACCTGCGACCAACGGATTATGAGTCCGCTGCTCTAACCAACTGAGCTACAGGGGCTTTGGAGAGGGCGCTCATAATACCTTGGAGACATTATGAGCGCAACCATTTGATTTTATTGATTACCCTGGTCGTCGATGAAGCTGCGCAGGTGGTCTGAGCGGCTTGGGTGACGTAGTTTTCGAAGGGCCTTTGCTTCGATCTGTCGGATACGCTCGCGGGTAACGTCGAACTGTTTACCAACCTCTTCGAGAGTGTGGTCTGTGTTCATGTCGATACCGAAGCGCATGCGCAGGACTTTAGCTTCACGTGCTGTAAGACCGGAAAGGACTTCGCGAGTTGCCTCACGCAGGCCTTCGCCTGTTGCAGAGTCAACAGGTGAAGACAGGGTCGTATCTTCGATAAAGTCGCCCAGGCTGGAATCTTCGTCATCGCCGATCGGAGTTTCCATTGAGATCGGCTCTTTAGCGATCTTCAGAACTTTACGGATCTTGTCTTCCGGCATCTCCATGCGCTCAGCCAATTCTTCAGGTGTGGCTTCACGGCCCATCTCCTGAAGCATCTGACGAGAAATACGATTCAGTTTATTGATCGTTTCGATCATATGAACCGGAATACGAATTGTACGTGCCTGGTCGGCAATCGAACGAGTGATTGCCTGACGAATCCACCAGGTTGCATAGGTGGAGAACTTGTAGCCGCGGCGGTATTCAAATTTGTCGACCGCTTTCATCAGGCCGATGTTGCCTTCCTGAATCAGGTCGAGGAACTGAAGGCCGCGGTTGGTGTATTTTTTCGCGATAGAGATAACAAGACGAAGGTTGGCCTCAACCATCTCTTTCTTAGCGCGACGAGCAAGTGCTTCGCCAATCGACATGCGGCGGTTTACTTCTTTGATCTCAGCTAGGCTTAGGCCAGCGTCTGCTTCGATTGTTAGAAGTTTTTTCTGTGCGCGTTTAAGTTCGATCAGGTTGCGGCGGATTGCACCTGCATATGGCTTATCGCTTGCTGCCAGTTCATCAAACCAGTTTGGATTGGTTTCATTCCCTGGGAAGTTTTTGATGAACTCTTTACGTGGCATTTTTGCGCGCTGTGTACAAACACGCATAATTGCACGCTCTTGTTTGCGAACGCCAGTAATGCCGCCGCGAACACGCTCAACCAGCGCTTCGTAAAAGCGCGGAGACAGTTTGATTGGGGCAAAAGCCGCGCCAAGTTCTGCCAGGGCGGAATCCATTTCACGACACTCACGACCTTTACTGTGAGTCAGCTCTACAACTTGGTCGTGGCATTCGCGAATCAGGTCGAAGCGACGTTTAGCTTCTTCTGGATCTGGGCCGCGATCTTTTTCCTCGTCGTCGTCTTCGTCGTCATCAAGATCATCGCTCGGAGGAGTAGGGGCGCTGGTGTAGTCTTCACCGTTGTCCGGATCAATGTACCCACTAAAGATATCGCTCAGGCGACCTTCTTCCTGAAGCACCATATCGTAGGCTTCAAGAATAGTCGCAACTGTACCTGGGTAGTATGCAAGCGAAGTCATTACTTCGCGGATGCCTTCTTCGATTCGCTTAGCGATATCGATTTCGCCTTCTCGGGTCAGTAGTTCTACTGTACCCATTTCGCGCATATACATGCGTACCGGATCGGTGGTGCGGCCAGCATCTGACTCAACGGCTGCCAAAGCGGCAACAGCTTCATCGTCAGCGTCTTCGCCGGAGTCACCTTCGGTCATCAACAGTGTTTCAGCATCCGGTGCTTCCTCGGATACGCTGATACCCATGTCATTGATCATCCGGATGATGTCTTCGACCTGGTCCGGGTCTGCTATATCCTGAGGTAAGTGATCGTTTACTTCAGCAAAGGTGAGATAGCCCTGTTCTTTACCTTTAGCGATCAGTTCTTTAAGACGCGACTGTTGCTGCTGGGAAGTATCTGTCATAGAAACCCTGCGACGATGAAAATGGACGACATAAAGCAAGCGCGCAATTATACATTCTTGGGGGCAGTGATACCAGTGAAATGCTGTCAACTACGGCGGTTCTACATACAACATAGACCAAAGCTCGGGGCTTTGGTTGCGGCTTAATGCAGATTCTGTCCAGAAAGTAGTAATTGTTGTAAACGCGCTTTTTCTTCAGAAGATAATGGGGACTGCCTGTTCTTTTTCAAGAGTTGATCGAGTTCACCATCATTTCTTCTTTCAAGTAGTCGCTGAAGAGCGTCTCGCAGTTCTGCTGCAGGGTCTATTTCGTCGGGGACCGCATAGTGTGAGATCTGGTTCAGCTGCATCAGTAAAGGGCTGAGTTCCGGGTCATGCAGCCAGTCGACGACCAGTGTGCCCAGGCTATTTTGCTGATTGGAACGTAGGTAGCGAATAAGTTCGCTCAAGACTCGGATATTTGGCGCGTTAACCGAAGACAGGTCACTGTGTTCAGGGGTCTCGGCCACGAGTTCCGGGTAATGGATTAGCGAGGATATCGCTTTGTTGCATAAGTCCTGCTGAGTGGCAGGAGGTAGTGGTTTCCGTTCCTGTTTGCGTTTCTTTCGCTGCTTGCGGTTGTCGTCGAATTGGCTGTAATCGTCCTGATAGTTGTCGCCTACTGAGTCATAACCGTCATAGCTATTGGCTTCTGGATAGTATTCTGTCACCGGAGATGTGGTTGCAGGTGTAGCTTGTTGCAGGTTGATAACGCTATTGAGCTGAGAAATTTCGAGTCCGGTGATCTCGCATACCCGATCAAGCATCATCTGTCGTAGGATGCTTGGTGGCATTTCGTTGATTTTAGGGATAGCTTCGGAACTGAATCGAGCGCGGCCATCCATGCTGTTTAGGTCGTGTTCTTCTTGTAGTGATCTGAAAAAATAGTCGGACAGGTTTGTGGCTGATGCGATGCGTTGTTCAAAAGCTTCGATGCCTTCTTTGCGGATCAGTGTGTCGGGGTCTTCCCCTTCAGGTAAAAACAGGAATTTGGCGCTTTTTTCGTCCTGAATGACCGGTAGTGTTGTGTCGAGCGCGCGTGCTGCTGCTTGACGGCCTGCAGCATCTCCGTCAAAGCAAAAAACTACTTCTGGAACTATCTTATGCATCCGTTCCAGATGCTGACGACTGGTCGCTGTACCAAGAGTTGCCACGGCGTAGTGAATGCCAAATTGGGCAAGGCTTACAACATCCATATAGCCTTCGACAATGAGTAGCCGTTGGAGCTTGTTTTGGTTCTTTCTTGCTTCGTAGAGTCCGTATAGCTCACGACTTTTATGGAAAGTATCCGTTTCGGGTGAGTTCAGATATTTCGGTTTTTCGTCTGTAAGGACTCTCCCGCCGAACGCTATTGTCCTGCCTCGGACATCACGGATAGGGAACATGATGCGATCGCGAAAACGGTCGTAGTAGCGGTCTTTTTCTTCGTTGTGGATCAGCAGGCCACTTTGTTCAAGTGTCTGATTGTCAGCTTTGCTGGATAAGTGTTGCTGCATATTGTCCCAGCCTCCAGGCGCGTAGCCGATCGCAAATTCATCGATCACTTGTTGGCTCAGGCCTCGTTTGGCGAGGTACTGTTGTGCATTTGAAGCGTCAGCTTGTTGGAGTCTTCGCTGGTAATAGTTAGTGGCTAAGTCCAATAGGCTGTATTGCTGCTTGAGGTGTAGTTCCTTAGCTGCATTTACCTGGCCTGCTTCGCGTGGAACTTCCATTCCTGCGAGCTTTGCTAGTTCTTCTATCGCTTCGGGAAAGGAGAGTCGGTCGTGCTCCATTAGGAAACTGACGGCATTACCGCCTGCGCCGCAGCCAAAGCAGTAGTAAAACTGTTTTTCTGGATTAACGCTGAATGAAGGGGTTTTTTCTTTGTGGAATGGGCATAGGCCCGAGTAGTTTTTACCGGTGCGTTTGAACTTATCAACGCGGCCTTCAACTACATCAGTGATGTTGATTCGGGCTAGCAGGTCATCAATAAACTGCTGAGGGATTTTTCCTGCCATATAAACATCTGCTGCTGAACTTTGTCAGCAGGAAGTTTAACTTGTCAGCTGTTGCTTGACGAGGCCGGAAATTGATCCCATATCTGCGCGCCCTTGAATCTGGGGCTTTAGAATCGCCATCACTTTGCCCATATCCTGCATGGACTGGGCACCAGACGATTCGATGGCTTGACCGACAAGAGTTGTCAGTTCTTCACCTGTCAGCGGTTGCGGCAGGAAAGTTTTAATCACCTCCAACTCCCGTCGCTCAGAGTCCGCCAGATCTTGACGGCCCGCTTCTTCAAATTGCGAGATTGAGTCACGGCGTTGCTTTGACATCTTATCCAGGATAGATAGCACGCGTGTATCATCTACTTCGATCCGTTCGTCGACCTCAATACGCTTGATCTCAGCTTGAATCATACGAATAGTACTAAGACGTTCTTTGTCTTTAGCACGCATCGCTTGTTTCATTTCTGCTTTGATCTGCTGTACGAGTTCAGACATGGTTAACCCTGATCAGAAGTGAGCTGATAAATCTCTGAAAAAACGTTTCTTAGTACAGGCGAACGCGACGAGCGTTTTCGCGAGCAACTTTTTTAGCGTGACGCTTAACCGCAGCAGCAGCTTTACGCTTACGAACAGAAGTTGGCTTTTCGTAGAATTCACGACGACGAACTTCAGCCAGAGTACCTGCTTTTTCACAAGAACGCTTAAAACGACGCAGAGCAACGTCAAACGGCTCGTTGTCTTTTACCTTAACGCTTGGCATTTTTTCAAACCTTAGCAATGTGTTTATGAATTCCGGACAGGGTTGTGTCCAGAGGCGCGGAATTTTAAAGGAGGTGCTTCTAAGTGTAAACCCTGGAAGTGCAATTTACCCTCGCTTACGCGATAATACGCGCTGTTTTGACAGTTAGGTGATGGTGAATCATAGGATGCGAGTTTTAGGCATTGAAACGTCTTGTGATGAGACGGGAGTGGCAATATACGATACTGATAAAGGTTTGTTGTCCGATGCGCTTTATAGCCAGGTGGCTATGCATACTGAGTATGGAGGCGTGGTGCCCGAACTGGCCTCTCGCGATCACGTTCGTAAGCTTATTCCTCTGGTACGGGAGGTGTTGGATAAAGCAGATCTTGATAAAAAGGATCTGGACGCCATCGCTTTCACGGCTGGTCCTGGGCTTATCGGTGCTTTGATGGTGGGGGCTTCAACAGGCCGTTCGATGGCGATGTCATTGGGTATCCCTGCAATTGCAGTACATCATATGGAAGGTCACCTGCTCGCGCCTATGCTTGAAGAAACTCCTCCTGAATTTCCCTTTGTCGCTTTGCTGGTTTCTGGCGGTCATACCCAGCTAGTCAAAGTAGAAGGTATTGGTAAATACGAGTTGTTGGGTGAGTCTCTCGATGATGCCGCAGGAGAGGCTTTTGATAAAGCAGCGAAAATGATGGGGATGGATTACCCGGGAGGCCCGTTAATCGCGAAGCTCGCTTTGGAAGGTGATCGAACAAGGTTTCGTTTCCCACGGCCTATGACTGATCGCCCAGGTCTGGACTTCAGTTTTTCCGGCTTAAAAACTTTTACGCTCAACACTGCCCAAAGTCTGCGGGACGAAGATGGCCAGCTTGCAGAGGCTGATAAAGCGGATGTAGCTGCGGCTTTTGAAGATGCTGTAGTAGATACCTTGGCAATTAAATGTAAAAGGGCTTTGCAGCAAACTGGGTATAAGCAGTTGGTGATCGCCGGCGGCGTAAGCGCGAATAAGCATCTAAGAGAAAAGCTCGAAGTTATGGTTGCTAAAGAAAAGGCCAAGCTTTTTTATGCCCGTCCAGAGTTCTGTACCGACAATGGTGCAATGATTGCGTTTGCAGGTGCTCAGCGGTTGTTGGCTGGCCAGACCTCTGATCTTACTATCCTTGCGCGCCCCCGCTGGCCAATGGATACACTCGAAAGTATTTAACCTCTATCGCCTGTAACAAAAGTTACAGGCGGCTCTCCTGTCCATCGATCAACTTGATGATGTTATCGGAATGACGAATCAGTAGTAGTGCACTTATCAGCGTTACAGGTAGCGCAATTGCAGGGACAAAGAGCCAGCATGCTATTGGGCTAAGGGTTGCGGCAGAGATTGAGGCTAGTGACGATATGCGCCTGATCGTGATGACGAAAAGCCATATAGATAACTGTGCTAGACCTAGTTCCGGGGCGAGTATGACAAAAGCTCCGAACGTTGTGGCTACACCTTTGCCGCCTTTTAATCCGTTGAGTATTGGAAATGTGTGTCCCACTATCACGGTGGCTGCAATCCAACCGCAAGTTGCTGTTTCGACTCCAGAAAATATGGGAATTAAGACAGCTAGTCCGCCTTTGCCCATATCTGCAAACAACGTAAGAAGTGCCGCTTTGCGACTGCCGGTGCGCAGGACATTGGTTGTGCCCGGATTGCCGGAGCCTTTGTGGCGTGGATCTGGCAAGCTTAACCAGCTGCAAATCAATACGGCACTGGGTATGGATCCCAGCAAGTAAGCGATTACGAAGTATAGCCACTCCATACCGATGATCATCCGTTGGTAAGTCTGTTTCTCGCCCAGATGTTTGTCTTTGGTGCGAAGTGAGTGTTTCTGGTTATACCTAAACTCCGGCGGTTAAGGCAAGCAAAGGGTGCTTAGCGGAATAGTTCAAACTCATGTATCTATTTAATTGAAGAGAACAAATCAAGTTCTTCTGGCGGAGCTACAGTATTTATCTCATACCGATGTTAAAATGCCGATCCCTCTGGTTGGGCATTGTCCAGTGAGGTGGAGGGTCTGGTTTATGTAGCGTTTTCGTTAACATAAATGGGAAGTTAAATAAGCGCCAATGTGCGTCGTAGCAGGTGAAGCTGTGGATATTGTTTATATAAAAGAGTTGCAGGTTGAAACTGTTATCGGCATATACGACTGGGAGCGGGAAATAAGGCAGAAGGTCGTGCTTACACTAGAGATGGGGACTGATATTGCTGCCGCAGCCAGAAGTGAAGACATAGGCAATACGCTTGATTACAACGCTGTTAGTAAGCGACTTCTGGCGTTTGTATCTGAAAGCGAGTTTTTATTGGTTGAAACATTGGCAGAAGAAGTGGCCAAGCTTGTCTTAACTGAATTCGGCGTGCGTTGGTTAAGGTTGGCTGTCGGTAAACCTGGCGCAGTACCAGCAGCAGCAGATGTTGGTGTTGTCATCGAGCGCGGGGAGCGATTTTAATGCCGTGTGTCTTGGTTAGTATTGGTAGCAATATAGAGCGCTATCGCCATATATCTGCTGGGTTGGACGCTCTAGCTGAATTTTTTGGGGCTCTTCAGCTTTCTCGTGTTTATGAGAGCGAGGCGGTAGGGTTTGACGGTTCTAACTTTTTAAACATGGTAGCTGCTTTCGATACTGATATGGCGCTAGAAGACGTTTCGTCTTGCCTCAAACAGATCGAAGATAATAATGGGCGGGTACGTGGTGGGCCGAAGTTTGCTGCCAGAACACTGGATATCGATATTCTGACCTATGACGATCTTGCGGGCTCCTTCGCTGGTATCAGCCTCCCGCGAGACGAAATTACCAAAAATGCCTTTGTATTGCTGCCATTATCGGAAGTTGCTCCAGAAGGGGTGCATCCGTCACTTGGTCTGAGTTATCTGACTATGTGGCAGGAGTATTCGGGCAATCAAAAGCTCTGGCCTGTTCCTTTTGACTGGAATGGCCTCAGTATATCTTCAGCTGAATAATTCACTCACAGCCCTTTTAACGAGCCATCGCGGTTAGCTATAAAGCGACTTTCCGCCGTCAACAGCTAGTATCTGCCCGGTTACATATCGGGCTTCGGCCAGATAACTGATGGCCTGTGCTATATCTTTCGGTTGCCCGCATCGATCAAGCAGCGTTTTTTCAATCACGGCTTGTTGTTCTTGTTTGCTAAGGGCTGCTTCTTGTTCCGGCCATAGAATAGGTCCGGGCGAGACTCCGTTGACTCGTATTTCGGGTGCTAGCTCTTTTGCAAGGCTTTTGGTTGCTGCTGCCAGGCCTGCTTTAGCGATAGAGTATATCGGGTAGCCCTCTAGCATGCGTTCAGCATGTATATCAATGATATTGACGATGCTGCCATGCGCATTCTTCAATAATGGTTGAAGCCGCTGTGACAGAAAAAATGGCGTGCGTAGGTTGGAATCAATCAGTTCATCCCAGTTCTGTTGTGTTGCCTGATCAAAATTGGTCGGATAGAACTGCGAAGCATTATTCACCAGTAGGTCCAATGAGCTTGTGTGCTGTTCGATCGCCTGACCGATAGATGCGACGCTTTCTCTATCTAAAAGGTCCGCTGAGATTAGAAATGCACTATCAGCCCGCTGGCTATTGAGCTGCGCTGCTAGGTTTTTTGCTTCTTGGGTCGAGCGGTGATAATGCAGGAATACTGTATAGCCTTGCTGATGAAGTGAGGCTGCAGTTACTGCGCCGATTCTGCGTGCGGCGCCTGTTATCAGGGCATACCTGCTCATTGCTGCTTACCTAAAAAATCTGCGCACAATCTGATTCTTTCCTGCTTCAGGGCTGCGCCAAGCTCTGCGCCTTTGTAGCCTTGCGCGATAAAGTGCTTCGCATCAATCTGACTGAACTCGTTAATCAGATCTGCCAAGTTGGTCGCCAGATTTTCAGAAGGTTCTTCCAGTAGAGCGAAAGCACGCAATAGCGCTGGTAGTCGCTCAGGACGGCGTAAAAAATCGCCCTGTTGAATCAGGTTTTGCAGTTGTTCTGGCGTCAGTGTTTTGAGTGAATGTAAGTCGGAGTAGCAACGGTGTAGCAGAAGACTCAACTCACTGTAGGCTTTGGGCGCTTTTAAGTGATCACATAGTTGTTTAATCAGGGTTTCTGGTGTTTCTACGTCATCAAGCGATAGTGCTGTGAGCAGCGCAGCAAAGCGTTCCTGACCGTTGGTGTCTGTGTTTTGAACCCTGGACTTCCATTGCGCATAGCCATCCGTTTTTTGCAGATTAAGCAAAGGTGGATAGATTGTGCGGTCGGCACCACAGTGATGCAGGGTTTCGAAGAATATCCAAGGGCTTGCTTCCGTTAGAGCGCGCTCCAGTTCTTTCCATACGCGTTCTGCGGTCAGGTGTTCGAGCTCATCGCCGGAGCTGATTTCTGTCATTAGCTCCATAGTTTCCGGCGCGATGCTAAAGCCCAAGTGGTGGTAGCGTGCTGAGAAGCGAGCTGTTCTTAATACGCGTAAAGGGTCTTCTGCGAAGGCCGCTGATACGTGGCGAAGAACGCGGTTCTCCAAGTCTGCCTGACCATTATATGGATCGATGATCTCGCCGTGTTCGGATTCTGCCATCGCGTTGATTGTCAGGTCACGACGCAGCAGGTCCTGTTCTAGAGTGACCTCTGGGCTAGCGTAGAATTGGAAGCCTGTATAACCCTTGCCTGATTTTCTCTCGGTTCTGGCAAGGGCATATTCTTCCCCTGATTCAGAGTGAATGAAGACCGGGAAATCAGCCCCGACGGGCAGATACCCCAGCGATTTCATCTCTTCTGGAGAGCTTCCGACAACAACCCAGTCGTTGTCATATACCGGGTAGCTCAGTAGCTTATCCCGAACTGCGCCGCCAACTCGGTAGATTTTCATTGTTTATTTTTCGTCGCCAGTTTGACAGTGATCAGGTTGGCTAAAGTGCCAGTGTTCGAAACCACCGTCCAGGCTATATACGGTATCGAATCCTTGGCTAATCAGATACTGGGCAGCACTTTGGCTGCTAATGCCGTGGTAACAGCAGACAACGAGTGGCGTATCAAAGTCTGCTTCTGCCATATATAGATGAATATTGTCGTTGCGAAGGTTGTATGCGCCGACGATGTGCGCGTGTTGAAAGCTTTGTTCGTCTCGAATATCTACGACGGCTGCACCATCTTGAATGAGGGAAAGCGCGTCTTCGGCATTAATGCATTTATATTCGTTCATACTGCGGACCTTATTTCTTTTTTTGCCGCGCTTCTATGCTGACTTGCGCGAATTTAAGCCGGGAACGTTAAAGAGTTTTCCATCTTCCAGTCTCAACGCTGTGAGAGTGTTTCCCCACACACAGCCTGTGTCCAGTGCGACGACACGTTGATGATCTGTATCGCCCTCTAGTGCTGCCCAGTGCCCAAACAGTATGGTGTATGAATCAGCTGGACGGCTGTGGTGAAACCAGGCCCGATAACCCTCCGGACAGCTTTTTAGTGTACCTTTAGCGCTAAAATCCAGTTCACCTTCAGCGGTGCAAAAACGCATTCGTGTCAGGTAATTGGTGATGACTCTCAGACGATCCATTCCATCAAGGCTTTTATGCCAGCGACGGGGCTCATTGCCATACATAGCAGCAAAGAACTCACGGTATTTGTCGCTACGCAGGGCCTCTTCTACTTCACGCGCTCGGGATTTTGCCTGTTTCACAGACCAGGTCGGTGGAAGGCCCGCGTGGGTCATCACGTAACCTAACTTTTTGCTGGAAACGAGCATAGAGCGAGATCTGAGCCACTGCATCAGTTCAGCGCAGTCGTCAGAGCTCAGTAATTCGTTCAGGGTGTCGCCTTTTTTCAGCCGCGCGCCACTGTAGTACACCGCTAGTAGATGAAGATCGTGGTTGCCCAGAACGATTTTGGCTCTATCTCCCAGTTGTCTCAGGAAGCGGAGAGTTTCAAGTGATTGCGGGCCTCTGTTGACCAGGTCGCCCGCTATCCAAAGAGTGTCGTCATCACTGAACTGGCAGGTTTCCAATAGCGCAATCAGCTGGTCGTAACAGCCCTGAATATCGCCAATTGCATAGGTTGCCATCTGCTAGTTCCCGGTTAATGAAGAGCGTTTGGTTGAGCCAGTGTAAATGGTTTGATCGGTGCGTTAAACTCTTCTCCTTGGTCAGAAATCATGCAGTAATGTCCTTGCATGCTACCGACCCGAGTAGCCAGAACCGTGCCGCTGGTGTAGCTATAGCTTTGTTCAGGCTCAATTGTTGGCTGTTCACCAACAACGCCATCACCGGTCACCTCCTGAACATGCTCGTTGCCGTCGACGATCATCCAGCGACGGGAGAGAAGTTTCACTGGTAGAGGATTATGGTTGGTAATGGTTATTTCGTAGGAAAACACAAACCGCTGACTATCCGGGTCTGATTGATCAGCCAGATAGTGGGTTTTGACATCAATATCTACGTTGGAATCCAGTGACATAGGTTCTCGGATTATTGTTTGTTGCTTAGATAGTCGCTGATTGTAACAAATTCAGCGAGGGACAGTCGTTCAGGGCGCAGGCCCGGGTCGATGCCTAGTTGCTCAAGTTCGTCACCGGTTAACAATGGCTTTAAATTATTACGCAGTGTTTTACGGCGCATGGTGAACGAAGTGCGGACAACATTTTCCAGCACTTTGATATCTTGAGCTTCGATCGGAAGTTTTTTGTGTGGGATAAGGCGCACGATGGCTGAGTCTACCTTTGGCACTGGATCAAACGCTTCCGGGGGAACGATGAAGAGTGGTTCAACATCACAGTAATACTGGGCCATGATGCCGAGGCGCCCGTAATGATTTTCCCCAGGTTTTGCGGCTAGTCGATCTACAACTTCTTTCTGCAGCATAAAGTGCATATCCATGATGACATCCGCATGGCTAAGCAAATGGAATATCAGCTGAGTAGAAATATTGTATGGCAGGTTGCCGACAACACGCAGCTGGCGACCGTCTTTTGCCAAGTCTGCATAATCAAACTTCATTGCGTCCGCTTCAAAAATACGGAAATCATCACCATAGCGGAAAAATTTAGTACGCAGGATCGGTGGTAGATCCCGGTCAAGTTCGATGGCATCCAGGGCGCCTGATTCTGCAAGAATTTCCTCAGTTAATGCGCCCAGACCCGGTCCGATTTCGACCATATGGTCGCCCTCTCTCGGGCTGATAGAAGCGACTATTCGGCGAATAATGGCAGGATCTTGAAGAAAGTTTTGGCCAAAGCGCTTACGCGCTTTATGCATTGCTGGCTTTTTACTCATATAAACCGTTAACTTGAGGTTTTTCGGTGACTGGCCATTGTGGCCGCGTAGTCGATAGCTGTCTGAAGGCTGCCATGATCTGCCTTGCCTGAGCCGGCAAGATCCAGGGCAGTACCGTGATCTACAGAAGTACGGATAATCGGCATGCCTAAGGTGATATTGGCTGCCTTGCCAAAGCCCTTAAATTTCAAAACAGGCAGTCCCTGATCGTGATACATGGCCAATACAGCATCTGCTTGATTGAGGTAATGCTCATTGAACAGGGTGTCGGCAGGAAGTGGGCCGACTAAGTTTAGTCCCCGATCTCGCATTCGCTCCAGAGTAGGATTAATTATCTCAATCTCTTCTCGCCCAAGATGACCGCCTTCACCCGCGTGAGGATTAAGGCCAGCTATAAGAATGCGAGGTGAATCGATACCAAATGAATGCCGGAGTTCTGCATCAAGTACCGATACCACGTCTTCTAACAACTCTTCCGAAAGAGCATCTGCAACCTCTCTTAGGGGGAGGTGTGTTGTTACTAGAGCGACTTTCAGGCCTTCAGTCGCGAGTAGCATCACGACTTTGTGAGTATTTGTCAGTTCTTCCAATAACTCAGTGTGGCCGGAAAAAGGAATGCCTGCGTCGTTGATAATGCCCTTGTGCACAGGAGCTGTAATTAAAGCGTCATAACGTCCTTTTAGGCATCCTTCGGTCGCTGCACGCAAAGTATTGACAACGTATTCTGAGTTTGCCTTGTTCAGCTCTCCTGTTGTTACCGGAGCGCGGAGTTGGAAGGGCTCAACCAGTAGTGTCCGGGCAGGCATAGGCCTGACCGGTTCGTCCGGGTTAAACAGTTCGATTGTCAGAGGCAGGCCGAGCTGCTGCGCCCGTTCGCGCAGTAACTCAGGGTCTGCTAGTGCAACCAACTGATGCTGCTGGGGCTGCTGGGCTAACTGGATGCAGAGGTCAGGCCCGATTCCCGCAGGTTCTCCCGGGGTCAGTGCCAGTCGAAGCCCTGTCATCATTACTTAAACTCTACGTATGCTTGTGAACGGATCTCGCGCAACCAGTTTGTCAGTTCGGCATTAAATTTACGTTTCCGAATGATAGAACGTGCATTAGCCTCTTTCATCTCTTCACTTACGTCCTGCTGACGGCGTTCGTGAACAGTCAGGATATGCCATCCGAAGCGAGACTCAAACGGCTCACTGATAGCTCCCTGAGGAGTGTTATTCATTACTTGCTCAAACTCACCAACCATCTGGCCAGGGGATGCCCAGCCCAGTGCGCCGCCTTCTGAACCGCTACCTGGATCATCGCTGTACTCTTTTGCCAGTTGTTCAAAATTCTCGCCATTGCGAAGTCTTAGGTGAACTTCTCTGGCGAGGTTGCGAGCCTGGCTCTCGTTTCTAATTTCGCTGGTTTTCAACAGGATATGGCTGACGCGAGTCTGCTGAATCATCTGCGTAGTTCCGCCTTTTTTGTCCCGTAGCTGAACCAGAACAAATCCCATTGGGGTGCGGACGGGTAGGCTGAAGCTACCAATTTCAAGTTGGCTGATAGTGCTGTTCATTGCCTCTGGTAGCTCTGCGCCTTTGCGCCACCCAAGATCACCACCGTTTAATGCATTTTGGGCATCGGAGTGCGCTACAGCCAGTTCAGAAAAGTCAGCGCCATCTTTTAGCTGCTGGTATACGGAGTCAGCTTCCTTTTCCGCTTTACGAATAATTTCCGGAGAAGCTGGGGTCGGCAGTGCGATTAGGATATAGCTCAACAGATAATCTGGAGTTCCCTGTGCTTTACCTGCGTCAGAATTCAGGAAGGTAGCCAGCTCCTGTTCAGATACCTTGATCCGGCGATTTACATTGCGCTGCTGAACTTGTGTTAGCAACAGCTCTTTACGAATCTGTTCGCGCGCTGCGTTATAATCCTGCCCTTCAGCAATCAGTGCTTCCCTGAACTGTTCCAGGTTCATTCCGTTCGATGCTGCAATGCGCTCGAGAGACTGGTTTAGCTGGCGGTCTGAGACACGGATTCCTTGTTCTTTAGCAAGCTGTAGTTGGATCGCATCTATCACTAATCGGTTTAATACTTGTTTACGAAGTACGTCCTGAGGTGGTAGGCGGGTATTTTTTGCCGCTAGTTGTTGCTGGATAACCAGTAGTCGTTGGTCCAGTTCTGATTTCAGCACGATGTTGTCATCGACGATGGCGATGATGCGATCTAGTGGAATCTCAGCAGCCAATGCTGGTGCAGAGAGTGCAGAAAGCGTCAGCGCAGTTGCCAGAGTGCGGCGTAGGCCAGCTTTAAAACTCATTTTCCTTTTCCTCATCATAACCGGTAATTAGGTCGATAAAATCGCTGCCAGAATCGCTACCGAAGCCGCCAAGCCCCCGCAGGATAAAGTGCAGGAATATTCCCTTGTCATATTCGCCATCGTCCAAACGCCATTTGCGAGCAGAAAGGCGTAGCTGCCAGCAGCAGTTTTTGTACTCGACACCGAATAGAGCATCAACTAAATGTTCTTCGCGCAGATCCTGTTGCCAGTGTGCCAGTATATTCCACTGGTTGCTAACTGGTGCACGGAAACCAATATCTGTCTGCTGTCGGGTGTCTTCGCGTTCTCTATAACCCGCATAGAAGATTCCGTCGTGCTTATCGGATCTATAGAAAAGCTTATAGTTCTGCTCGACCATGCCGAAATCAGCGTGTGAGACTTCAGCATCATAGGTAAAGCGTGTATTGCGGTTTATATTCCAGCTAGCTTCTGCAGCAATGTTTGATTGGCTGGAATCGTCATTGATATTGCCGTTCAGGCCCACTATTCGGTCTTCCAGATAGTATGCCTGGCCGATAGCCAGTCGTGCTCTTTCGCTCCCGTCTTCTTCGTAAAAACGACTGGTTACACCAAGTGACATCTGGTTGGTGTCACCAATGCGGTCTTTGCCGGTGAAGCGATTGCGATAGAACAGGGAGGCATAACTGAAATCGATATCGCTGCTATCGAAGTTTGGTACCTCTGTCTGGTCTTCTTCTGGTACGTAAAGATAGAACAGGCGAGGCTCTAGTGTCTGAGTGTAGCCGTTACTTCCAATTTCCAGTTCGCGTTCAAATATCAATCCAGAATCAATACTCAGGATGGGTGCGTTGATTGTTGGCGCAGTATCAAGACCGCTAAGCTGGTTTTCGAGAGAATAGCTGCTATGCCAAAGTTCTAGTGATGGTTTGATAAAGCCCCAGGTGTTTTCCCAGGTAGCGTTGATACCAGGTCTTAAGTGTGTGCGATCACCGATGACTCTGGCGCTCCCAGTGAGCCCATCCAGGTCGCGTTCGAACTTAGTAAACTCAGCTTGATAGGTTAGCTCAGCGTTTTCGATCAAGTCGTCGCGGCTACCCGTGACGCGTAGTTGCGGCTTTTTCTGGTATGGGGCTGTGGAGTCATCGTCAATCGTCTGGTAATCATGGATCAACAGGCTGGCTGTATAGTTATCACCATGATAGACCGCTTGGCCTCGCTGATTTAGGTGGCTTTCGCGCGCTCGCTCGAGGTTTGTTGGGCTCAGGTCTTTGAAATAATCGTTGTCGGAAACTCGGGTGAAATCTATATCGGTTTCTAGGCGATCCCCAAATGTTCCTTCATGATCCAGTCCTAATAGCCAACGATCTTCGCCAGTCTTATCGTCATCTGGCATATAGGCCGTACTGAGTACATTGTGTGACCATTCGTTCATATACCGGAATTCATTTTCCAGCATCAGGCCGCGTTTCGAAACGATACGGGCGGTTAGTGTGTCGTCATAGTGTGGTGCGAGATTAAAGTAATAGGGCGCAGCTATATCAGCACCGTCACCTTCTGAGTAGCCAATACTTGGTGTTAGGAAGCCGGATTTTCGACGATCATCGATTGGGAACTGGAAATACGGCAGGTAGAAAACAGGGATGCCAGCAATTTCTAATGTAACATCTTCAGCTTCACCATAGCCTTCTGCCTGATTCAGCGTGATGCTTTCTCCATTTAGCTGCCAGCTGTTGTCGCCTGGTGCACAATGGGTGTAGCTGCCTTCTTCAATGCGCACAATACCGCTATCGGTACGAATAACTGTATCTGCCTGGCCGCGAAGGTGGCGTTCGTGGAGCACATATTCGGCATCATTCAGAATGGTCTGGTTGTTGGTTAGGTTGCTTTGTGCTCTGTTACCAACCATCAACATACCAGGTTCGCGGAATGTGACATTGCCTTCGAGTCGGAGCTGGTTTGTCACCTGATCCAGTTCAGCGTAGTCAGAACGCAGTTGGCGATTACCTTGATCCAGTTTGACGCCGCCGCGCAGTCGGGTAAGGTTGCCCAATTCCGACTCTGACTCGTCAGCATCGACATAAAGCGGTAATGAACCAATAGGTGTATTTGGGTCAATATCCGCAAATGTTGGCTGTATATAGCGACCTCTGCAGTAGCCTTTGTGCTCCCCTGGCTGGTAAGGGTACCAGTCGAGATAAGCGTATTTATTTGCAGTTTGTTGCTGGCGCGAATTTCCGGCAACAATGGCAGGGTTGTAGGTACCTATCGGTTGCTTAGTGACACACTCCCATGTGCCATCTGCATTGGCTGTACATTCGTGTTCCGGGCGTGCAGCTACAGCAGTATTTCGCTGAGCCTGAGTAGTTGCGAACTGCGTGGACTGTGCTGCGGGGTTACCACTGCAATCCCAGCTTGAGCCATCTGCCGTCGGTGTACAATTCCAGGCATCGTACTGGCGAGCGCCAGTGTAGCTCTGTGTTGTGGCTGCCGGTGGTCTGCCAGGAGTGGGCGTGGAGCTTTCTGCTAGTGCTCGTTGCTCTGCCTGTTCTTGAGCACCAGATGCAGTAATGACAGGAGCCGGTGCAGGTTGTGCCGGTGGAGCATCACTTATGATTGCTGATTCACCACTGTTGGATTCGATCGGTGCCACATTAGGCGTAGCTGCGGTTGCTGGCTGCTCTGCGGGCGATGGGTCAGTAGCTACCGTTTCTGTCTGTTCGGCTGGTTCGGGCAGTTTTGGTTCTGGAGCCGTTTGAACTTCGCCTACTTCACAGTCCCAGTCGCCACCCGCTGTCATAGAACAGCTCCAGCCAAACTCAGGTTCAGAGCTGCTTGAAGCCGCAAGTCCCTGTTGGCTCCATATGGCGGCAGAAATCGCCAGTGCCAGAGAATAGTGTTCTACTTTACGAAAAGGCATTAAGTGACATCCAGTTACGGCCTGTTTTGGCGGCAGCTATTTTTCGCCCAACCTGACTCGGGTAAGATAAAAGGCGAAATGATAAATCATTAGCGCGACTCAGTGCCAGAGGAATTACATACTATGGCGGATAGAATGCTCCAGCTGAAAAGTTGGGCGCTAGATCAGCTACATCAACTATGTTCAGAGAACGGAGATCGACTCCGCTTTGAATCCTTATTCGGGGATGCCGGTTTTAGATGTTATTACCGGATCTCTTCAACTACGAAGAGTTGGATTGCTGTCGATTCACCGCCTGAATCAGTAGATAGCGCACCTTTTGTAGAAGTCTGTGCAGCCTGGTTTAAGAGTGGCGTCCGCGTGCCTGAAATCTTAGCGAATGATCTTGAACGTGGTTTTATGCTGCTGGAAGATCTTGGTGACCAGTTGCTGTCTGAAATGATTTCGGACGACAACGCTGACGCTATGTATCAGAAAGCGGCAGATCAGTTGGTGTTGATGCAGCAGAGCCGAGACTTTAGGAAGCAAAGACCTTTGCCTGCCTACGATCTAAAGTTGCTGACCCGTGATGTCGAACTGTTCCGGGAGTGGTTTGTCACACGCTTGCTTGGGCATCAGTTATCAGATGCTGAAAATCAAATGCTAGACAGTTTCTTTGAATTGCTTAAACAGAACGCGTTGGAGCAGCCACAGGTATGTGTACATCGTGATTTTCATAGTCGAAATCTTATTGTAATCGACGATGTGATGGCTGTTATTGACCTGCAGGACAGTGTTATTGGACCGATAAGTTACGACTTGGTTTCGTTGCTGCGGGACTGTTACCTCGAATGGCCTGAATCAGACGTAGAGCGCTGGCGAATTAAGTGGGGCAGGGTGTTGTTGCAACAGGCTGGTGCTGATTCGGTGACAGATGAGCAGTTTAGGGTCTGGTTTGACCTTACTGGTTTGCACCGTCATATCAAGGTCCTCGGAATTTTCTCTAGGCTCTATCTTAGGGATGGTAAAGCTGGTTACCTGAACGATATGCCATTGGTGTGGCATTATTGCTGCAGTGTTCTGGGGCAATACCCAGAGTTTGATCAAGTGAATCGCTGGTTCAATCAAACGATCTATCCTCTGATGCAGGCGCGAGATGATTTGCCGTTTGAGCGACAGCGGGCGTAGCCGTTAAGGAGTAACAATTGCGTGCAATGATATTAGCTGCAGGCTTGGGCAAGCGGATGAGGCCTCTTACGCTAACAAAGCCTAAACCTTTGATCCCAGTGTTAGACAAGCCTTTGATTCAATACCATATAGAGTCGCTGAGATCAGCGGGAATTACTCAGTTGGCTATCAATCATGCCTGGCTAGGGGAGCAGATTGAGCAGGAGTTTGGTTGCGGCTCAAGCCTTGGTGTAGAGATACGGTATTCACCCGAAGGGGAGCCTTTAGAGACCGGTGGGGGAATTTACAAGGCTTTGCCGATTGTGGCGCCAGAACAGAAGCCCTTTGTCATCGTAAACGGTGATGTTTTTACCGACTTTCCATTTGAACAATTGCCCCAGAAGATTGATGGGTTGGCTCATCTCGTCATGGTGAATAACCCTGTTCAGCATCCTGCAGGGGATTTTGCTTTAGAGGATGATGGCAAACTTGCTCAGCAAGGAGTGCGAAAATTCACCTACAGCGGGATAGCCGTTATCTCTCCGAAGTTGTTTGCTCGCGCGCCTGAAGGTGGTTTTCCGCTTGCGCCGCTGCTTCGAGAAGCTATGGATAAGGGGTTGGTGACTGGGCAGTTATATGATGGATTATGGGTTGATGTAGGTACGCCCCAGAGGCTGGAGCAGCTTGAGCAGGATCTGGTTGCCCTCGAACAATGAAGGATTAATAGATGAACGTTGAGAACGCGCTTGATAAGTTGAGGCAAAACCGCACCGGAGTGATTGTTGGTGCGCTTATTGGCATGGTGTCGGGCGGTTTGTTTGGTGTCGTTTTTGGTGCTGGATTGGGATTTGTTATCGAGCGCTGGTTGCGAGGAACCTTTTTGCCAGCGCTGAATCCTCAACAGGCATTTTTTCAGGCGACCTTTGCGGTGATGGGAAAGGTTGCAAAAGCTGACGGGCGAGTGACTGAGGATGAAATTGAATTTGCCAGGCATGTAATGGCGCGGATGAAACTAAATGAGTCGCGCAGGCGAGAAGCAATCGACTGGTTTACTCGTGGGAAGTCTGAAGAGTTTGAGATTGATGAGGTTATCAAACCGCTAGCTGTTCTGCTGCGTAAGCATACCGCTGTGAAATTGATGCTGGTGGAAATACAGCTGCAGGCGGCGATGATTGATGGGGAGTTATCCAGAGCCGAGCTGGCAGTGATCGCGAAACTCTGTGATCTGCTGCTCCTGACATCGATGGAGCGGGATGCGGTTATCGCCCGGATGAGGGCTCATACCTCCTATCAAGGAGAGCAGCAAGGTTTCACGGCTGCTGGGCAGCAGCATCTGGTGCTTGAGGCCTATGGTGTATTGGGGGTAGAGAGTAGTGCGACAGATAAAGAGGTGAAACAAGCTTACCGCCGTCTGATGAGTCAGCATCATCCTGACAAACTCGTTGCGAAAGGATTGCCGGAAGAGATGATGCAGATAGCTAAGGAAAAAGCGCAGGAGATTCAGGCTGCTTACGATTGCGTTAGGCAAGCGAGAAAAGAAGGGGCGGCCTGACGTCAATTAAATCGCTTCGGGTTGCTTGTTGGCAGGGGCTGGAACCGAGCCTGGTTGTAGTTCTGCCGAAGGGTCTACAGCTGGATTTACTGTGCGCCTCCGCGATTTCTCCTCAGCTTTAATCACGTAAGTGTTAAGCATCCCTCGAACTTGTCTGACAAGACGTTGGTCTCGGCTCTTCCAGTTGTCAGGTAATATCGGCATTCGGTGTTGATGGAAATTATTCATCAAGTAGTGTCGCGCATTTCTGAGGCGTTTATCCGCGAGGATCTCGGATCGAGTCATGGCGGGGCGGTTGCCATGATACAGGTCCAGAGTGGTTACCTTCACTTTGCGCAAGAGCTCGTTTAGCTCGCCCTGTTTTATGTCAGTAGGCTCCCGAGCGTCAACCAGTAGCAGCTTTAAATCCATTGTTCCCTGGTATTGATGGACAAACCGGGTGGCCCAATATCCGCCGGTTCCGATTCCGAGTACTACGATTCGATCTTGTCCCTGTTTCAGAATTCTTTTGCTAGCGGCTTCGGTTCGCTTGAAAACTTTCTCGGTATAGATTTCCTGTTGTTGTTTTAGGTCAGTCTCTGCCTTGTCGTCTGCCTGGTTTTGGATAGTCGTCACCGAATCCGAGGAGCCATCAGATGAAGCCGTTTCCGTATCTGTGGAATTGTTGGATGCATCTCCATTTGTCGGTTTGACTGCAGATAATACCGGCAGTGTGCGCTTAGGAATTACGCGTTCGATTCTGTCCGGTAATGCGATGGCTAGGGTATACCAGCCATATAGTGGCAAGCGCTGCCTGAGTGGGCGGGTAACCTTTGGCCAGTCAGGAGAGGTGTTTTCATCGGGTATGATGATTATGCCGCCTTGTGGCAGGCCGCTTGCTTCTTTAAGGAACAGGCTGAGAAAAGGGCCATCGCTAGTTTCAAGCCAGAGTGTCTCGCCACTTTGCTGGTATTGTTGCGCGAGAGCGGAAAGCTGAGTTTCTCGTGAGCGCAGAGGCGCGCGTTTGACAGGTGGCTGGTTGTTGGCTGATGCCTCGCCTGTCTCATTGTCAGTGGTCTCACCTTCCGCCATGGTGTATGTAGATGCCATTAACGCAAAGAGGAAGGTGAATGTAAGTATCTGTCTCATGGGGCTATTATTATGCTGTCGCTTGCGTCGTACAAGGCTTGAAAGCTTTAATCTATGCCTGATCGCTGAGCTTGGATACAATAGCCGCTGAATTTTCGCCAAGACCAAAGGTTGTTGATTTATGGCCGATTTTAAAATTGCCCCTTCGATTCTGTCTGCTGATTTCGCCCGTTTGGGGGCTGATGTTGACGCCGTATTAGAAGCTGGTGCTGATATTGTTCATTTTGATGTTATGGATAACCATTATGTGCCAAACCTGACGATTGGGCCTATGGTCTGTAAGGCGCTGCGTGATTATGGGGTTACTGCACCGGTAGACGTACACCTTATGGTAAAGCCTGTCGATCGTATCATTGGTGACTTTATCGAGGCTGGCGCTTCGTATATTACTTTCCACCCGGAAGGTTCAGAGCATGTTGATCGCTCATTGCAGATGATTCGTGATGGTGGTTGTAAATCAGGTTTGGTCTTTAACCCGGCAACACCGCTAAGTCATCTGGAATATGTACTGGATAAAGTAGACATGGTGCTGCTGATGTCTGTGAATCCAGGGTTTGGTGGCCAGAAGTTTATACCGGGTACACTGGATAAACTGGCTCAGGCTCGAAAAATTATCGATGAAAGTGGCTATGACATCCGTCTGGAGATCGACGGCGGTGTTGGTGTTCACAACATTGGCGAAATCGCCGCGGCAGGTGCTGATACCTTTGTGGCAGGTTCTGCGATCTTTAATTCGGAAAGTTATAAGGCGACGATCGACCAGATGCGCGCCGAACTGGCAAAAGTTACCGGTAAATGATTGCGCGTCTCAATGAAAAAGGCCTGCATTAGCAGGCCTTTTTCATTCATTGGCTCTCAAATAGTACCGAACGTGCGGTATTAGTGATCGCAAGCACACCCGGATGGCGGATCAGTCGTTCCAGTGTAATGGCATAGAAGCGTTCGGTCATACCCTCCAGTTCACCGATGTTGTGCACGTCGTATTGCTTTTCTATTGCTGAAGACAGTGCTGTTGGGCCGCAAAATAGTCCGGTGCCTGCTTGGCCAAAAGTGCCTATTAGTGCGCTATCAACACATTCAACGGTTACATTAGGGCTAATGTTCTGTGCGTGGCTCCACTTTATGAAGCCTGCGCCTATGACGGTGTCGCTGGTTGGGAGCAAAAAAGGTGCCTGGTCGAGTGAATCTGGGAAATTATCGGCATACTTTTGTCTAAGTTCGTCGGCTGCGAACACACTAATACCTGACTCTCCGAGTAAGTGATTGTATGCTTTGATGTGGAAGCTGGCATTGGCAGGGCGATCTGCCAGTACCAGATCGATCTTGTGGGTAGTCAGATCAGCAAGTAAAGTTTCCATTGAGCCTTCGAGGCAGACCAGCCGAACAGGTTGTTCCATCTTTAAAAATGGTTCCAGTAGCCTAGTGGCTACCACTTTGGGAAGTACGTCGGCGATCCCGACGCGGAAGACTTTAATTGCACTGTCAGGATTTTGCAGTTGCTCCTGCAGTTTCTCGCCCATGGTGAAGATCTCTTCAGCATAGCTGAGGGCTTTGCGACCGGCATCGGTCAGCTCCATTCTGCGGCCGTCACGGTTGAACAGCTCTACGTCCAGAGCTGTTTCAAGTTGCTTGAGCTGCGCAGAGATGGTTTGAGGTGTCAGGTTCAGACGTTCGCTGGCCCTGGCAATACTGCCCTCCTGAGCAACAATCAGGAAATAACGTAAATGTTTGAAGTTCAGGTGGTGAATCATAATTCGTAAAACTCGAACGTAAATTAAATTTTATTCGATTTTTTTTGTCGATAAGGGTGAGTATACTAGGTGGCGTTGAAATCGTCTCCCCCTTTGATGGTCGAAGCTGATTAAACATTTCTTGTTTTATCAGTGGGCTCTCATCACACACACCACCCCGGCTTGTCCGGGGTTTTTTTTAAGGATAGAGGGAAGTTATGCAGATTGTACGTGAATTCCTGCGACTTGAATCTGCCAGTGGTGTATTGCTCATAGGAGCAATGTTGTTGGCTATGTTATTGGCAAACACGCCATTGGATCCTTTCTACGAAGCGGCTCTGGCGATTCCTATTGAGGTAAAGCTGGGTGATCTACACATAGCTAAACCTGCGCTGCTTTGGATAAATGATGGCTTGATGGCGATCTTCTTCTTGCTTGTTGGTCTTGAAGTAAAACGCGAAGTTCTCGAAGGAGAACTTTCTCAGCCGTCACAGATTGTTTTGCCGGGCGTGGCTGCAATCGGCGGTATGGCGATTCCGGCACTGGTATTTGTGCTGTTCAACTGGGGTAGTGAAACGGGCATGAGAGGTTGGGCTATTCCAACCGCAACTGATATCGCGTTTGCCCTGGGTATTTTGTCTCTGCTGGGTAACCGTGTGCCTGCGTCTCTTAAGTTATTCCTGATGACGCTAGCTATCATGGATGACTTAGGGGCAATTATCATTATTGCACTGTTCTACACAGCTGATCTGTCTGTGCTCTCGCTGACAGTTGCAGGTGCGGCGCTATCTGTGCTCTTCATCATGAACCGGTTCGGTGTGATGCGAATTGCAGCATACGTTATCGTTGGTGTAATCCTGTGGATCTCTGTACTGAAATCCGGTGTGCACGCGACCCTTGCTGGTGTTGCGCTGGCATTTGCGATTCCATTGAAGACCAAAGATAGCTACCAGATTTCACCACTGCGTCATCTAGAGCATACTCTGCACCCTTGGGTCGCATTCGCGATCCTGCCGATATTTGCCTTCGCGAATGCGGGTATTCCTCTAGCGGGGATTGAAGCTGAGCAGCTGCTCGGTCCGGTGCCAATGGGTATTATGCTTGGTTTGTTTATCGGTAAGCAGCTCGGGGTATTTGTCTTTAGTTGGGCAATTATCAAGACGGGGTGGGCCAAATTGCCTGACGGGGCTAACTGGGCCGGCTTGTACGGAGTCTCGGTGCTTACTGGTATAGGCTTTACCATGAGTTTGTTTATCGACTCCCTCGCGTACGAAGGTATGGAGGGCCTCTATGGCTCTGCTGACCGACTGGCGATCCTGATCGGTTCCATTGCAGCAGCGATTGTAGGTTATGTTGTCCTGGCGCTGTTCCTGCCTAAAGATGGCAAACACGAAAGTTAATCGCTTTCCTGTCCGCGGCGGTTGCTTCTGAACCGCCGCTACTATATGGTTGTGAATCAAGCTAATTGTTTTACAACTTCGTAAAAATAATCGTGAAAATCCTATTCTCTCTCAAGGTGAAAAACCATAACGTCCGTTTCCCGTTTGTCGGCGAACGATGGCGATGGCATGTCTGAACCCCGCTTTTCAGATAAGTAGTGCTAATTCATATTGCTAACAAGTTGTTTCCCTGAGGACTGGATATGACGCCAGATCTATTTGCTGAGCTTGCTGCTCAGGACTTTAACCGTATACCTGTTACCCGCGAAGTATTGGCGGATCTTGATACCCCTCTGTCGACCTATTTGAAGCTGGCTTCAGGTCGCTATAGTTATCTGCTTGAGTCTGTTGAAGGCGGCGAGAAGTGGGGGCGTTATTCTATTATCGGATTGCCGTGCCGTACGGTGCTGAAAATTTCTGGCTATCAGGCGGATGTTGAAACTGATGGTGAGGTTTGCGAAACCCTGCAGTTGGAAGATCCACTTGCTTTTGTTGAGGAGTTTCAACAGCGTTACCGGGTGCCGGAGCTCGACGATCTGCCACGGTTTAATGGTGGCTTGGTTGGATACTTTGGTTATGACTGCGTCCGTTACGTGGAGAAACGTTTAGCTGAGTCTGTACCGGAAGACCGTTTAGGTACGCCCGATATACTGTTGATGGTTTCGGATGAGGTTGTAGTTTTTGATAACCTCAGCGGCAAGTTGATACTGATTGTGCATGCGGACCCTTCGCAGGCTGATGCGCTGGATAGCGCTGAAGCCCGCTTAGACGAATTGGTTCTGCAACTGCGATCCACCATGCCTAAGCTTGCCCCTACAACGGTATCCAAAACCGTGGATGAATCGCAGTTCGAGTCCAGTTTTGGTGAAGAGGCATTTAAGTCTTCGGTAGATAAGATTAAAGACTATGTGCTGGCCGGTGATGTGATGCAGACCGTTATTTCACAGCGAATGACGATCCCGTTTGCCAGTGAACCACTAGATCTCTACAGGGCATTGCGTTGTCTGAATCCGTCGCCATATATGTACCTGTTGGATCTCGGTGATTTTCATGTTGTAGGCTCTTCTCCAGAAATCCTTGCACGGGTTGAAGATGGTGAAGTCGCAGTGCGGCCGATTGCAGGTACTCGTCGTCGTGGTAAGACCGAGGCGGAAGATCTGGCGCTTGAGAAAGAGTTGCTGGCTGACCCGAAAGAGATTGCAGAGCATCTGATGCTGATTGATCTGGGCCGGAATGACGTTGGTCGGGTAGCTGAAATCGGTGGTGTTAAGCTGACCAACAAGATGGTTATTGAACGTTATTCACATGTGATGCATATCGTGTCGAACGTAACCGGTAAGCTTCGTGAAGGTGTTAGCTCAATGGATGTATTGCGGGCAACGCTGCCCGCAGGAACATTAAGCGGGGCACCTAAGGTTCGGGCGATGGAGATCATTGATGAGTTGGAACCTGTCAAGCGTGGAGTCTATGGCGGTGCCGTAGGTTATCTGTCCTGGAATGGTAATATGGACACCGCTATTGCGATCCGTACCGCTGTTATTAAAGACGGGCAGCTGCATATTCAGGCAGGGGCGGGTGTCGTAGCTGACTCTGTACCGAGACTGGAGTGGAAAGAAACCATGAATAAGGGGCGGGCTATCTTTAGTGCCGTCGCAATGGTTGAAAAAGGTCTCGATAATCTCTGATCCAGAGTACAGGAATAACATCATGCTTTTAATGATCGATAACTACGATTCATTTACTTACAACGTCGTTCAGTACTTTGGAGAGCTGGGTGCTGACGTGCGGGTGTACCGCAACGACGAAATTACTATTGAACAGATTGAAGCTCTGAAACCAGATCATCTGGTTATTTCTCCAGGGCCTTGCACGCCGAACGAAGCGGGCGTATCTGTTCAGGCAATTAAACACTTTGCTGGCAAACTGCCAATTTTTGGCATCTGTCTTGGGCATCAAAGCATCGGGCAGGCCTTCGGTGGAGACGTCGTCCGTGCCAAGCAGGTTATGCATGGCAAAACATCTCCTGTCTATCACAGGGGTGGTGGTGTATTTGAACAGCTGAACAATCCGGTAGAAGTGACACGCTATCACTCATTGGTTATTGATCAGAAGACGCTGCCTGACTGCTTGGAAGTCACTGCCTGGACGCAAAATGATGATGGCTCTATCGATGAAATCATGGGTGTGCGCCATAAGACCCTGGATATTGAGGGTGTGCAGTTTCATCCCGAGTCGATATTGACAGAGCAGGGTCATGACCTGCTGGCTAATTTTTTGAAACGTAGCTGCTAACGAGGTAATTGCCATGGATATTCAACAGGCCCTGGCGCAAGTCGTCGACGGGAAGGATCTGAGTAACGCCGAGATGCAGCTGGTGATGCGCCAGATTATGACCGGCCAGGCTACGGATGCGCAGATTGGCGGTTTTCTGGTAGCGATGCGTATCAAAGGCGAAACAGTTGCTGAGATCTCGGCAGCAGCTCAGGTCATGCGAGAGTTGGCGCTGCCTGTTTCGATTGAAGCTAGTGATGCTGTGGATATCGTCGGTACTGGTGGTGATGGTGCAAATCTATTTAATGTGTCCACTGCCGCTTCATTCGTAGTGGCGGCGGCAGGTGGTGTAGTAGCCAAGCATGGCAACCGCTCAGTGTCTTCTAGCTCTGGCTCTGCAGATTTGTTAGAGACCGTTGGGGTCAATCTGGCGTTGGAAGCTGATCAGGTCGCTCAGTGTATCAATGAAGTCGGTGTGGGCTTTATGTTCGCACCTAATCACCACAGTGCAATGAAGCATGCGATTGGTCCGCGTAAAGAGATGGCGTTACGTACGTTGTTTAATGTGTTGGGGCCACTGACAAATCCGGCAGGTGCTAAGCATTATCTGTTAGGCGTGTTTGATCAGAAACTATGCCGTCCAATGGCAGAGGTGCTGCAGTCTCTCGGTGCAGTACATGCATTGGTTGTCAGCGCAGAAGATGGATTGGACGAGATTACACTGGCCGGACGTACTCGAGTGGCTGAGCTCAAAAATGGCCAAATTGAAGAATACTGGCTGACACCAGAGGATGTAGGTGTCGCTACTCGTAGTCTTGATAGTCTTGTTGTTGAAGGCTCAGAACAGAGTTTGGCATTGATTAAAAAAGCGTTCGCCGGAGAGCATCAGGATGCTATCGATATGATCGCACTGAACGCTGGTGCTGCGCTATATGCTGCTGATCGTGTTGATAGCCTGAAAGCAGGCGTTGAGAAAGCGCGCGAAGTCATTGCTTCGGGTGACGCTGCTACCAGAATTAAACTACTGGCTGAATTCAGTCAGTCGCTGAAAGGTTGATTGGAAATGTCTGATACACCAACCGTTTTAAAGAAAATACTGGCCCGTAAAGCTGAGGAAGTCGCTGAGCGTCAAGCGGTGGTTACCGTTGCTGATCTAAAGTCGGCAATTGCTGAACAGCAGGGCACAGATCAGGACCCGCGCGGATTTGTAGCTAGTATGGAGCGTGCGATTTTAGAAGGGCGCTCTGCCGTTATCGCTGAAGCTAAGAAGGCTAGCCCATCAAAAGGCTTGCTGCGTGAGCCTTTTGTCCCAGCAGATATTGCGCGATCATATCAGGCTGGTGGTGCCAGTTGTCTGTCTGTGCTGACCGATCGTGATTTCTTTCAGGGGCACGAGGAATACCTGAAACAAGCACGTGCTGCCTGTGAATTGCCTGTTATTCGTAAAGATTTCATCGTTGATCCTTATCAGGTTTATGAGGCCCGTGCTATTGGTGCTGATTGTATCTTGTTGATCGTGGCTGCTTTGGAAGATCAGCAGATGGCTGATCTGAACGGCTTGGCGCAGGAATTGGGTATGGATGTGCTGGTGGAAGTGCACGGTGGTGATGAACTTGAAAGAGCTCTGCCGCTGGGTAACCGTCTGATTGGAATCAATAACCGTAACCTGCATACATTTGAAGTCTCATTGAATAACACCTTTGAGTTGCTACCACGTATATCCAGCGACCATATTGTGGTTACTGAAAGCGGGATTCACAGTAGGGATGACGTGGCTATTATGCGCGAGCATAATGTGCATAGTTTCCTGGTCGGCGAAGCCTTTATGCGTGCAAAAGAACCAGGCGATAAGTTACGAGAACTGTTTGAATAAGGAAGCCTTCCTGTGGATATGAATGCGAAAGTTAAATGGGACGGTGACGTTCAGTTTAAGGGTACGACCGGTACCGGTTTTGACATCATGCTTGATGGCAAAAGCGAGGTTGGTTGTCGCCCGATGGAGCTGCTGTTGGTCGGGCTGGGCGGTTGCACTAGCTACGACGTTATCAGCATTCTTAAGAAAACGCGCCAGGACGTCGTTGATTGTGTTGCAGAGGTCGGCGCTAAGCGTGCTGATGAAGTTCCCGCAGTATTTACTGATATCCATGTAAAATTTGTAGTTTCCGGACGTAATCTGAAAGAATCGCACGTCAAACGGGCAGTGCAGCTATCAGCGGAGCAATATTGCTCTGCTTCACTGATGCTAGAGAAGGGCGGTGTTAACATTACTCATAGCTACGAAATCGTAGAGGTCGAGTAAGCAAAACTTAAGTCTCTGTCCGTTACTCGAATCAACGCCACCTAAACTGGGTGGCGTTGTTGTTTTTATCTGGTGATAATTGTGCTGTGCAATCGTATGCGGAGAAGAAATGCGTAAGTTATGGTCCTTATTAGGTTCTGTCCTGCTGACAGGGTGCGCGACCTTAAGTGAAGAAGAGTGTCGCTATGCTGACTGGCAGCAGTTGGGTTATACCGATGGTAGTGCAGGGCACTCGCCTGCGCGTTTGGATGAGCATCGCGAGGCTTGTGCTGAATATGCCATAGTACCTGATATGGAGTTGTACCTGACTGGCCGGGAGCAGGGAGTTAGAGTTTATTGTCAGCCCGATAACGGATTTGTCGTCGGGCGCAGTGGCGGCAGTATTAGTGTTGCTTGTCCGACAGATCTTAGAGCTGCTTTCGTTGAAAATCATAGTGCTGGCAGGCAGCTTTGGCTTCAGAAACAATCATTGAAGCTCGAACAAGACAGGCTTAACACGCTGAAGCGAGAATTAGCCGACGAGCGTAAGAAAAAAGAAAAGCTTGAAAACAAACTGATCGCCAAAGGTAGTTCTGAGTCTGATCGTCGTACTTACCTGCAGGAGTTGCGAGTAATAGATACTGAACTTTACTCTTTGCAGCGCCAGATTTCCGATGCGGAACGTCATGTCGCGAAAGAGCAGCTAAAGTACGACCAGTTAGATGCTAAGCTAACAGCTCAGCGACTGCGTTGATCTTATAGTGCTTGCGCACGCTCGAAGGCTGCTGTAGAATTTCGCGTCCTTGAATATTTCTTTAACCTCCTTGCTTTCGGGCCTAATGGCTCCGGAGGCTGTAAAACCGTAAGGAGCTACAATGCGTCATTACGAAATCGTATTCCTGGTTCACCCGAACCAGAGCGAGCAGGTACCGGCGATGGTTGAACGTTACACCAACATGATTGAAGGTGCTAACGGTCAGATCCACCGTATGGAAGACTGGGGTCGTCGTCAGCTGGCATACCCAATCAACAATGCTCATAAAGCACACTACATCCTGATGAACGTTGAAGCGGGTCAGGAAGTAATGGACGAGCTGGAATCTGTTTTCCGTTACAACGACGCTGTTCTGCGTAACATGGTGATCCGTCGTAAAGAAGCGATCACTGGCGATTCTCCAATCAAAGCTGCTGAAGCACGCGAAGAGCGTAAGCCTCGTCGTGAAGAGCCTAAGCAGGAAAACAAAGCTGAAGTAAAAGCTGAAGAGAAATCTGAAGCTGCAGCTGAGTAATTTACCCCTAATTTGATTTTTGGAGAAAGACAATGGCTCGTTTTTTCCGTCGTCGCAAGTTCTGCCGTTTCACGGCTGAAAACGTTACCGAGATCGATTACAAAGATCTGGACGTGCTGAAAGGTTACATCACTGAAACTGGTAAGATCGTACCTAGCCGTATCACTGGTACTAAGGCGCGTTACCAGCGTCAGCTGGCTACTGCTATCAAGCGTGCACGTTACATCGCGCTGTTGCCGTACACTGACGGCCACAAGTAAGACGCTGTTCCATAAGGAACTGTAAAGAACGTGTAAAGCTGAGCGAGGCGAAAGCTTCGCAGATCAGTCTGAACTGAAACTGTAATCGTGAAGGCGGTTACAGATAAGAATGAGGTTTACGAGATGGAAGTTATTCTGCTCGAAAAGATTGGCAAACTGGGTGGCCTGGGCGATAAAGTCAACGTTAAATCCGGTTTCGGTCGTAACTACTTGCTGCCACAGGGTAAAGCTGTAGCAGCTACTGAAGACAACGTAGCGAAGTTCGAAGAGCGTCGTGCTGAACTGGAGAAGGCTGCTGCTGATAAGCTGGCAACTGCTCAGGCTCGCGCTGAAGAGCTGAATGAACTGGAACTGTCTGTTGTTGCTAAAGCTGGCGACGAAGGCAAACTGTTCGGTTCTATCGGTACTCGCGACATCGCTGATGCTATCACTGCAGCAGGTACTGACGTTGCTAAGAGCGAAGTTCGTCTGCCAGAAGGTGCTATCCGCACTACTGGTGAATTCGACGTTGCTCTGCAGCTGCACCCTGAAGTGACTGCTTCTATCAAACTGAATGTTGTAGCTGCTTAATTTCAGCTAACACATTTGTTTGTCAAAAAAGCACTGCGTAAAATGCTACGCAGTGCTTTTTTTGTTTTTGGGCTCTATTCAGCCCGGGAGATGTTATGAAGGTCAGTGACCTGAACGAAGAAGAACTCGCGCAAATCAAAGTGCCACCGCACTCGTTAGAGGCTGAACAGTCTGTTCTGGGCGGGTTGATGCTGGACAATAACAGTTGGGATAACGTAGCTGAGATTGTTTCTGATGAGCTGTTCTATCGTCCGGATCACCGAAAAATCTTCCGAATGATGGAAAAGCTGGTGAATGAAGGCCAGCCGATAGACGTCGTAACCCTGTCGGAAGAGCTGGATCGCACTGGTGACCTTGAAGCTGCTGGTGGCCTGGATTACCTGGTCGAGTTGGCGCGAAATACACCTTCTGCCTCAAATATCAGAGCTTATGCCCAGATTGTTCATGACCGGGCCTTGCTTCGTCAGATGATCAATGTGGCAGGTGAAATTTCCGAGAACGCATTTAATCCAGAAGGGCGTGCCCCAGAGGAAATTCTAAACGAAGCTGAGAGTGCAATCTTTAAGATCTCAGAAAGTCGACCAAGTGAAGGTGGGCTTGAGCAGGTCAACCCGCTGTTGAAAGTGGCTGTTGAGAAAATCGACGAGCTTTTCAACAGTAGTGAGGCGATGACGGGTATTACGACAGGATTTGATGATCTTGATGAAAGTACTGCTGGTATGCAGCCATCAGATCTTATTATCGTCGCGGCACGTCCATCGATGGGTAAGACTACTTTCGCGATGAACTTGGTTGAGAATGCGCTTATAGGGGCGAATCGACCGGTGTTGGTATTCAGTCTTGAGATGCCCTCAGATCAGATTGTAACCCGTATGCTCGCTTCTCTGGGCAAGATCAACCAGACCCGCTTACGTACCGGTCAGCTTGAGGAAGATGATTGGCCACGGCTGACGACTGCGGTCAATATGCTCAAGGATAAGCCGCTATACATTGATGATACAGCGGGGCTTAGTCCGAATGAGATGCGAACACGCGCCCGACGTATTATGCGTGAGCATGGCGATATCGGCCTGATCATGGTCGACTACCTTCAGCTGATGCAGATTAAAACCGGTAATGTTGATAGCCGTACTCAAGAGATCTCTGAGATATCGCGCTCCCTGAAGGCACTAGCGAAAGAGTTGGAATGTCCGGTAGTCGCACTGTCTCAGCTAAACCGTAGCCTTGAGCAACGACCTAATAAGCGTCCGGTAAACTCCGACCTTCGTGAATCCGGTGCGATCGAGCAGGATGCGGACGTTATCATGTTTATCTACCGTGATGAGGTTTATCACGAAGACAGTGAGCAGAAAGGCATCGCTGAAATTATTATTGGTAAGCAACGTAACGGTCCGATCGGGACCATACGACTTGCGTTTATTGGTCAGCACTCTCGCTTTGAGAATCTGGCGGCTCACCACTACGACGAGTATGGTGGTTTCGACTCGGGTTAATACGATAAAAAAGGGAGCATTAGCTCCCTTTTTTATGCTTGCTTGGAGTACTTGTGGATAACCTTAATCATAGTCAGACACAATGTTTCCAAGTCCTCTTGGTTCATCACATAAGGCGGCATCACATAAACCAACTTGCCAAAAGGTCTGACCCAGACACCGTGCTCAACAAACATAGGTTGAATGATACGGTTATCAACAGACTGCTTCATCTCTATCACACCGATCGCACCGAGGCAGCGTACTTCTGATACGCTATCTATCTCCTCTGCTGCAGCCAGATGTTGTTTCAGGCCTGCTTCAATTGCTGATACCGATTGCTGCCAGTTATTCTTCTGCAGTAATCCCAGGCTTGTATTGGCGACCGCGCAAGCTAGTGGGTTGCCCATAAAAGTAGGGCCGTGCATGAAGCATCCCGCACCTCCGCTGGAGATGGCTTCAGCGATTTTACGGCTGGTCAGGGTGGCGGCAAGAGACATATAGCCACCGGTTAATGCCTTACCTACACATAGAATATCAGGCTCGATATCCGCATGTTCGCAGGCAAAGAGTTTACCGGAACGACCAAAGCCGGTGGCGATTTCATCAGCGATTAACAAAATGTCGTACTGATTACAGAGTGCGCGGGCTTCACTCAAATATTGCGGTGAGTAAAAACGCATTCCTCCAGCTCCTTGAACTATTGGCTCCAGAATCAGGGCTGCTATTTCGTGATGATGCTGCTCCATCAGTTGCTTAAGCGGCGCTATATCCTGCTCGTTCCATGTTTCGCCGTAGGCGATTTCAGGGCGGGGTGCAAAGTGATGTTTCGGTAAAATACCTGCAAAGAGTTCGTGCATACCGTTCACCGGATCACACACCGACATCGCGCCAAAAGTGTCGCCGTGGTAGCCATTTCTGATTGTCAGCATTTTATGCTTGTCAGGCTTATCCATGGCATGCCAGTACTGAATAGCCATCTTCATTGCGACTTCGACGGAAACTGAGCCGGAATCTGCAATAAACACTTTTTCCAGATTGTCCGGTGTCATCTCGACCAGTTTTTTAGCGAGTTCGATCGCGGGGCTATGGGTTAGGCCACCAAACATCACGTGCGCCATCTGATCAATTTGTTGATGAGCAGCAGCGTTCAGCTCAGGGTGGTTATAGCCGTGAATGGTAGACCACCATGATGCCATGCCATCGATAAGTTCGTTGCCGTTCTCCAAAGTGATCCGCACGCCATTCGCGCTGCGTACCGGAAATGCGGCGACAGGGTTGATCATCGAAGTATATGGATGCCAGATATGTTGGCGGTCAAATTCGATATCTGCGGCAGTGATTTGATGTATGGTCACAGAAACTTCCAGTTATGGTAAATAATGGATCCCAGGTCGCGATTATAACAGCAGTCAAAACAATTGATTTTGTTTCAGGTTCTTTTCAGAATCAGTTGCTTAAATTGCTGTCGAAGGTTGAGACATCTGCCCTTAAACAAAAAGAAAATCTTTTCAGTTAAGTTTCAGGGTCACGTAGTTTCATAATAATCAGCCGAACGGGAAACGGCACTTGTGACGGTAGTTAATTAAGCCGTTCACTAAAGCAAGCGGTTCGGAATCAGAACAGATTGAGCAGATAAACTTAGAAGGTGATTGATATGGCTAATGTAAAACCGATTGTTGCTACTGTTGGTGCTGCTTTCCTGGCAAGTGTTGCTACAACTCAGGTCGCTACGGCATCTGAAAACCCATTCGCGACTACTGAACTGGGCACTGGCTACAACACTGTTGCTAACAACGAAGGTAAGTGTGGCGAAGGCAAGTGTGGTGGTGAGAAAGTAAAAGAAGAAGGTAAGTGCGGCGAAGGTAAGTGCGGCGGCGATAAAGCTTCTAGCGAAGGTAAGTGCGGCGAAGGTAAATGCGGCGGCGACAAAGTGAAGAAAGAAGGTAAGTGTGGTGAAGGTAAATGCGGTGGTAACGGCTAATCCGCCAGCACAAGCGCTTTAAAGCACTTTATACGGGCTCTGCTTCAGCTTTGTGGCGGAGCCCTGTTGTTTCAGGGGGTACAAAATGGACTATCCGGTTACCGGCGCAGGTATGGGGTTTCGCCGCTGTATGGTGGGTGAGCTCGAAAAGCTTGAAACTGGGCGTGTCGATTTCTTCGAGATCGCTCCTGAGAACTGGTTGGGGCTGGGTGGTCGTTTTGGTAAGAGATTCCGGGAGTACGCTTCCCAGTATCCGTTTTTGGCACATGGTCTTTCGTTATCAATCGGCGGGCCAGAACCTCTTGATATCGAGTTCCTGAAGCAACTTAAAATCTTTTTTAAAGAGCACAATATAAGAGCATATAGCGAACATTTGAGTTATTGCTCTGATGATGGCCATCTGTATGACTTGATGCCGATTCCCTTCACCGAAGAAGCCGTACGCTACGTTGCAGACCGAATCAGACAGGTACAGGATATCCTGGAGCAGAAAATAGCGATGGAGAACGTCTCTTTTTATGCTGCGCCAGCTGCAGAGATGACAGAAAAGGAATTTCTCCTGGCGGTGCTAGATGAAGTTAACTGTGATCTGTTACTCGATGTAAACAACATTTACGTCAATAGCGTGAATCATGGCTACAACGCCGAAGAGTTTCTATACAGCATGCCTGCAGAACGGCTGATGTATCTGCATGTGGCTGGGCACTATAACGAAGCGGAAGACCTGATTGTAGATACCCATGGTGCCGATATTGTCGATCCTGTCTGGGCGTTACTGGAGAAAACTTACGCCCACTTTGGTGCAGTTCCAACCTTGCTAGAGCGGGATTTTAATATCCCACCGATACAGCAACTGGCGCTGGAGGTGGATCGAATCAGACAGATGCAGCAGTTAGGAGGTGCTCATGAGCGAACGGTCGCATGAGATAGATAGCTTCCGAGCGGTTCAGTATCAGTTTGCCGGACATATTCGTAATCCGGATCAGGTGCAGATGCCCGAAGGCGTCGATGATCGCAGGATGAAGGTGTATCGGGAGCTGTTCTACAACAATATTGAGGGCTTTTTGGCCGGCAACTTCCCGGTGTTTAAGTCATTGTCTGATGAGTCTTACTGGCATTCACTTGTCAGAGACTTTATGACGAAACACCGTTGTCAGACACCTTATTTCCTCGAGATAGGCCAGGAATTTATGCAGTACGTCAGTGAATGTCGCACTGATTGTACCGACGACCCAGTGTTTATGCAGGAGTTGCTGCATTACGAATGGGTTGAGCTGGCTTTAGATAGCAGTACTCAGGAAATTCCTACTGAGGGCATTGATCCTGAGGGTGATCTGCTGACCGGTGTACCGGTTCAGTCGCCGCTGGCATGGTCTCTTAGCTATGAGTATCCGGTTCATCAGATAGGTCCGGGGTTTCAGCCGGATGAGCCGTCGCAACATCCTGTTTATCTGTTGGTTTACCGCGATCGTAGCGATCAGGTGCAGTTTATGGAAATTAATGCCGTAACTGCGAGGATGTTGTTTTTAATGCAGCAGCAGGTTGATGCTTCTGGTAGAGCGCTGTTGGAGCAGATCGCTAGTGAACTCAATCATGCCGATATTGATGTGGTAATAGCAGGAGGTGCGGAAGTGCTGGAGAACCTGCGACAAAAAGGTGTAATCCTCGGTACGCGCATATCAGGCTGAGGCTCGGATATCACATTTATAAGTTACTGAATTCTTTGCAGTCAGGGAGAAGAATATGTCTAACCCTATCATGAATTTCGCCCAGCGAATGCAGGATGGACTCGATAGTCTGCGTGTTGCAGATGGTATCGCTCCATTGCTGTTAAGGCTGTATCTGGCCCCTGTCATGCTGCAAGCCGGTTACAATAAACTTTCTCACTTTGATGATACGGCAGCCTGGTTTGGTAATCCTGATTGGGGGTTGGGGCTTCCTTTTCCTGAGTTGATGACCGCTTTGGCTGCGGGAACGGAATTCTTCGGTGGGGTCTTGTTGGTAGTAGGCTTTGCCGTCCGTTGGATTACGATTCCGTTGATGATTACGATGTTAGTCGCAGCTTTCTCTGTCCACTGGGAAAATGGTTGGTTGGCTATTTCAGATGCCAGCAGCTGGCTGGCAAATGATCGGGTGATGGAAGCGTCAGAGCGCCTTGCGAAGGCAAAGGATATTCTCCGTGAGCATGGTAACTACGGCTGGCTAACGGGGCGAGGGAGCGTGGTGGTACTCAACAATGGGATTGAGTTTGCAATCACCTACTTTGTGATGTTGCTTAGTCTATTTTTTACTGGGGCTGGCCGCTATGTGAGCGTAGATTATTGGATTGCGCTGTGCTGCAGAAAGGAAACTGTTACGCAGTAAATTAAAAAGGCTCCTATCGGAGCCTTTTTTACGTACTTTGGTCAATCAGGTCCTGAAGGTTCTGCTCGCCTTCCTCTTGTGGTGTAGTCTCCAGCATCAGGTTTAGTTCATCTAGTATCGGCTGACATTCACTACCAGATTTTTGTAACTGTTCCAGCAGCTCGGTCAGACCGGCAGATTCATCTGCCTGCAGCGCCTGCTCGTCGTTCAAGCACTGCAAGTAATTTTCAAGGTAAGGAAGAAGCTGATCTGAAGTCTCTAATACACGCTGGCGCAGATCGGCAATGACTGCATCGTTGAGATCGCTGATCAGATTATTGACCAGGTCATCTACGGAGCTGCTGTCCGACGTCATAGCTGGTGACGCCTGAGCAAAGGAGCTCATTATGGCAGTGAGCATCACTATAGCGATCGTTTTCATCTATATCCCTCACTAAAGCTCAGGCAAGAGATTGCCTGAGCTGTTCAGAGTAGCAGCCGGGTATTAATTCAAAGGTGTTGATAGCTACTCTAATATTGGAATAGCGACCGGCAAAAAAGTTGCTGAGTTGCTCTTCCAGTGCGTCTATCTCTTTAGATTCGGCTGCTGGAACAATAATAACAAACTGCTGCTCATCCCATCTTGCACATATATCTCGGCTACCAAGGTGTAGCTGCAATGCTTCGCTGAATAACGGAAGGTTCTCTGCTTTCAGTTCCCCTTGTAAGGCTATGGAAATAGCTTGAGCGTGTCCCGCTTCTGCAGCTTTAGTTGCGGCTTTGAGGCCCGCTTGGTTGTAAAGGGTAGTGACGTTGTCAATAAGCCCCAGATCGTTCAGTAAACTATCGCGCTGCTGTAAGCGTTGGTTCAGGCGAGAGCGGCTGAGTACTCGCTCAAGTCGGACAAACAGCTCTTCCTGATGTACGGGTTTCGTCAGGTAGTCATCGACTCCGAGATGGTAGGCCATGATTCGGCGGGCGGAGTCGTTAAACCCGGTTATCGCAATCACCGGAACATCTTTGTTACGACTGTCTGCTGCTATGCGTTGTTCGTGGATTAACTGTAATCCGGTGTGATTGCTGTCTAATACGACATCTACCAGCGCCAGATCGTAATCATGTTCATTGATCGCCTGACGTGCTGGCTCAAAGTTGTCAAACCAGTCGACAGTCATGCCACAGCTTTCCAGTTGAGCTTTGAGTAGTCCACCGCTGGCACGGTTGTCTTCCAGTAGCAGTGCTCTGCCGGCAAACCGGAAATCACTCATTCGTAACGAACGACGCAGGCCATTGAGAATGGCTTGTGGATCTGTCTTGTCCAACACATCGGTGACACCGCAGCTCATCGCTTCGATGAACAGGTTCTCCTGACTATCTGAGGACATCAGTAGAATAGGGGTAAACTGGTAAGACTCCATATCTCGAATACGACGCACTACCGGCTGATAATCCCCTGCGTCAAGGTGGCGGGTAATGGTGATCAGGCCGTAATCTTTTTTACGTAATGCCCGAAAAGCTTTATCTGCTGCGTCGAAACTATCGAGCTTGTGGCCAAGATGGTTGACGCAGCTTTCCAGAATTTGTTCAAAATGTCTGTTTGGTTCAATGCTAAGTATGTGCATAGAGGTACCGGTCCGGGATCAACACTGAGCTGATTCGGTGTTAATACTGAGGACTTCAATTTCACTGTCGCTGATGCGCCAGCGGATGTTCAGGTCATGTAGCCGGATACCATATTCTCGGGTGGTGTCTGACTTCTTATATGCCGGACGAGGATCGCAGCGCAGTACATCGACGATCTGTTGCCGCAGTGGTTGCTGATGTGTTTCGCTGTAAGCCCTGCACGCTTCTTCTGCCTGCTCAGTGAACTTAACCTCAAAGTCCAGAGTTTCAATCCGGTCGGCAAGAGTAAAGGTCGCATCCTCTACGAGGTCGGAGTAGGGCAGGTAGGGTTTAATATCGATGATAGGGGTTTGATCGAGCAGGTCTGCTCCGCTGACGTAGAGTAGTACTTTACCGTTCTCAGTGGTGACTCTATCCAGTTTTACCGGAGATAACCCCAAATGGTTCGGCCTGAATGGGGAACGAGTGGCAAACACTCCCAGTCGTTGGTTACCACCAAGCCTCGGTGGGCGAACTGTTGGTTGCCAGCCCTTATCAACGCATTCGCTGAAAATGAAGGTTAACCAGATATGGCTGCACTGTTCCAAGCCTCGAACCGCATCACGGTTGTTGAAAGGAGGCAGGAGTTCGATGGTTGCAACCATAGAGTTGACTAGCCCGGGTTGGCGGGGGATGCCAAATTTCTCTTTATAGCCGCTGTGAATGACACCAATCGGTTGAAGATTGTACTGCTGCATGTTGTCTCGTCTGAGAGCGGATTTACTGAGTGGTCAAAGCTAGATGATAAATAGACAGCAGAATAATACAACGCTGCTGTTATGAATATTCAGCTGAAATGGATCTTCTTCTACTATTTACTCAATAGTGTTAGCAGGCAGGCTTTAAAGGAGTGCGGTGTTGTATTGTCATGATACCGACCCAGTAACGAGAGATTTTTGCTGCTTGTTCGCCTAGTCTGTGTATGTGGCTGAGGGCATCAAGCAGATCTACGCTTTCCCTGCTTTTCAGGCGACCCGAGACGGTAGCCTCCAGTATTTGGTTCTTTAGCTGCTGATACTCCCGCTCAAGCCTCTCCATTGATACCGATGCCTCTCGGGAGGAAGTATCCTTTCTGGCGTCTATCTCACAGGCGTCGAGAAGTCGTATGGAATCTCTCTGGAAGTGATAAACGGCTAACTGAATATCCGGGTCACGCAGCTGGGTTAGTTTGTCGTAATAGTTGGGTAGCAAAGTCGATAGTCTAGCGACTTCATTCATATATCTGCCAAGCCTGATGGTTACTGGAAGAATATCGCAGGTTTCCTCGTCTAACCCGTGCTTGGCTAGCTGCTGGTTAAATTTCCCCAGTTTGTTTACCAGCCGATTGACGCTGTGAAGTTGTTTATTCATCTCTCCGTTGTGGATTTTTTCTGAGCTGATCGCCATCCGGGCCATTTGGTGACACAGGCCATCGATATACCCCAGTTCTTTTGCAATCGCCTCAAGGGCGAGATCGGGAGTCTTGGTCAAGGTCGAATCGAGATAGCGAGGATGGCCAAGGTCTTTGTCATAACCACTGTATAGTTTTTCGAGTTTGGCGACCAAGGGCTCAGTTAAGGGCCAGAGCAGTATTACGGCAGCGATATTGGCGCAGGTGTGAGCGGCAGCAAGAATGAATGCGGAAGAGCTTGTTAACTCATTGATTCGTGCGCTAGAGATTAACAGTGTCATCACGACGACTATCAGGGTGGTAAGGCAGTTAATCACCAGGTGAGCAATTGCCGCCCGACGCGCATTTGATGTGGTGCCGGTTGCGGTCAGTAAAATGGTTGAAGAAGTGCCTAACTGTGCGCCAGCCATAATTAATATAGCGTCACTTAGTGCCACCCCTCCTGATGCAAGTAGCGCCATAATAATCGCAATAGTGGCGGTTGCGGACTGCATCAGTACGGTTAGGAAAATACCGGTAAGCACCATTGCCATGGTGTAGTACTGTCCCGAATCTGATAGCTGAGGAAAGAGTGTCAGCTCCATCGTTCCCTGTTTGAGAAACTGCAAACTAAGGAAAAACAAGCCAAGTGCAGCCAGTGCTTTACCTGTCTGACCAAGGCGCTCGTTGCGACTGCTCAGACTGAGTAGCATCCCGACTCCCGCCAGTGGCAGTGCGAGTGCACTGAGGTTGAAGTCCAGCGCGGTACTGGCAAGTAGCCAGGTGGTCATAGTCGCGCCTATAGCGCAGCCACAAAGGAAGTTTACTGAACGGGAAAGAGAAAGGAGTCCGGCATTAACGAAACCGATGGTGGTGACAGTGACGGCGTTGGATGACTGTAGTAAACCTGTGACAAGCATGCCCGAAAACAAGGCTCGTATTCGGGAATCAGTGGCTCTTCGTAGGGTGGCTTTTAATGACGATCCGGCAGCCTTGCGGATGCTTCGGGTCATTAGTTGGATCGCAAGTATCAGTAGCCCGATACCCCCGAACAGATAAGAAAAAGCTGTAAACTCTGCCATTACACATCCTTTGCCATCACTGGCGCTGGCGGCTGCAGACAGAGGCCTCTGACCTGATACAGAGAAGGGCGTTAGTGCTCGCGGGGCGTAGCAGTGCCCGATCGGATATCTGTACTCCTGAGTTAGGTTGGAAAACCTGAGTTTAGTATTGTGATAAAGCGATGATGCAGTGACCTGGGTTCTCAGGTTTCCATGGTCTGGCTCGATAATGGCGCGCGCCACATGTTGCCGCAGCCGGGAAAAACACTCCGGATATATTAAACATGGACGCTAAACGCGAAGTTATCAACAAGAAACAGAAGTGCTCTTTATTAACGCTATCACTGCCTTGCCGGGATGGAGATCCATTTGGTCAGCTGCGCGGCGTGAAATCTGGGATAGCAAGAATCCCTGCTCCAGGCGTAGACGAATCAGACAGCTGTGTCCGTTTAGGGATACCATCTCATCGACGGTGACGCGTAATCTATTCTGATGGCTGCTATCATCATGATCTATGGTTGCGAGTGATACATCTCGAGCGGCAACGCGAAGCCGGATCCTGTCGCCAATATTGTGGCCAAGCGCTGGAAACCAGATCCGCTGGCCGCCTTTGCATTGAGCCTGTGTTAGGCCGTATCGATGATCATGTTTGCGAACGGTTGTTTCGAGCAGGCTGGCGGGCTCTTTGATATAAGGCTGCGTATGCAGTTGTGAGAAGGTTTCAATGGTATCGCCGAACGCTATCTGCCGACCTTTATCCAGTACCAGTGCAAAGTCCGTGAGTCGCAGCAGTTCATCTAGTTCATGGCTGACGTATAGCATTGGTATTTCATGGCTGTGCTGCAGCGCGCCTATAAAGTCGAGGATCAGTTCTCTCGAAGGGCGATCCAATGCACTCAGGGGTTCATCGAGAAGTATCAGTTCCGGTGCTGACAGTAGTGTACGGGCCAGAGATACACGTTGTGACTGACCGCCTGAGAGTTGGCTGGGTTTCAGGCTGAGTAATGGCTGTATATCAAGTGCAGCGATCAGGCTGTTAAAGCTGATCGCTGGCTCACGGTGCGCCAGTGAGGCTGCGAAATGAAGGTTCTCTTCCGCAGTCATGTGAGGAAACAGCCGGCCATCCTGAAAAACGTAACCGATCCGCCGTAGTCGCGGGTCAACATTAACGCCTGATTCGGAGTTGAACCATTCGGTACCATTAACACTGATTCGTCCCTGATGTGGAGTATCCAGGCCCGAAATCAGGCGTAGCAAGGTTGTTTTGCCACAACCTGAAGGGCCAAAGATAGCTGTGATGCCTTTCAGTGGTAGGTGGGAATCGAGCTGAAGGGAGAACTGCTCTGAAGCTTGATAGTTAAATTCCAGTGCCAGCTTCACAATACGGCTCTCCGCTGTGTCATCTGGCGGCGGTTCAGACTGTACATGCTGATCAGCATCGCAAGTGAGAACACTAATAGTCCTGCTGCCAGGTAGTGCGCTCTTTGATATTCCAGTGTCTCAACGTGATCATAGAGCGCGATAGCAAGTACCTGGGTTTCACCGGGAATATTCCCTCCGATCATCAGCACCACGCCAAATTCACCAACCGTGTGTGCGAAACCTAGTGCCGCAGCTGTTAAGAAAGAACGTCGGCAAAGCGGCATGACTATTTTTTGGAACTGAGTCTTTCGATCCGCACCTAGTATTCTGGATGCTTCTAATAACTTCGGATCAAGTTGCTCAAAGGCGTTCTGTAAGGGCTGAATCACAAATGGCATTGAATAGAGCACAGACCCGATGACCAGGCCTGAGAAGCTGAAAGCGAGAGATGATCCAGTCAGGTGTTGCCAGCTGGCTCCAAATGGGTGTTCTGGTGAAAAGGCCAGCAACAGGTAAAAGCCAAGGACAGTAGGGGGTAAGATCAGAGGTAGCGCAACCGTAGCCTCAAAAAGAGGTTTTATACGACTGCGGGTCTGCGCCAGCCACCAAGCTGCGGGTGTGCCTAACAGCATTAAGATCGCTGTGCTGGTAGCGGCGAGTTTCAAGGTGACCCAAACGGCCATTAGGTCCTGATTGGAAATCCAGTCCACTATTAAGGCCGTCCTATACTGCTGTATCCCTGTCGGGAAATGAGGTCGCGACCGGTTTCACTTTTTAGAAACGCAGCAAAGCGATGCGCAAGGTCGTTTTCAGACGCGCGTTTCAGTACGACTGCATCCTGCCTGATCGGTTGGTGAAATTCTGCCGGAACAGCGGTCAACTGTGTTGCTGGTATCCCTAGTTGAACCATTTGTGAGCGAGCGACTAAGCCATCCCTGACATTACCGCTTTGAACAAACTGAAGTGTCTGGGCGATATTGGTTCCTGAGATCAGTTTCGGTCCATCGACGCCGGCAGGTAACAACGCTGCGAGAGTCTCCTGAGCTGCTGCACCATAAGGGGCTGTGCGGGCGTTGGCAATTGCCAGTCGGTCAAGTTTCGTCAGCTCCGCTAAGGCTTGATTACGGCGGTGTGGATGCCACCAGACCAGTTCCCCTAAGGCATAGGTAAAGTGGGATTCAGGTACTACCAGATAGCGATCAACTAGTAGGGCGGGTCTCAGACTGTCTGCTGAGAGGAATATGTCGTAAGGTGCCCCATTCACTATTTGCGTGAAGAGAACGCCAGTCGACGCGCTACTCACTCTGATCTTGTCATCAGCCTCGGCTGGAAAGTGCTCGATCAGAGTCTCGAGTGGTGCTTTAAAGTTTGCAGCTACCGCGATGTTAAGCTGTTCTGCCAGACTCAATCCAGGAAGTGACAACAGCAGGCAGACGAACAAAGTTCTCATTCTTTCTCCGCAGATGAACGGCTGAAGGGAGGGTACGAACAGACTCCGAAGACTATTAACAGGACCTATTCCCTTCTTGTTTGGCCAATCTATCAGATATTACCTCGAAAACTATTGTTTGTAGTCAACTGTTGTGGGGCCAGAATGCAGCTGGCGTTCGGGCCAGTACCCAAATGTAGACGCGATCTGCGCCTTGATTCAGTAGCGTGCGTGTGAGCTCATTCACAGTGGCGCCAGTTGTCATTACATCGTCGATAATAATGAAAGTTCCTCCATCGATCGGCTTGCTCTCGAATGCGCCCGCCAGGTTTCTTTTGCGTTGTGTTGAAGACAGCTCCTTTTGCTTCTGAGTATTTTTGACTTTCTTCACTATGTTGCAGTTAGTCGTTATGCCTGTGGCTTTGGATAGATGCCGGGATAAAATCTCAGCCTGGTTGAAACCTCGCTCATTAAGTTGAGTCCGGTGCATCGGGACAGGTATCAACTGCGCGTTTTGGGTTATCTCTGAAGGCGGCGGTTGGTTGCTCATCAGTGTTGCCAGTGCAGGTATCCACTCCGGGTGATTGTTGTGTTTGATTTGAGAAAGCAGCTGGCTGATAGGAAAATCGTAATCCAGACAGCTGAAACATTGCTGATAAGTGGGTGGTTTTTGCTGACAACGGGAGCAGTTGGCCTCGGTCGAATATGTCAGAGGTAGAGCGCATTTCGGACAGCGATAGCGGCTTCTGGCCAGATCGGCGATACAGGCTTGGCAGATACCTGTTCCTGATGTGTCCTTTCCTGCACAGAGAATACATTGCTGTTTAATTTTTGATCTGAGGTTTACCTTTGCCCAATGCATAAGTTGACAGTTCCTTCTGTCGATATATCATTGCGTTCAATAATGATGATCTGATCTCTTTGATCATACTGCAGAGAATTAAGAGGATCCTACCGGGATGCAAGAGCGAGCGCCAATCCGCCACGACTGGACCAAAGAAGAAGTAAAAGCCCTGTTTGAGCTGCCGTTTAACGACCTGTTGTTCAAGGCGCAGACAGTGCATCGTCAGCACTTTGATCCGAATGAAGTACAGGTAAGTACTCTGCTTTCGATCAAAACAGGCGCATGCCCGGAAGACTGTAAGTATTGTCCGCAAAGTGGCCACTACAACACAGGCCTTGAAAAAGAGCGTCTGCTGCAGATTGAAAAAGTACTGGAAAAGGCGCGTCAGGCGAAAGCATCTGGTTCTACCCGCTTCTGTATGGGTGCTGCCTGGAAGCATCCTCGCGAAAAGGATATGCCTTACGTGCTGGAAATGGTACGTGAAGTAAAGGCTATGGGTCTGGAAACCTGCATGACCCTAGGTATGTTGGATCAGGACAAGGCTGACCAGCTGGCAGATGCCGGACTGGATTATTACAACCATAACCTGGATACCTCCCCAGAATTCTACGACAAGATTATCACCACGCGTAGCTACCAGGATCGTCTGGATACTCTGAACCATGTTCGTGAGTCAGGTATGAAGATCTGTAGTGGCGGCATCCTCGGCATGGGGGAAACTGCATCTGACCGTTATGGCCTGTTGATGCAACTGGCGAATATGCCGGTTCAGCCAGAAAGTGTGCCAATCAATATGCTGGTTAAGGTAAAAGGTACGCCACTGGAGAATGTGGATGATCTGGATCCGTTGGAATTCATTCGTAACATTGCTGTTGCCCGTATCATGATGCCTGCGTCCCATGTGCGCCTTTCCGCCGGTCGTGAAAAAATGAGCGATGAGATGCAGGCGATGGCGTTTTTTGCCGGTGCCAACTCAATTTTCTACGGTGAGTGTCTGCTGACAACTCCAAACCCTGAGACGCATCGCGACCTGCAGCTCTTCAAACGTCTGGGTATTAATCCTGAACAGCGTATCTCTGAAACAGATGAAACTCAGGAAGCTGCATTGGTGAAAGATATCCAGAAGCATCAGGATAGTCAGCACTTCTACGAAGCCTGATAACGGTTGCTAACCAATAGTGTCCGGCCAGGCTGGCTTTGCTCGCCTGGTCTTTGCCCGTAGCTGGATTTTCTATGTCTTTTGACAAGCTCGAAGAAGCGCTGCAGCTGCGAAAGCAGCAATCACTTTATCGTCAGCGTCGTACTCTACAAAGCCCACAGGAACCAGAAGTGGTCGTTGATGGCCGCCGTTATCTGGCCTTCTGCTCAAATGATTATCTTGGACTCGCTAATCATCCAGACGTGATTCAGGCTCTGAAAGATGGGGCCGACCGTTATGGTGTTGGTGGCGGGGCATCTCATCTGGTCAATGGACACAGTGCAGCCCACCATGAGCTGGAAGACGCGCTTGCTGAATTTACCGGTCGTGATCGGGTCTTGTTGTTTTCGACCGGCTATATGGCGAACCTGGGGGCAGTCAATGCACTGCTCGATAAACAGGATGCGGTCTTTCAGGATCGATTGAATCATGCCTCTTTACTGGATGCTGGGTTACTAAGCGGCGCGCGTTTTCAGCGCTATTTGCATAATGATCCGGCAAGTCTGGAAACCAAATTGAACCGCACCGAAGCGCGTCGGAAACTGGTAGTAACCGACGGTGTATTCAGCATGGACGGTGATTTGGCAGATCTGCCTGCAAAGGCTTCACTGGCAGCAAAACACGATGCCTGGCTGATGGTAGATGATGCGCATGGTTTTGGCTGTTTGGGAGAGCAGGGCGGTGGTATTGCAGAACATTTCGGACTTGGGCAGGAGCAGCTCCAGGTATTGGTTGGAACACTAGGTAAGGCTTTTGGTACATCTGGTGCCTTTGTCGCTGGTTCTGAGGCATTGATTGAGACACTGATTCAGTATGCTCGTCCCTACATCTATACCACGAGTATGTCTCCGGCGATTGCTACCGCGACGCTAACCAGTCTGCGATTGCTACAGCAGGAAAGCTGGCGCCGGGATAAGTTGCAAAAACTTATTGCCCGCTTCCGGTCTGGCTGCGAACAGCTTGGTTTAGAGCTGATGGATTCTCCAACACCTATTCAGCCGATATTGATTGGCGAAGCCGATAAAGCGATGGCGATTGCCGCTGAGTTGGAACGGCAGGGAATCTTTATTACTGCGATCAGGCCGCCGACGGTGCCTGCCGGGAGCGCTCGTTTACGTGTCACTTTATCTGCCAGCCACAGCGAGGCACATATTGATCGTTTGCTGGAAGCGTTCTCGACGATCGCGGGAAAAAACTTTTTATGATTAATGTACAGATAACGGGTGATACCTCTTTACCGCGTTTGGTGCTTCTTCACGGCTGGGGTATGTCGTCAGAGGTTTGGATGCCGGTTGTGGATAAGTTGGCTCAGAACTTCTGTGTTCAGACCATCGATCTGCCCGGCCTAGGCGCAAGTCTCGTTAGCGATAAAGTTGAATCTCTGGAACAAGTGGCAGGTTGGCTGGTTGAAGAGGTTGATGCCCCTGCGATCTGGTTGGGTTGGTCTTTGGGCGGCAATATTGCGATGCAGGTTGCTGCCATGGCTCCCGAAAAGGTAAAAGCGCTGATTACTGTCGCGACTAATCCAAGTTATGTGGAAAAGAGTGACTGGCAAGAGGCTATGGCCTCTGGTGTCTATCAGGCGTTCTATGATGATGTTGCCGCTAAGGGGCCTGCCGCATTAGCAAGATTTCTGATGCTGATGGTGCAGGGGAGTACTGATGCGAGATCACTGACCCGCCAGCTGAAGCCAATGATCAAAAGTGATCATGCAGATCGTTGGCAGCTATTGGAAACTTTGGGATTGTTAGAGCACGACTGTCGCCCCTTATTGGATCAGGTAAGTGCACCTCAACTCCATATCCTCGGTGCAAAGGATCCATTAGTTCCTGCATCTGCTTATCATGCGACAGTAAAGAGTTATCCAGACGCCCAGTGCGAATTGTTTGAACAGTCGGGACATCTGCCATTTCTATCTGAGCCGGACCGTTTTGTTGCTGCAGTAGCGGATTTCTCCGGAAAAGTTTCATGACCGCTATGATCGATAAAAGCCGTATCGCTGAGTCATTTAGTCGTGCTGCCAGCAGCTACGACAGCGTAGCTGAGCTGCAACGCGAAGTTGGAGCTGAGTTGTTAGAGCGTCTGCCGAACTTTTCCGCTAACCGAGTGATGGATCTGGGGAGTGGCACTGGTTGGTTTACCGGACAGCTGGCGGAGTGCTATCCGTCGTCCCGATTGATATCACTCGATCTTGCATTCGGTATGTTGCAGTATTCGCGAGCTCAGCGGCCTTCGCCTCGTTGTGACTGGCTATGTGCAGATGCAGAGCAATTACCACTGAAGGATCAGTCGATCAGTCTGATTTACTCGAGTCTAGCGGTTCAGTGGTGTGAACGTCCCGAATTGTTAATGAGTGAAATCGACCGGGTGCTCGAGCCGGGTGGTTATTGCCTGTTGGCGACACTTGGCCCGGATACGCTGGTGGAACTCCGCAACGCCTGGGCTGCAGTTGATCAGTATGTCCATGTGAACCGTTTCATCAGTGCAGAGCAGTTGCTGTCGGGCAAACCAGGGTCGTTGCAGCTGGAGAGTCTGACCGAGAGCGTCAAAACATTGCAATATCCCCGGTTGCGGGATCTGACGGATGAGCTGAAAAAGCTCGGTGCACATAATATGAATGCAGGCCAGCAAACCGGTCTGACCAGTCGGCAGCGGGTGCGTCTGTTTAGTCAGGCATATGAGGAGATGAGGCTGGAGAATGGCATGTTGCCAGCCAGCTATCAGGTTTACTTTATCGTGCTGCAGAAGGCAGAGGGTTAACGATGGCGAAGAAAAAGTTCTTTATTGCAGGTACAGATACAGATGTAGGCAAGACTGTTGTGACGGCAGGTTTGTTGCAGGCAGCTAATAATCGCCAGCTAAGTACTATTGGCCTCAAGCCTCTGGCTGCCGGTTGCGAAGTAACCGATCAAGGCCTGCGCAATAGTGACGCACTGCTGTTGCAGAAAACAGCTTCTCAAGCGTTGAGTTACGAACAGGTTAACCCTGTTGCGTTCGAACCGCCTATTGCACCTCATATTGCCGCACAACGAGAAGGTCGGATGCTAAGTGCTGAGCGGTTGGCGGCATACTGCCGTGGTGTTTTACTGCAGCCGTGTGATTTTGTGTTGATTGAGGGGGCTGGAGGGTGGCGAGTTCCGCTGAACCCGCGTGAGACATTAGCAGTCCTGCCAAAAGCGCTCGGGACGCCGGTCATTCTGGTTGTTGGAATGCGTCTGGGATGTCTTAATCACGCCTTGCTAACAGCTGAAACTGTGGCGAAAGATGGCTTGCGGGTTGCCGGTTGGGTGGCTAATCGAGTTGATCCTGATATGTCCTGCTATCAGGAGAATCTGGATACACTGAAGGGTATGTTCCGGGCGCCTTGCCTGGGCGAAGTACCTTACCTTGATGACCCCGTGCCGGAGCGGGTAGCCGAGTATCTGGATATCAGTCCACTATTTGAAGAGTAGTAAAATAACCTCTTCGAGACTGAACAAAAACTGACCAAGTGTTGTCTCTGTACTATACTAAGTGCGGTGATAGGTGTAACTGCCTCTCGCCGCTGTCCGTTTGGGCATGAGTAGAAATTTCTGGGGAGCAACACAATGCAGATCAGCAATGCGATCAGTACGCCGCTGGTAACCGGTGCCGCGCCGGAGCAGGATCTGCGTGTCAGAACGGATGCCCGCAATGGGGTCGTTCGCAGTGAGCTTAATCCCGTTCAGAAAAAGTCCGCAACCGAATTAGCTGTTGAGGCCGAAGAAACCGGCAGCTCCGAAGAGCTTGCTAGTGGTGGCAGCGCGAGTCAGTCAGTTGGATCAACCGCTAAGACGAATGAGTTCTCCGCAAATCGAAACACGGTCGAAGCTCAGCAGCTTGAAAAAGAGCAGCAGTTGATTCGTGAGCTGGCCGAGCGTGATCGCGAGGTACGCAATCACGAACAAATTCATGCTTCTATCGGCGGGCAGTATGCAGGGGCACCTTCATACTCATACGAGCTAGGTCCCGACGGCAGGCTCTACGCAACGGCTGGTGAAGTCAAGATTGATACATCTTCTGTACCTAATGATCCACAGGCAACACTGGAAAAAGCTGAGATTATTCAGCGTGCCGCACTGTCTGTACCTGAACCTTCAAGTGCCGATCGGCAGGTTGCTGCGCAGGCCCGCTTGATGGCTGCCGAAGCGAGGGCTCAAATTGTTCGGCAGGAGGAAGCAGAAAGAGCTGCTGCGAATGAAGAGCGAGCCGAAGGCGCTGAAGAAACTGAGCAGGAACGGGAGCCTGAAATTAGCGCCCGGGAAGCCCGTGAACAAGCCGATGAAGATGCAAGTGTCACAGCGCAGCGTCTTAATGAATTCAATGAACGTCTTGAAGAGATAAACGACCGCTTAAAGGATGTAAACCAGCGTTTAGTTGATGCAGGCGTATTCGAAAAATTATTCCCAACCGGTACTTTGCTTGATCAGGAAGCCTGAGCTTTTCTGAATGCTGCCGGTGTAATCTTATAAAAACTTCTGAATCTATTACTGAAATGGCTCTGGCTGGAGAATCCGCACTGCATTGAGATCTCGGCCAACGGCAGTGTGCTTGAACGCAGCAACAGGTTTGCTCGGTTAAGCCTCCTTTCCATCACATACTGGTGTGGCGGAACTCCAAATGAACGTTTAAACATTCTGGCAAAGTGATATTCACTGAGGTTGGCAAAGATCGCGAGCTCGGCCAGCGTTAATGGTTGATCCAGATGGCTTTCGATATATTCGAGCAGCTTCTTTTGCATAAAAGGAGCGAGACCACCTTTGATCTCCGGTAATGTAGCCTCGTAAGAGCAGTAATTCTTCAGCAGGTGGATCAGCAGCATATCGCTGGCACTGCTAAGACTGAGTTGATCTGCTTTATCCTGCCAGTTCAGAGGCATCAGTACCTGCTGACAAAAATGGTTCACCCAGCGATCTTCGAAAAAAGTCAGATCCTGAAGCTCCAGAGCATTACTACCCTTGTCCTGAATCCGCTCAGCCATCCCTTTGAGTTGCTGTTCCGAAAAATACAGATGCATAAAACGGATTTCACCAGCCACATCCCAGTCTGATTCATGATTTCCCGGCATCAGGCAGATGCGACCAGGTGCGCCTCCACCGATAGAGCGTTGCCGGAACAGTCTGCGAATATCATGGCCACCATCAAGGTAACAGCTAAGTGTGTGATGCCCTGGGTGCTGATAACGGGTCAGGTCAGACTCTTCCCGGTGCCAGATAGCCACACTCGAACCATTACCCAGCTCAGCATTGTTCTCCAATACCGCATTGGTCTGCGAAAGGCAGTGGTAGACAGGTTGGGTTAGGATGGAATCAGACAAAATAAAACCGCAGGATTAAAACATTAATGCTGTGACACTGGGAATCTGTGATGAATTCGACAGCGTCACCGACTCTCTATCCTAATGTTGTATGACTATTAGCGACAATATGCCAGCAAAAAATAGCGCAAGAATATGCAAAAGAAGCAAGATCGGGTAAGAAGGCTTGGTGTGGATTAGCCACAATGCACAGACTAGAAAATCTGTTTTGTGGTGTAGTAGATGTTTAATACCAGTTTATATTTGATGACTGTGCTGATCTGGGGAACGACCTGGATAGCGATAAAACTTCAGTTGGGAGAGGTAGAAGTACAGGCTTCTATTATCTACCGTTTTGCGATCGCAGGTCTGGTGATGTTCGCAATTCTGCTACTGAGCCGTCGTCTGCAGCCACTGAATAAAAATGACCACCTGTTTTGTGTGTTACAGGGCTGCTGTCTGTTTTGTTTTAACTTCTACTGTTTTTACAGTGCAACTGGTTATATCAGCAGCGGGTTAGCATCGGTAGTCTTTTCGTTAGCGACGGTGATGAATGCCGTTAATAACCGGATATGGTACGGCAAAAAGCCAACTGCTCGGGTGGTTGCTGGATCAGCAGTGGGGCTGGTCGGTATCGCATTACTGTTCTGGCCGGAAATCAGTGCTGAGCAATTCGGTCAGGATGCTTTGTTAGGACTAGGCTTGGCCGCGCTTGGTACCTGGTTCTTCTCAATGGGAAATATGATCTCGGTGCGGCATCAGTCTAAGGGCCTGAAACCACCTTCAACCAATGCGTGGAGTATGTTTTATGGTGTGACTGTGCTGAGTTCTCTTGCTCTGTTTCAGGGTGTGGAGTTCAGCTTCAGTACTGATCCTGTCTACTTGTACTCGCTGCTGTATCTGGCAATTCCGGGGACTGTTATCGCCTTCACCACCTATCTGATGTTGGTGGGGCGAATCGGTGCCGATAAAGCTGCATACAGTACTGTTATGTTCCCGGCGGTAGCTTTAACTATCTCAACCTGGTTTGAGGGCTACGAATGGAGTTCTGTGGCAGTTGCCGGGTTTATTCTTGTGCTTGCGGGTAACCTGATGATCTTCGCCAGATTGCCCGCAAGAATGGCACTCAGGCCTGCAGAAAGTTAAGCACTAACTTTGAGAACAACTCGGGTTTTTCGGCGTGTGGCCAGTGTCCTGCGCCCTGAATCAATTTATAGGTGGCTGTCGGGAATAGCTCCAGTATCTGTTCGCGATGTTCGGGGAGTATGTAATCTGAGTTAGCCCCCTTGATGAAGAGGGTTGGCCCTTGGAACGGTTTACCGGCTGGAGGCTTGGAGATATGTATGTACTCACTATGGAGTGCCGGCAGGTTCATCCGCCAGCTGAAGCCGCCTGATTCGTTTCGGTAGAGGTTTTTTAGCAGGAATGCCCTAACCGATAGCTCGGGAACTTTTTCTGCCAGTACCTTATCCGCTTCAGAGCGTGACTTGAGGTTTTCAAGGTTAATCGCAAACAAACCTTCAAATACATCATCATGGTGAGGCGTGTACTGAACCGGGCTGATGTCCGCGATGATCAGACGTTTTACTTTTTCTGGATGGCTCAAGGCTAGTTGCATAGCTGCTTTCCCGCCCATTGAATGGCCTAATATTAGCGCCGAGTCCAGTTCAAGGTGAGTCATCAGTTCCGCGATGTCGTCCGCCATTGCTGGATAGCTCATCTCATCGCTGTGAGGGGAGCGGCCATGATTACGCATGTCTACAGCGATAACCTGAAAGTGTTCAGCCAGTGTTTTGATCTGGCTACCCCAGTTCTCCAGAGTGCCAAATAATCCATGAAGGATTACTAGTGGCTCGCCGTCGCCTTTAATCTGGTAATTCAATAGCATGCGTACAATGTTTCCATCTAAAAAAAACCGCACTAAGTGCGGTTTTGATTTTCTGATTTGCTCTGGGTTCTTAGTTACAGAACCGCCAGCAGTTCGACATCGAAGATCAGGGTTGCGAACGGTGGGATACCGCCCGGAGAACCGTTCTCACCGTATGCCAGGTTGTATGGTACGTACAGACGCCATTTCGCACCTGGGTTCATCAGCTGCAGGGCTTCAGTCCAGCCAGCGATTACACCACCAACAGGGAATTCTGCTGGCTGGCCGCGATCGTAAGAGCTGTCGAATACTTTGCCATCGATGAATGTGCCGTGGTAATGAGTACGAACAGTCGATGCAGCGGTCGCTTTTTCCGCACTCTCGTCACCGGCTTCAATGATCTCATACTGCAGGCCGGATTCCAGTACAGTGACTGCGTCACGCTGGCCGTTATCTGCCAGGAATTTTTCACCCTCAGCAGATGCTTCTTTGGCAGCTGCTTGCTGAGCTTCCTGAATGCGCTTGTTAATTTCGTTAAACGCTGCCTGGATATCGGCAACAGGCACACGTAGTTCATCACCGTTGAAAGAGTCGCGGATGCCTACTGCTACAGCGTCAAGGTCAACGCCTTCGAAACCGTTCTGTGCCAGCTGGTCGCCCATCTGGCGACCAATGCCGTAGCTGGCATGTTGTTCCAGAGTTTCCAGTTTAATATCGGACATTCTGAATCCTAAATCTGTAAAGCTTGAAAGATTGCGCAGCCTAACATATCAGCCCGGTTATTGCTTGTGCAGGAAGAGCATTGGGTCGACCCGGGTATTATTCAGACTGATGCTCCAGTGTAAGTGGGCGCCCGTTACCCGGCCCGTTTTTCCTACTTTACCAAGTCGTTGGCCTTTGCTGAGTTTGTCGCCTTTATTGACCATGATTTCGCTTAGATGACAGTACAGGCTGGTCATACCATTGCCGTGATCCAGTATCACAGTTTTGCCGTTGAAGAAGTAATCTCCTGTTGCTACAACCGTAGCAGCGCCCGGGGCAATAATTGGGGTTCCTTTGGGAGCGGCGATATCTAGTCCGCTGTGTGGCTTACGTGGTTGGTTGTTGAAAAAGCGACGCAAGCCAAATGGGCTGCTGAACGGGCCTGTTGTCGGAAGTTCTAATTTTAGGCCGTGCTGTAAGGGCTTGCTCCAGCTGAGAAAGGCAGCGTCCATCTCCGCTCGTTCCTTTTTCCAGCGCTCGGCATCTGCCGGGTCAGGATTAACATGACGTTTGTTTTTTATGGTCAGATATTGGCTTTTATAAGACTTACCAGTGATGTCGAAGTAGTAGGATTTTCCATCAGCTCGCAGATGCTGTTTCTTCTCGGGAGCAGCGGATAGGGGGATGCCAACAACTGCTAGCCAAGGTGCCTGATTGGCATATTTAGTGTTAGTACTGCTCACGACCATGACTCTGTCGCCTTTATACCAGGCGGTAGGGAGTCTGGAGAGCTTGGTTTCGGTGAGTGGTAGAATGGTAACGCCACCGGGAATTCTTGATTCGATTGGCAATTCCAGTGCAGCTGCATTCCAGCTGACAACGCACAACAGAAGAAGTCGTAGCATCAGCTTGTTTCCTCGATGGTGTCGACGATGCTGATGACTTTGCCGCTACTCAAGCGGGTGTGGATAAGGTCTCCTGGTTTCAGCTCCGTTGCCTGATGAATAACTGATTGGTCCGGGCGTTGAGTAATGGAGTAGCCGCGTTCCAGCGTAGCTAGTGGGCTAACGGTATTGAGACGGCCTGAAACTGCGCTGAGTTTTAGTCTGGACTGAATCAACTGGCTATTGATTTGGCGTTGCAGGCGCTCTTTTAACTGTTCTACCTTAGCGGCAGTTTGGAGCAATTTATGCTCTGGTGCTTGTTGCTGCAGTCTTTCGCGAAGGTGCTGAAGCTGCTGCTGATCTCGGTAAAGGCGCTGTTTAACTGCCTGCCGTAAGCGGATCTCCAGTCCATCCAGACGTTGCGCGCGTTCTGCTAACCTTTCGCCAGGGTGACGTAGTCGCTGACGTAGGTGCCTCAACTGTTGCTGTTTTGCTGCCAGTTGAAGCTGCATTCGCTGTTTCAGTCTGAGCTGTAACTGTTCCAGTCGTATCGTCTGTTGAGAATAGTCCGGGCTGAGTAGCTCTGCTGCAGCAGAAGGGGTCGCCGCTCTCATATCTGCCACAAAATCACTAATGGATACATCTACTTCATGGCCAACCGCACTGACAATGGGGATGGTGCAGTTGAAGATCGCCCGTGCTAACTGCTCGTTGTTAAAACTCCAGAGGTCCTCCAGTGAACCGCCGCCTCGGCCAAGAATTAAAGCGTCACACTCACCGTGTTGTTGTGCCAGCTGTAAAGCCCGACAAAGTTGCGGGACGGCTTCTTCGCCCTGAACGGCTGCAGGGTAGATAGTGACAGGAATGCCTGGGCAGCGCCTGTTTAGAACGGTGAGAATATCGTGGACAGCAGCCCCGGTACGGGATGTGATAATCCCTATATGAGCGGGCCGTTCCGGCAGAGGTTGTTTGTGCTGCTGATCAAAAAGGCCCTCATACTGGAGCTGTTTCTTAAGCGCCTCAAAGGCCTGTTGCAGAGCGCCTGTGCCGCTCTCCTCCATATGCTCACAGATTAACTGAAAATCACCGCGTCCTTCATACAGGCTGACTTTAGCCCGAACTTCGACCTGATCACCATTTTTCGGGCGTATGTTGAGGAACTGGCTGCGATTGCGAAACATTGCGCAGCGCACTTGGGCACGTTCATCTTTTAGTGTGAAATACCAGTGCCCGGAGCTTGGGCAGACGAAGTTGGATATCTCTCCCTGAACCTGAATGAACATGAAGGAGCTTTCCAGCAGCGACTTCGCTTGTCGGTTAAGTTCAGAGACGGTAATGGCGTGTTTTTGTGGTGATCTGGAGCTATGCATCAGGGCATCTTATACGAACAGTTCCTGAAGAGTGAATCGACCCATGAGGAAAATTTTCGCCGCAGCCCTGAATCGCGCATTAGTTATGCGACTTAGCAATAACGATAACGCTATATTTCATTGTTTGGTCCGGGCGCATCAGGTATAATTTTGCGTTTAATTTTCCACTGATACAGGTTGGCTGAGTAATGTTGCGAATCGCTGAGGATGCACTCACTTTTGATGATGTTTTGCTGATCCCGGGATACTCTGAGGTTCTGCCGAAAGATGTTTCATTGAAAACTCGCCTGACCAAAGAGATTGAGCTGAATATCCCACTGGTTTCTGCTGCTATGGATACAGTTACTGAATCCGGTCTGGCAATTGCTATGGCGCAGGAAGGCGGTATCGGGATTATTCACAAAAACCTGACTATCGAACAGCAGGCTACTGAAGTTCGTCGGGTTAAAAAATATGAAGCAGGTATCGTAAACGATCCTGTGATTTGCAGCTCCGACATGACTGTTGGTGAGCTGCGTGCTCAGGCTGATCGCCTTGGCTTCTCCGGCTTCCCGGTTGTTGATAACGGTGAACTGGTTGGTATCGTAACCAGCCGTGATATGCGTTTCGAGAACTACCTCGACGCCACTGTTGCTTCGATCATGACACCGAAAGATCGTCTGGTTACCGTTGAAGAAGGTGTTGATCCTGACAAAGTTCGTAACCTGCTACGTAAGCACCGCATTGAGAAGATCCTGGTGGTTGACGCAAGCGGTAATGAACTGCGCGGCATGATGACCGTTAACGACATGAACAAAGCTAAGGCTTACCCAAATGCGGCGAAAGACGAGAAAGGTCGTCTGATCGTCGGTGCAGCGGTAGGTACTGGCCCTGAGACTGAAGATCGTGTGAAAGCCCTGGCTGAAGCTGGTGTTGATGTTGTAATCGTCGATACTGCGCATGGCCACTCGAAAGGTGTTATCGATCGCGTCGCCTGGGTTAAGGCAAACTTCCCTAAAGTACAGGTGATCGGTGGCAACATCGCAACGGCTGAAGCAGCAATCGCGCTGGCTGATGCGGGTGCTGATGGTGTTAAGGTTGGTATCGGCCCTGGTTCTATCTGTACTACTCGTATTGTTGCTGGTATCGGTGTGCCTCAGATCTCCGCTGTTGCGAACGTAGCGACTGCGCTGAAAGAGCGTGGTGTACCTGTGATCGCGGACGGTGGTATCCGTTTCTCTGGTGATTTAGCTAAAGCTGTAGCTGCGGGTGCTTCTGCAGTGATGGTTGGCTCGATGCTGGCAGGTACAGATGAAGCTCCAGGTGAAGTAGAACTCTTCCAGGGACGTGCGTTTAAGTCCTATCGTGGTATGGGTTCTCTGGGTGCTATGTCTCAGAGTACAGGTTCTTCTGACCGCTACTTCCAGGATGCTACTAAAGGCGTTGAAAAGCTGGTTCCTGAAGGTATTGAAGGTCGTGTAGCTTGTAAAGGTCCTATGGCGGGTGTAGTTCACCAGCTGGTTGGAGGCCTGCGTGCTTCAATGGGTTATACCGGAAGCGCTGATGTTGAGACTATGCGCACCAAACCACAGTTTGTACGTATTACTAACGCTGGTATGGCGGAGAGTCATGTTCACGATGTGAGCATTACTAAAGAAGCGCCGAATTATCGCGTCGGATAAGATTTTTATAATCCCCGAAAGGTGGGGCGGTGTTTGAACCGCCCCATTTTTTTTTTGCTGGCTTGCTCCGGTAACGGTGGAGACACTGGAAAGATGACAAAAGACATTCATGCTCAACGAATCCTGATTCTGGATTTTGGTTCTCAATACACTCAGCTGATCGCTCGTCGCGTACGTGAAATCGGCGTTTACTGCGAGATTTATCCTTGGGACATTAGCGCGGACGATATTCGTGCATATGCTCCGAAAGGTATTATTTTGGCGGGTGGTCCTGAGTCAGTGACTGAGGGAGACTCACCACGTGCGCCTGAACTAGTGTTTGAGCTTGGCGTTCCTGTTCTGGGTATCTGTTACGGTATGCAGACCATGGCTGAGCAGATGGGTGGTAAGGTTGAAGGCTCTGACCATCGTGAATTTGGTTATGCGCAGGTTCGTCTGAACGACAGCCCTAGTCGTTTGCTGGAAGGCATTGAAGATCATCTGTCCAATAACGGCTCTATGCTGCTGGATGTATGGATGAGCCACGGCGACAAGGTGACAGAGCTGCCGGAAGGTTTCTCTGTTATTGCGTCTACTGATTCAGCACCTATCGCAGCTATGTGCCATCCGGGCAAGGCTTTCTTCGGTGTTCAGTTCCACCCTGAAGTGACCCACACTAAACAGGGCGGCCGTATTCTGGAGCGTTTCGTAGTTGATATCTGTGGTACGGAAACACTTTGGAACCCAGCGAACATCATCAATGATCAGATTGAGAAGGTTCGTCAGCAAGTTGGTGACAGAAAAGTACTGCTGGGCCTATCTGGTGGTGTCGACTCTTCTGTAGTAGCAGCGCTGCTGCATAAGGCGATTGGTGATCAACTGACCTGTGTATTCGTTGATAACGGCCTGCTGCGCAAAAATGAAGGCGATCAGGTTATGGAAATGTTCGCCAACAATATGGGCGTTCGTGTTATCCGTGCTGATTCAGAAGATCTCTTCCTGGGTCGCCTGCTGGGTGAGAACGAGCCAGAAGCTAAGCGTAAGATTATCGGTAATACATTTATCGAAGTATTCGACGACGAAGCTGAGAAACTAAAAGACGTGAACTTCCTGGCTCAGGGGACAATTTACCCTGACGTTATCGAATCTGCTGCTGCGAAAACTGGTAAGGCACACGTGATTAAGTCTCACCACAATGTGGGCGGTCTGCCAGAAGATATGAAGTTCGAGCTGGTCGAGCCTCTGCGCGAACTGTTCAAGGACGAAGTGCGTAAGATCGGTCTGGAGCTGGGTCTGCCGTACGATATGGTATATCGTCACCCATTCCCGGGACCGGGTCTTGGTGTTCGTATCCTCGGTGAGGTTAAAAAAGAGTACGCTGATATCCTGCGTGAAGCAGATGCGATCTTCATTGAAGAGCTGCACAAGGCAGACTGGTACCACAAGACCAGCCAGGCGTTTGCGGTATTCCTGCCTGTGAAATCTGTAGGCGTTGTAGGTGATGGTCGTCGTTATGAATACGTGATTGCGCTGCGTGCTGTTGAAACCATCGATTTCATGACTGCTCGTTGGGCGCACCTGCCGTATGAGCTGCTGGAAACTGTTTCTAGCCGCATCATTAACGAGATTCCACATGTATCTCGCGTGACTTACGATGTTAGCTCTAAGCCGCCAGCAACGATTGAGTGGGAGTAAGTTCCCAGATAAGAAAAAGCCCGCTTAGCGGGCTTTTTTTTGCGGTATAGTAAGTCCGATGTTTGCAGAGTAATGAGTTTTATCTTGGAACAGGAACAGCAAAAGTGGATGTCTCATGCGCTTGCTCTGGCTGAGCGTGCCGCCTCTCTGGATGAGGTGCCGGTAGGGGCTGTAGTCGTTGCAAATGGAGAGATCATTGGTGAAGGTTGGAACCGTCCAATTAGTGGACATGATCCTACAGCACACGCAGAAATTATGGCCCTACGTGAAGCTGCCGAAAAGATAGGTAATTACCGGCTGGTAGATGCAGATCTCTATGTGACTATTGAACCTTGTACCATGTGTTCTGGCGCCATCGTTCATGCCCGAATTAGAAAAGTATTTTTTGGCGCCACTGAGCCAAAGTCCGGTGCTGTTGTGAGTAATGCAGGGGTTTTTGATCAGCCCTGGATGAATTACCGTGTAGCCTATCAGGGCGGAGTGCTGGCGGATGAGTGTAGTCGAATCATAAGCGAATTTTTCCAGCGCCGCAGGGAGCAGAAAAAGGCGCAGAAAAAAGCACTGAAAGCTTCTGTGCCTGATAAGGGCTAGTGCTTAGTTTCAGGTTCTGGAGCTGATGCAGCTGAAGCTGTAGGTTCTTTCTCAAGGATCGGATATATATCCACGTTTGGAATTGTTGCTGGCGGGTTGAGGATCTCTGTCAGCGTCCGATTTGCTGATTCGGTGCTCAGCCACTGGTCGGTACTGAGTTCCTCGGCCAGCTCGTCTCTTTCATGGCGCATCTGCTGTAGCTGTCTTTCGAAGTTTAATAGCTCCAAGTACTTCTGAATATTACTCACATAGATAACCGGCTCGTAGCCGCGAGCATAGCCGCGCTTAACAGTGCTGTAGTAGCGTTTTTGCGTCAGGAGTGGCAAAAATTCACGTACATCTTCCCAGCGATCAGGGTCTCGGTTGGCACGTTGCGTCAGGACTCTTGCGTCCTCCAGATGGCCAAAGCCAACATTGTAACCAGCAAGGGCAAACCAGGTGTTATCTGGCTCAGGGATTCGCTCAGGGATCTTATTGCGAACAGAGACGAGGTAGTGAGCTCCGCCAATGATGCTCTGGATTGGATCTGTTCGATCGGTCACTCCTACTTCTTTTGCTGCTGCATTGGTTAGCATCATCATCCCTTTTACCCCGGTAGGAGATACAGCGTCTGGCTTCCAATGAGACTCCTGATAAGCGATCGCAGCGAGTAGCATCCAGTCAATATTGGTTTCCTGCTCGGCGATATGAAAGTACTGCTCGTAGAGGCTAAACCGTTCTTTAAGGCCTTTTTTGAAGGAGATAGTGTCAAAGTAGTTCAGCTGGTTCTGTCGTTGAAGGTACTTTTTCTTTAGGTAATCGATCAATGATTCCGTTGCTGGATCGGCGAAGAAGCGTTTTAACTGTTTCTGTAAGCTGCCATCAAGATTGTTGGCCAGTAGCCAGCTGATGGGTTTTGGTTCGGCCAGGGCGAATGCTTTTTTCAAGCCCGGAAAGAATGAGAACTGAGAATCAAAGATTGCCGATTCTGCGATGGTGTAATCGAGCTTTTTAAGGTGAAGCTGCTCAAGTAGGTCGCTTTCAGTGAGTTCAGATTCTTGCTGGAACTGGAGGTCAGGATATTGTTCCTGAAGTTTAGTCAGGAGCTCGGCGTGGCTGGAGTCTGCAACGACAGTGATTTTTCTGTTTTGCATGTCGTCGATAGTGGTCGGTGCTTTTTTGCCTTGTGTCGTGCGGTAGATAAGGGTCGGTACGCTATAGCTGTATGCTGGTGACTGTGAAAACTGCTGTTGCCTGTATGCCGGCAGTGTCAGGCCGGTAGCTGCCAGATGGGCCTGTTGCTTTGAGACTGCATCATAGAGCCCGGTTACATCATCAGGGAACACCAGTTCGAGTGAGACGCCCAGAAACTCAGCAAATGCCTGTGCGAGTTCATATTCGAAACCTGCAGCTTGGCCTCGATCAATAAAGTAGGTACCGGGTGTGTTTTGCGTCGCGACTTTAAGAACGCCGCCTTCAAGAAGTGCTTCAAATTGCGTTTTGGGATTCAGGCTTAACAGCAACGGCGCTGTAACCAGCGTGAGTAGGGCTGGAACAAGGCTTCGATGACCGACAAGACGGAATATTGTCCGAAATATTGCAAAAAACGACAGCATAAGTTGGGCTATTCTGGTATCTGATGGTCGGTTTCGGGTAAAATCACCGTCTAAATTATTACCTTCAATACCTGTCTTCACAGGTTTATTTCAAGAGGCTCGAGAACAACATGCTTGTACTGCGTGGAGCTCCCGCTCTTTCTGCATTCCGTTACGAAAAGCTGCTGTCTGCTCTGCAATCAAAGGTGTCGTCTGTCACCGGACTTTACGGTGAGTTTCTGCACTTTGCAGATCTTGAACAGGCGCTCTCCGAAGAGCAGCAGAACGTCCTGGATCGTATTCTTCGCTACGGTCCGAAAGCAGAAGCGGGCGAGCCGGTTGGCGAGCTGTTCCTGATCGTACCGCGTCCGGGGACTATATCGCCATGGTCTTCAAAAGCAACTGATATTGCTCACAACTGCGGTCTCCAGATTGTTAAGCGTCTGGAACGTGGCGTTGCATACTATATTCAGGCATCTGAGACGCTTGATCAAGAGCAGCGTGATCTGATCACCGCTGAACTTCACGATCGTATGGTTGAAGCTGTACTGACAGAAGTTGATGCTGCTCAGGCGCTGTTTGTTGAAGATAAACCTGCTCCTCTGACTACCGTTGATATTCTGAATGGTGGTCGCGAGGCGTTGGTAAATGCGAACACAGATCTTGGTCTGGCGCTGGCTGAAGATGAGATCGATTACCTGGTAGACAGCTTCAATGAGCTGCAGCGTAATCCGACTGATGTCGAGCTGATGATGTTTGCGCAGGCAAACTCTGAACATTGCCGCCACAAGATCTTTAATGCTTCTTGGGATATTGATGGTGAAGAGCAGGATTACTCCCTGTTCAAGATGATCAAGAACACCTATGAAATGGGTGGTGAAGGTGTGTTGTCTGCATACAAGGACAACGCTTCTGTGATCGAAGGCGCAAATGCAGGTCGTTTCTTCCCGAACCCAGAGTCAAAAGAGTACGGTTACAATCAGGAAAATATTCATATCCTGATGAAGGTTGAGACTCATAACCACCCAACAGCTATTGCTCCGCATTCAGGTGCTGCAACCGGTTCCGGTGGTGAGATTCGTGATGAAGGCGCGACTGGTAAAGGCTCTAAGCCTAAGGCCGGCCTGACAGGCTTTACTGTATCTGATCTGAATATCCCTGGCTTCGAACAGCCTTGGGAGTCTAAGTATGGCAAGCCAGATCGCATTGTTACGCCATTGGATATTATGATTGAAGGTCCAATCGGTGGTGCAGCATTTAACAACGAATTTGGCCGTCCGGCGTTAACGGGTTACTTCCGCACCTTCGAACAGCAGATCAATGGTGCTGATGGTGAAGCAGTACGCGGTTATCACAAGCCAATCATGATTGCTGGTGGCATGGGTAATATCCGCGAGGAACATGTTGAGAAGGGTGAAATCCCTGTTGGCGCTAAGCTTATCTGCTTGGGTGGGCCTGCGATGCAGATCGGTCTGGGCGGCGGTGCTGCCTCTTCCATGTCCTCTGGTTCCTCTTCTGCAGATTTGGACTTTGCATCTGTCCAGCGCGACAACCCTGAGCTGGAACGCCGTTGTCAGGAAGTGATCGATCAGTGCTGGCAGTTGGGTGATGCTAACCCAATCGCCTTCATTCACGACGTAGGTGCTGGTGGTCTGTCTAACGCTTTCCCTGAACTGGTGAAGGATGGTGACCGCGGCGGTAACTTCGAACTGCGTAACATCAACAACGATGAGCCTGGCATGTCTCCACTGGCTATCTGGTGTAACGAAGCGCAGGAACGTTATGTGATGGCGGTACCGCCAGAAGATATGGCGCGCTTTGAAGCGATCTGTGAACGTGAGCGCTGTCCTTATGCGGTAGTGGGCGAAGCTATCGAAGAGATGCACCTGACGCTGGGTGATACGCATTTCGAGAACAAGCCAGTTGACCTACCGATGAGCGTCCTCTTCGGCAAGCCACCTAAGATGCATCGCTCTGTTAAGCGTGTCAGCTATGAAGTGCCTGAGTTTGATACCAGTAAGATACGTCTGGAAGATGCCGCTGAGCGTGTATTGAAGCTGCCTGCTGTTGCATCCAAATCATTCCTGATCACCATTGGTGACCGTTCTATCACCGGTCAGGTTGCTCGTGACCAGATGGTTGGTCCATGGCAGGTGCCGGTAGCAAACTGTGCGGTTACAACTGCCGCTTATGACACTAATGCTGGTGAAGCGATGGCAATGGGCGAGCGTACGCCGCTGGCTGCTGTAGATGCGCCTGCTTCAGGTCGTATGGCAATTGGTGAGACCATCACTAACCTTGCCAGTGCCAACATTGAAAAGCTGTCTGATATTCGTCTGTCTGCAAACTGGATGTGTGCAGCGGGTCACCCGGGCGAAGATGAAAAGCTGTATGACACTGTTAAAGCCGTTGGTATGGAGCTGTGTCCTGAGCTGGGTATCACTATTCCGGTGGGCAAAGACTCTATGTCAATGCGCACCGTTTGGAATGATGAAGGTGAAGATAAGAGTGTAACTGCTCCACTATCACTGGTGATTTCCGGTTTTGCGCCAGTTGCTGATGTTCGTGACACTCTGACACCTCAGCTGCGTACTGATAAAGGTGAAACTGACCTGATCCTGTTGGATCTGGGTAATGGTAAAAACCGCATCGGTTTGTCTGCTTTGGCTCAGGTGTACAACGAGGTGGGTCAGGAAGTACCTGATGTCGACGATGCTGCTCAGTTGGCGGCATTCTTCGCGGCGATCCAGGAACTGAACAAGCAGAATCTGCTGCTGGCATACCACGACCGTGCAGACGGCGGCTTGTACGCAACTGTCGCTGAGATGGCATTTGCCGGCCATACCGGTGTTGATCTCAATGTCGACATGCTGGCGGCTGACGAGCAGGAACTGGCTGCAGCGTTGTTCGCTGAAGAGCTGGGAGCGGTGATCCAGGTTAAGCGTACGGATACTGAGACTGTACTGACAGAGCTGAATGCTGCTGGCTTGGGTGATATCAGTAAGGTGATTGGTACTCTGAATCCGGATGATCAGCTGAATATCTTCTTCGATGATGAAGAGGTATACAGCGCTGCTCGTACTGATCTACAACGCTGGTGGGCTGAGACTTCTTACCGCATTCAGGCGATGCGCGATAACTCTGAGTGTGCAACTCAGGAGTTTGATCGAATTCTGGATAAGAATGACCCAGGTCTTTCTGCCTCTCTGAGCTTTGATCAGAATGAAAATGTTGCAGCTCCATTTATCCAGACCGGTACTCGCCCTCAGATGGCCATCGTGCGTGAGCAGGGTGTTAACGGACATATTGAAATGGCTGCTGCCTTTGACCGTGCAGGCTTTGCAACGGTTGACGTGCACATGAGTGATATCCTGTCTGGACGCACCGATCTGGAGCAGTTCAAAGGTCTGGTTGCTTGTGGCGGATTCTCCTACGGTGACGTACTGGGTGCAGGTGAAGGCTGGGCGAAGTCTATCCTCTTCAACAGTCGCGCACGTGATCAGTTCGAAGCGTTCTTTAACCGTAACGATACCTTCGCACTCGGTGTATGTAACGGCTGTCAGATGCTGTCAAACTTGCATGAGTTAATTCCGGGTGCTGAGCTTTGGCCACACTTTGTCCGCAACGTTTCTGAGCAGTTTGAGGCGCGTGTCGCGATGGTCGAAGTGCAGCAGAGCAACTCTGTATTCCTACAGGGAATGGAAGGTTCTCGTATGCCTATCGCTGTTGCTCACGGAGAGGGTCATGCTGAGTTCCGTGACGCTGCCCATCTGGATCAGTTCGTTCAGAGCGGTGCTGTTGCGTTGCGCTATGTGGATAACTACGGTCAGCCGACTGAAATATATCCGGCAAACCCTAACGGCTCTCCGCAGGGTATCACCGGTCTGACTAATGCAGACGGCCGTGTCACTATCATGATGCCGCATCCAGAGCGTGTATACCGTGCTGTAACCAACAGTTGGGCACCAGATGAGTGGGATGAAGATGGTGCTTGGTTGCGCATGTTCCGAAATGCTCGTGTCTGGGTTGGCTAATTGTTAGCTATAAGAAAAGGCAGCCAATTGGCTGCCTTTTTTGTGCCCAGAGGTTTCCGCTATTTCTTGCGTTTCTTAGTTACGTTGCCCTGTCGTGCTTTAAAACGCGGTTCTGATTTGCAGATCACGTAGAGACGGCCACGGCGTTTAACTACCTGACAGTCTTTGTGGCGTGCTTTTGCAGTCTTTAGAGAGCTAACAACCTGCATCTGATTACTCCTTGCCTTTCAGTCCGCGCTGGCCGAATCGCTTGTTGAATTGAGCGACACGCCCTTCAGCTTTAGCCTTGCGCTGCTCGCCTGTATAAACAGGGTGGGACGAGCTGGAAACATCGATGTTAATCAGTGGGTATTCTTTTCCATCTTCCCAAACAATTGTTTGATCGGACTTACAGGTTGAGCGGATGCGGAAGTTTTTGTTGCAGCTGGTATCCCGAAACACTACATAGCCGTATTCAGGATGGATATTCTTTCTCATAACAAATCCTATGTTATATCGTAACATTATGGGTGTTATTAGAAATGATTCTCATTAATTTGTAAAGAGTTTAGGGGCGAACGTATATGTAGCCCGCTTGCTGAAGCTTTACGATTTCCGGCAGGCCAGCTGTCACTATGTCGCTATCTTCAACCTCATAGAGTTGTTCACCAGACAGACCGTAGGCTGAAAGTGTGTTCCCACAGATAACGAACTGGACTCCTCTGAAGCGCAGCTCATCCAGTTTAATCTGGTAATCGTCGTTGTTTATCGCTTCTTGTAAATACTCTATAGCAGGTCCATGGGTAACGACCTTAATATCGCTATTACTCTCGCCAACGGCGTCCAGATGGTTACGGATGTTGGCGATAGTGGCGTTAATTCTGGAATGGTCAGCGTAGTTGACATGGTAGACAACTTTTTGGGGTGAATAGTTATCAGCGAACGAAAGAGGGGATATAAAAGCGAGTAAAAAAAGCAGGTGTTTCATGAAGGGTTTAACATCCGGATAGTTGCTGTGCTATCCGGATGTTATCAGATTATTGCTGTACTTTTTTATTGCCCATAATTTGCACATCAACTCTTCTGTCAGGTCTCAGGCATTGGATCAGTGCTTGGCTACGTTCGCCTTCGCAAAGCTTAACCGGAGCGGTGTCTCCCAAGGCTCCCAAACTTATTTTGTTACCTGGTACTCCGGCCGCACGAAGTTCTGCAGCGACGGCTTCAGCTCGACGCATCGATAGGTCTTGATTGTACTGGCTTCCGCCGAGTGGGTCGGCGTTACCGATCAGACGGATACCTTCGAGGTTATCCAACGAGCTTAAGTAGCTGACTATTTCACTCAGGTCGCCAACAGCCGTGCTGTCGAAATCAAAATAAACACTGAACTTTTTGTCGGCATCCATGACGACCATTTTTGGTGCTGCTGGCTTTTTAGGGGTTTCGGCAACAGGTTCCTGGTAACCAGGACAGCCCTTTATCGCAGGCGTATCATCGCTATAGTTACCGTTATGCCAGCAGTCACCTGTGCTGGTGCGCCAGATTGTTTCAGTTGAATTGGACAGGTAGCCGTCATGATTAGGATGTGCCTGCACCGTAGACGACAGCGAGAATGCCAGCGCTATACCGGTGCATATGGCCAATTTATTCATTTTTACGTTCCCCGATTTCTGACAATCGAAATTGCTGCTGCCTGTCCGGGGCGTTGAAACGCCATTTCGTTGCAAACATAAACCGAACAGGCCGGTTATTGTTCGAGTTTTACTGTTTTAGGGTAGTACCTTTTTGTAAGGTTTGACCACTACGCGCTGGTAAACTCCTGCTTCAATATATGGATCCATATCAGCCCACTGTTGTGCTGCTTCGAGGCTTTCAAACTCTGCAATCACCAGGCTGCCGGTAAAGCCTGCTGCACCAGGGTCTTCTGAATCGATTGCCGGATGTGGCCCAGCGACCAGTAGTCTTCCCTCTTCATTCAGGGTTTTAAGCCGTTCAAGATGGGCTGGGCGTGCTGCAAGACGGCGTTCAAGACTGTTTTCAACGTCTTCGGAAATAATGGCGTAGTACATATCGATTCCTTACTTCTTGTCTGCTACTGATAGGGCGCGATAGTCGTCCCTGGCGAAAATACTGGTAAGGCAGATTACTATGTCGAGAATGCTTTGTCGTCACTCTTATGTCGCGGTGATCGATATTCTCATGGTGGCTTTGGTGATGGATACTTATAATAGAGCTATGACGATAAATTAATTAAAGGCCGTTGTTATCAAATACGATCTTCATAGCCACAGTACTGCGTCCGACGGAACTTTAAAGCCAGGCGAGTTGTTATCATTAGCGGCTGAAAAGGAAATAGAAACCTTCGCTTTAACCGATCACGACACCGTTGATGGTCTGGTTGAAGCGCAAGATGTTGCAGATAGGGAAGATATAAAGCTAGTTCCGGGAACTGAGCTGACCTGCTATTGGAACAATCGGATTGTCCATATCATCGGCCTGGGCATAGATACAGCTTCGAAGACCTTAATTAAATACCTTGATGGTATTCGTCAGCTGCGGGAGGAGCGATCATTATTAATTGCTCAAAGGTTGAAAAAGAAAGGTCTTCCAGATGTTCTTGAGTTGGCTGAAGAATATGCTGGTGGCGGCCAGATTGGCAGGCCTCATTTTGCTCGCGCGTTAGTGGCAGCAGGAGCAGTTAACTCTGAGCAGCAAGCATTTAAGCAATGGCTTGGGGCTGGGAAAATAGGTGATGTTAAGGTCGAGTGGCCACAGCTTCAGCAATCAGTCGAATCAATTAAAGAGTCCGGTGGGTTTGCTGTTATAGCTCACCCGACAAAATATAAATTCACTTTTACCAAAATAAGATCATTGGCAGATGACTTTCTGGCGGTTGGCGGGGATGGTATAGAAGTGGCTTACCCTGGATTGAAACCTAATCATTTAAGCGAGCTGAGTCGTTTAGCTGAGCAGCGAGGGTTGCTTGTCTCTGCAGGGAGTGATTTTCATAACCCCCAGTGGAACTGGACTGGGCTTGGTAAGTTTCCGCGGATTGAAGTTGATGAACGACATATTCTATCCAAACTGGTTTAGCGTTGTTCCAAGTCTTAAAATTCAAGAAAGACATTAGGTTATATAAGGATTTTTATAGTGAGTCAGTTCTTTCAAATACATGCTGAAAATCCCCAGACTCGCTTGATTAAGCAGGCGGCGGAAATTATCAGACAAGGAGGCGTGGTGGTATATCCTACTGACTGTGCCTATGCACTCGGATGCCATCTTGGCGATAAAGCCGCAATGGAGAAGATAAAAAAAATCCGGCAGTTAGATGATAAGCACAACTTCACATTAGTTTGTCGTGACCTTAGTGAAATCAGTGTGTATGCAAAGGTGGATAACCTAAGGTATCGGACGTTAAAGGCTTATACTCCCGGCGCTTATACCTTTATTCTCAAAGCAACCACTGAAGTTCCAAGGCGTTTACTTCATCCCAAAAGGCGAACTATCGGTATTCGTATCCCTGAAAATAAAATTGCCCTCGATTTGATGGCAGAGCTGGGGGAGCCGATTATGAGTACCTCATTGATTTTGCCTGGTGACGATATGCCGTTGACCGATCCATATGAAATACGCGACTTACTTCAGCATCAAGTCGATCTGGTAATTGATGGAGGTTATTGTGGTATGGAAGCAACAACGGTTGTAAATATGGTGGAAGATACTGATGAGCTTGTGAGGCGTGGAGCAGGTGATTTTGCGCCTTTTGAATAGTTTCGGGTGTTATGAATATTAAGGTTTTTTCAAAGAGCGTGATTATACTTACTTGAAAATATTTTATTTATAACGATAATTGCTTTTACCTTTAGATTATATATAGAGCGCCCATTAAAATGTCTGAATTTATCAAGACTCTGACTCGCAAAAACTCCCTTCGGAAGCATTGCCAGGATCTGGCACTCAGCGATATCGAAAAGGTAATTGCTGATCTGACTGTTATTTTGGAAGAACGTCGTGAAGCGGATGAAGCAGAGCAGGCTCTGATTGCCGCTAAGCAACAGAAAATTGATGAAATCCGCCGTGCAATGCAGGATGCAGGCTTATCGATGGATGACTTTGCAGCTGTTGCAGAGGCGTCCCCTAAGCGCAAAGTAGAAGCGAAATACCGCATCACGGACGAAAATGGTACTCACGAATGGTCTGGTCGTGGCCGCACTCCAGTCGCGTTCCAGAAGTATTTTGATAAGCATGGTGTAAGCAAAGAAGATACTTTGATTAAGTAATTTTTGCTAAGCTATGCCAAGGCTCTTCAGTTGACGCTGAAGGGCCTTTTTATTTGTTGCTTGCTAACGAGTTATTAGCAGGTGTAGAGAGGCGTCAAAGATGAAAGATGAAAAGTTACAGAAAGTCCTGGCGCGCTCCGGAATTGGCTCACGTCGTGAGATGGAGCGTTGGATTGATGAAGGCCGTGTGGCTGTTAATGGTTCAACTGCGAAACTCGGCGACAGGATTGATTCCCGTGCGCAGGTTAAGGTAGATGGCCATCCGGTTGATCTGGTATTTGAAAGGGATAGTCAGCGTCGTGTATTGATCTACAACAAGCCGTTGGGTGAAGTATCTACCCGACATGATCCTGAAAAACGCGCGACTGTATATGATCGTCTGCCGCCGTTAAATCAGGGGCGTTGGATCGCTGTTGGTCGTCTCGATATTAATACGACGGGTTTGTTGATTTTTACCACCGACGGCGAACTGGCAAATGCTCTGATGCATCCGTCAGCCAACATTGACCGTGAGTATGCGGTTCGTGTCCTTGGTGATGTTTCAGAACAAACACTAGAAACCCTGAAGCAGGGTGTTCTGCTTGAAGATGGTAAGGCGAACTTTACCGATGTTCAGTTCTTCGATGGCGATGGTGCTAATAAGTGGTATCACTGTGTGGTAATGGAAGGGCGAAATCGCGAAGTGCGTCGTCTTTGGGAGTCCCAGGGGGTTCAGGTAAGTCGTCTGAAGCGAGTACGTTATGGACCGCTGTTCCTGCCGTCTGACGTGCGTGCTGGTACCTGGAAAGAGTTGCCAGTGAAAGAGGTAGAGGGTCTGGCTAAAATGATGGGTTTGAAGCCTAAGCGTCCACCTAAAGTGAAGCCAGCAGAGCGTGAGCAGATGGAGCGTCGCTATAAGCGTCAGCGTACGCGCCGGGAAGTGGGGCCAAAACGGCGTCACGATTAGTTAATAAAAAACGCGCCTGTTGGGCGCGTTTTTTATTTCGATCAGTGTTGTTTAAGCTTGGGCATCCAGAGACTGGCCGTGCACTTCACTGCTGTCTGCTCCCATCAGGTAGAGGTAAAGCGGCATGATGTCTTCAGGTCCTGGCAGGGTGAAGGGATCTTCAGCAGGATAGGCATTAGCGCGCATCTGAGTGCGTGTAGCACCTGGGTTAATGCAGTTCACTCTGATCTCGGACACGTTCTCCAGCTCATCCGCTAAAGTTTGCATCAGGCCCTCCGTCGCGAACTTAGAGACAGCGTAAGCGCCCCAGTAAGCACGGCCTTTGCGGCCAACGCTTGAAGTTGTGAAGACCACAGAGGCGCTTTCCGCTTCGTTCAGCAATGGTAGTACCGCTTGAGTCAGCATGAAAGTTGCGTTGACGTTCACCTGCATGACCTGATTCCAGATGGATGGATCGTAGGATTCAAGAGAGGTGCGGGTACCCAGTAGGCTGGCGTTGTGGAGAATGCCATCTAGTCTGCCAAATTCTTCTCCAAGCGTATTGGTCAGTTCGATGTATTCGTGCTCGGTTGCGCTTTCCAGGTTAAGTGGTACGATTGCCGGCTGTGGGTAACCTGCCGCTTCGATCTCGTCATAAACCTTTTCGAGTTTTTCCAGAGTGCGCCCCAGTAAAACTACGGTAGCGCCTTTTGCTGCATAGCTGATAGCAGCTACCCGACCGATGCCATCTCCGGCACCCGTCACCAGAATAACTTTATCTTTCAGCAGGTTGTCCGGTGCTTGGTAATCGAACATCTAACTTATCCTTAAAATGACTGCTTAACAGTTGGTATATAGCGATTGTAGCAGTGGTTTTATTTCAGTTGCACAGTTAACGATGTGATCGCCCTGCCAGTCTTCAGCTTTTTCATTCGGATTCAGGTAGCCGTAGGCCGCTGAGATCGTCAACATGCCCGCAGCGTTTCCGGCTTCGATATCACGTAGGTGATCGCCGACATAAACTGTTTGTTCGGGTTTGCAGCCTATCTGTTCGCATGCCAGATGCAGTGGTTCAGGGTGAGGTTTGCGATTGACGACATGATCTGGACAAATGGTGCTGCTGCAACGCTGTGCTAATCCCAAACCGGTCATTACAGGAACGGTATAGAGCTCTGGTTTATTGGTGACAACGCCCCAGGGAATCTTTTGTTCATCAAGGTGAATAAGCAGGTCGCTGATTCCAGGGAAGGGGATTGTATCGACGTCGAGATGGGTCATGTAAAGCTCAAGCATCTGCTGATGTAGCGCAGAAAAGTCATCGTGCTCGGGTGTTATCTCAAAAGCGGTTGCGACCATCGCGCGCGCGCCGTTCGAAACCTGAGCACGAATCTCCATTTCAGCCTTAGCTGGGCGACCGTGAAGTTGCAGTAGCTTGTTGATAACCCAGACGAAATCGGGCGCTGTATCCAGTAGTGTGCCATCGAGGTCAAATAGCACCGCCTGTAAGCTGTTGGTTGTCAAAATGCTATTCCGGCTTACTGCAGCTGATCATATAGTTCACGTCTGTGTCCTTAGAATTCAGCTTGTAGGTTTTGGTTAGTGGGTTATAGACCAGGCCGGTAATGTCATCGATCTGAAGGCCTGACTGTCTGATCCACTGGCCAAGCTCAGAAGGGCGGATGAACTTTTTAAAGTCATGAGTACCGTCGGGTACCATTTTCAGGACTTTTTCAGCTCCAACAATAGCAAACAGATAGCTCTTCGGATTTCTGTTCAGGGTAGAAAAAAAGAGCTTTCCGCCTGGTTTGCACAATGTTGCGCAGGCCTCGACGATAGATGATGGGTCTGGTACGTGCTCAAGCATCTCCATGCAGGTCACCACGTCGAAGCTCGCCGGTTGTTCTTCAGCAAGCTGCTCCACAGGGATCTGTTTATAGCTGACATTTACGCCACTCTCCAGACCGTGCAACTTGGCAACTTTTAATGGCGCCTCGCCCATATCAATGCCTGATACAGTCGCTCCACGTTGTGCCATGGACTCGGACAAAATGCCGCCGCCACAGCCAACGTCCAGTACGGTTTTGCCTGCTAATTGTGCGATGCGGTCGATATAGCTAACACGCAGTGGGTTTATATCGTGCAGGGGTTTGAACTCGCTGTTTTTATCCCACCAACGGCTTGCCAGCTCTTCAAACTTGGCAATTTCTTCCGGGTCGATGTTCAGGGTGCGGTTCTCGCTCATGCTGGGTATCCGGTAAAGATCAACAAATTACGGAGGATTCTATCATTGCTGATCAATACGCGACAGATTTCGGTACTAACGGCTGACATCGATCCAGCTTCCTGCTGGAGGAGGGTATTTTATCAGGAATCTTTTGGGATCAATGTGATATCATTAGCCGGTTAAAATTTTGCCGGTGAATTTGTACGCCGGCCCAGAAGCAGACCGGACCAAGGAAAGCTGAATCGAATGGGTGATCTAGCCAAAGAAATTCTGCCAGTTAACATCGAAGATGAACTGAAGCAGTCCTATCTCGATTACGCCATGAGCGTAATCGTCGGGCGAGCACTGCCGGATGTGCGTGACGGCCTGAAACCTGTACACCGTCGTGTACTCTTTGCGATGAACGAACTGAGTAACGACTGGAATAAGCCGTATAAAAAGTCAGCGCGTGTTGTTGGTGATGTAATCGGTAAATACCACCCGCACGGCGATAGTGCTGTATATGACACTATTGTTCGTATGGCGCAGGATTTCTCGATGCGCTACATGCTGATTGATGGCCAGGGTAACTTCGGTTCGATCGATGGCGACTCTGCTGCGGCGATGCGTTATACCGAGATTCGGATGAAGAAGATCTCTCATGATCTGCTCTCCGATCTTGATAAAGAGACCGTCGATTATGTGGATAACTACGACGGCACAGAAAAAATTCCTGCGGTACTACCGACACGGGTACCAAACCTGCTGGTGAATGGTTCTTCTGGTATTGCCGTAGGTATGGCGACCAATATCCCGCCGCATAACCTCAGTGAAGTCATTCGCGGCTGTATCGCTCTAATCGACAACGGCGAAATGACCGTTGATGAATTGATGGAATATATCCCGGGGCCGGATTTTCCGACTGGCGGCATTATTAATGGTCGTGCCGGTATCCTTCAGGCTTATCGTACCGGTCGTGGTCGTATCTATGTACGTGCTAAGCACCATGTAGAAGAGGCTAAAAGTGGTAAGCAGTCTCTGGTCGTAACTGAAATACCATATCAGCTCAATAAGGCTCGACTGATCGAGAAGATCGCTGAGCTGGTTAAAGATAAGAAGATCGAAGGCATTACTGAGCTGCGTGACGAGTCTGATAAGGACGGTATGCGCATCGTAATTGAGCTGCGCCGTGGTGAAATGCCTGATGTTGTGATGAACAACCTCTTTGCTCAGACTCAGATGCAGAGTGTGTTCGGTATCAATGTCGTTGCGCTTGTGGATAACCAGCCAAAGATCCTCAACCTGAAGGATATGCTGGAGAACTTCGTACGCCATCGCCGAGAAGTAGTGACGCGTCGTACGGTTTATCTGCTGCGCAAGGCACGCGAACGTGGCCATGTCCTCGAAGGTCTGACCATCGCATTGGCGAATATCGATCCTATTATTGAACTGATTAAAACGTCGCCATCTCCATCCGAAGCAAAAGAGCGTCTGTTGGCTCAGCCTTGGACTCCTGGTGATGTTGTTGAGATGCTGGAACGTGCAGGCGAAGATGCTTGTCGTCCTGAAGATCTCGGTGATGAGTTTGGTATGCATGATGGTAAGTACCATCTGTCTCCAGTTCAGGCTCAGGCAATTCTGGATCTGCGTTTGCATCGTCTGACAGGCCTGGAACATGAAAAGCTGATCGGCGAATACCGTGAACTGCTCGAAAAGATTGCTGAACTGCTGGAAATCCTGGGTTCCCATGAGCGCCTGATGGCGGTTATTCGTGAAGAGCTAGAAGCTATTCTGGAGGAGTACGGTGATGAGCGACGCACTGAAATTACCGCTTCTCAGCAGGATCTGACAGTTGCCGACCTGATCAACGAAGAAGATATGGTGGTGACCATCTCACATGGTGGTTACGCTAAGACTCAGCCACTGTCTGATTATCAGGCTCAGCGTCGTGGTGGTAAGGGTAAATCTGCAACCGCTGTGAAAGATGAAGATTTCATTGAACACCTGCTGGTTGCCAATACCCACGATACTATTCTGGTATTCACTAACCGCGGCAAAGTGTACTGGCTGAAAGTTTATGAAATCCCGCAAGCCAGCCGAACTGCCCGTGGTCGTCCAATCGTAAATATTCTGCCGTTTGAAGAAGGCGAGCGAGTCTCTACTATTCTGCCGGTTAATGAGTTTAGCGATGACAAGTTTGTCTTCATGGCGACCGCGAATGGCACTGTGAAGAAGACGGGCCTGAACAACTTTGCTCGTCCGCGTACCTCTGGTCTGATCGCGCTGGGTCTTGACGAGGGTGACCAGATGATCGGCGCTGCCATTACAGATGGTGGTGATGACATTATGCTGGTGACCAGCATCGGTAAGGCTATCCGCTTTGATGAGCAGGATGTACGTCAGATGGGTCGTACTGCGCGCGGTGTCCGCGGTATTAAGCTTAATGATGGCCAGTCTGTTATCGCACTGATCATTCCAAAGCCTGATGGCAAGCTGCTAACGGCTTCCATTCGCGGTTATGGTAAGCGTACTGAAATCACCGATTTTCCAGTGAAAGGTCGTGGTGGTCAGGGCATCATTGCGATGCAGTGTACGGACCGTAATGGTGAACTTGCTGGGGCTGTACAGGTCTTCGACGGCAATGATGTGATGCTGATCAGCAATAAGGGCACGCTGGTAAGGACACGTACCGAGGAAATCTCGATTCTGGGTCGAAATACTCAGGGTGTTACTCTCATCAGGGTTGCTGAAGATGAAGCTCTGGTCGGTTTGGCCCGTATTGATGAGCTGGAAGAAGAGGATGAAGAGGAAGAACTGGAGCAGGAAACTGATCAGCAAGATCAGGAGCCTGATGCGGAAACTTCTGAATCTGAATAAAACAAAGTGCGGCTAAACAGCCGCACTTTTTGTCTGTCTGCCATTTGTTTTTGAGATCAGATAATAATGACACGTAAATTCAACTTCAGTGCTGGTCCGGCAGCACTGCCCGAAGAGGTATTGTTGCAGGCTCAGCAGGAGCTGGTTGATTGGCAGGGGCATGGCCTGTCGGTAATGGAGATGAGCCACCGAAGTAGCGAGTATGTCGGTATTGCAGAAGCTGCTGAGCGTGATTTGCGTGAGTTGATGGCTATTCCCGACAACTATAAGGTGCTGTTTCTACAGGGGGGGGCTACCAGTCAGTTTGCGATGGTTCCGCTTAACCTGATGAATGGCAAAGGCACTGCTGATTATATCAATACAGGTGTTTGGTCGAAAAAGGCGATCGCTGAAGCCGGGCGTTACTGCAACGTCAATATCGCTGCATCAACTGATGCGGAGAGCTTCTGTCGGGCTCCAGAGCAACACGAGCTGAAACTGAGTTCTGATGCCGCTTATTTGCACTATACATCCAACGAAACCATAGGCGGCGTTCAATTTGACTATATCCCTCAGGCGAATGCACCGCTGGTGGTTGATATGTCATCCGATATTCTTTCTCGTCCAATAGATGTCAGTCAGTTTGGGTTGATCTACGCGGGCGCCCAGAAAAACATCGGGCCAGCAGGTCTGACGGTAGTGATTGTTCGTGATGATCTGCTTGGCAATGTTGCGGCAAACGCGCCCTCTATGTATGACTACAAAAAGCATGCTGATGCCGATTCAATGCTGAACACGCCACCAACTTTTGGTTGGTATCTGACAGGCCTGGTATTTCAGTGGCTTAAGAAGCAGGGTGGCGTTGCTCATATGGCTGAGGTGAACCAGCGTAAAGCGGAGAAGCTTTACGGTGCTATTGATGGCAGTGATTTCTACGCTAACCCGGTAGCTTTGCCGAACCGCTCCTGGATGAATGTGCCTTTCACACTTGCTGATGATCGTCTTGATAAATTGTTCCTACAGCAGGCTGAAGAAGCCGGGCTATTGAACTTGAAAGGACATCGATCAGTTGGTGGAATGCGCGCCAGCATCTATAACGCGGTACCGGAAGCGGCAGTCGACGCATTAACTGACTTTATGCAGCAATTTGAGAAAGCTCAGGGCTAGGTCAGGGGTAAGGTTATGAACGAGCAGGAAAAACAGCTGCGGGTTATTCGAGATGATATTGATCGAATTGACCGACAGATTCATCAACTGTTGAATGATCGTGCCACCTGCGCACAGAAAGTCGCTGAGATAAAACAGAAGTTTCAGGGCGAAGATAGCGCTGTGTTCTACCGGCCGGAGCGTGAAGCTCAGGTATTGCGGGAGGTAATGAAGCGAAATCAGGGGCCCTTACCTGATAAGGAAATGGCGCGTCTGTTCCGCGAGGTGATGTCAGTATGTCTGGCGTTAGAAAAACCGATGCGAATTGCGTTCCTTGGGCCAGCAGGTACTTATACCCAGCAGGCCGCGCTGAAGCATTTTGGTCATTCAGCCATCAGTGCACCTATGAATACGCTCGATGAAGTCTTCCGCGAAGTGGAGTCCGGTTCGGCCAACTACGGTGTGGTTCCGATCGAAAACTCTGCCGAAGGCTTGGCGCATCATACTTTAGATCTCTTCAGTCGTTTTCACCTGAAGATTTGTGGAGAAGTAGAACTGCAGATTCATCACCACCTGCTGGTACGTGCTGGTGCAGGCGTCGAGAATCTGCAGCGTATCTATGCGACCCGACAAGCACTGGTTCAGTGCAGTAGTTGGCTGGAAGCGCATTGTCCGGGTATTGAACGGATTACTGTCGATTCTAACGCTGAAGCGGCCAAACTGCTGGCAGATGACAGTGGTTCTGCTGCTGCAATTGGTGGCGAAATGGCAGCAGAGCTTTACCCGTTAGATGTGGCCGCGCGGAATATTGAAGATCAGTCAGAGAACATTACACGGTTCCTGATCCTTGGAGATCAGGAAGTCGGGCCGAGCGGTGAGGATAAAACCTCTGTTCTGGTTAGTACACACAATGAACCGGGGGCGCTCTACGATATTCTCGGCCCGTTCCGTCAGCATCAGATCAGTCTCACCCGGATTGAAACACGCCCGGCTAAAGGAGCAGAGGAATCGGTGTTCTATATCGATTTCGAAGGGCATGAAGATGATCAGGGCGTGAAACCGCTACTGACTGAACTTGAGAACGCGACCGTCGAATTGCGGATGCTGGGTTCTTATCCAAAGGCAGTGTTGTAGCCTGTTCGCAGGTTAGCTTTTCAGGGCACAGAGTAAGAAGGTAAAAATACTTTGAATCCGGCAGTTCAGAATGTACTGGTAATTGGCTTGGGTCTGATAGGTGGCTCTCTGGCGAAGGCTTTGCGTTGTAAGGGGTTTAGTCAGAAAGTTACGGGTTTTGATCTGAATAGCGATGAATTAGCGGCAGGCGTACGTCTGGGCGTTATTGATGAAGCTGCTGAAGATCTGATTGAGGCTGTTGCCAGCGCTGATATAGTCGTGCTGGCGGTGCCGGTTAAGGCAACTGATAAGGTATTGCGGCTGATAGCGCCAGCGCTGAAAGCTGGTGCGATTCTGACCGATGTCGGCAGTACCAAAAGTAATGTCGTGCAAGCTGCACGGGATATCTTTGGAGAGTTGCCTCCAGGCTTTGTGCCTGGTCATCCCATCGCAGGATCTGAAAAGAGCGGCGTTGCAGCATCAGATGAAAATCTGTTTGTACGCCATAAAATAATTCTGACACCATTACCAGAATCCGCAGAAAGTGCCGTGCTGACAGTCGCTCGAATGTGGCTGGCTACAGGTGCGGAAGTGTTGCAGATGCCGCTTGAACGGCATGATCAGATACTGGCTGCGACTAGTCATTTACCACATGTGTTGGCGTTCTCTTTGGTAGATACATTGGCTCGTGAAGAAGATAGTACTGAAATCTTCAGATATGCGGCTGGTGGGTTCCGGGACTTCACGCGGATAGCGGCGTCTGATCCAACGATGTGGCATGACATCTGTATCGCTAACCGAGAGGCGCTACTGGCGCAGATCGATCAATTCAGTGCTGGTGTGGATAAGTTGCGTGAGGCGATCGATCAAGGGGATAGTCAAAGCCTGCTGGGGATATTTACTCGCGCTAAGGCATCTCGGGAGCACTTTGGTCGAATACTCTCCCGTTCTGCATATTCACACAACCTAAATAAAACTAATGTAACTTTTCACGCCCAGCCGGGCGGATCGGTATCCGGCGAGATATCTGTCCCCGGAGATAAATCGATCTCTCATCGTGCAGTCATGCTTGCGGCACTTGCGAACGGAATCACTGAGATAAAGGGCTTCTTACAAAGTGAAGACAGCCTGGCTACGCTTCAGGCGTTCCGTGACATGGGGGTAGTGATCGAAGGGCCTCATTTAGGTGTAGTCAAAGTATACGGTGTTGGCCTGTATGGACTCCAGCCAGCTCCCGGTCCTATATACCTTGGTAATTCAGGTACGTCGATGCGCTTGCTATCGGGTGTGTTGGCCGCACAGCCGTTTTCGTCGCAGCTTCAGGGAGATCAAGCACTGAGTCGTCGTCCAATGGCAAGAGTGGTTGATCCATTACGTACAATGGGTGCGGATATCAGTTGTAACCATAGTGGTCTGCCGCCGGTATCCATATCCGGGGGAAGCTCACTTAATGGAATCAACTATCAGCTCCCAATCGCTAGCGCTCAGGTTAAATCGGCTCTGTTGTTGGCAGGCCTGTACAGTCAGGAGCCAGTAACCGTCAGTGAACCAGCAGTCACTCGAGATCATACAGAACGGATGTTGGAACACTTTGGTGTGGAACTTGTAAAAGCGAATGGCGAGATATCTCTTCCCAACGGGCAGCAGTTGAGTGCTCGAGATATTGAAGTGCCGGGCGACTTTTCGTCTGCTGCTTTCTTCATTGTTGCTGCGACAATCGCCAGCAGTGGCGAGCTGTTGCTGAAGAACGTCGGTATTAACGAAACTCGCACTGGGCTGCTCGATATACTGCAATTGATGGGAGCAGATATCGAACTACTTAATCTGCGTGACTGTGGCGCAGAGCCGGTAGCGGATCTGCGTGTAAGACCATCTAGGCTAAAGGGAATAGATGTTCCTGAAGAGTTGGTTAGTCGTGCGATCGATGAATTTCCGATATTGATGGTTGCTGCCGCCTGTGCGAACGGCGTTACCCGATTCAGTGGTGCTGCCGAGCTAAGAGTGAAAGAGAGTGACCGTCTTGAAGCGATGGTAACAGGTTTAAAAGCGGTAGGAATTGATGCCAATGCTACCGTTGATGGCGCCGAAATCAGGGGTGGGCGCCTGCAGGGAGGAGAAGTTAATAGCTTTGGTGATCATCGTATAGCGATGTCATTTGCTATTGCTGCACTCGCTGCCGAAAACGAAATAATGATAAGTGACTGTGCCAATGTGGCGACTTCTTTTCCTGAGTTTACGGAAGTTGCCGGTCAGGCCGGAATCACAATACATAAGGAGGAGGACTGATGTCCGAAGCAAGCAGTAACGTACCGGTGATTACGGTGGATGGACCAAGTGGATCGGGGAAAGGGACGATCTGCCGGCTGCTGGCGAATGAACTGGGTTGGGGGTTGCTCGACAGCGGTGCGCTGTACCGTTTGACTGCTCTGGCAGCTCGTCACCATGGTGTTGCGCTGGATGATGAAGAGGCTCTAGTGGTATTGGCTGGTCATCTGGATGTGCAGTTCCTGGCCGATGAAAATGGCGAAGAAGTGCAAGTGGTTTTGGAAGGCGAAGATGTCACCACTGCGATGCGTACTGAGCAAGCCGGAAATGATGCTTCAAAGGTAGCAGTGATCCCCGCTGTTCGTGATGCTTTGCTGGAAAGACAGCGGGCGTTTGCTGAATTGCCGGGTTTGATTGCAGATGGGCGTGATATGGGTACAGTCGTATTTCCATCGGCGGTGCTTAAAATCTATCTGGATGCGAGTGCTGAGGAGCGTGCTCGACGCCGGTATAACCAGTTGATAAATAAGGGACTGGATGCTAGCCTTGAAGCAATACTAGCGGACATCCGTGCTCGCGATGACCGTGATATGAACCGATCAGTTGCGCCGCTGAAGCCGGCGCAGGATGCCGTGGTTCTTGACTCGACTACGATGACAATTGAGCAGGTTTTGAGCGCGGTGCTTGATGAAGCCAGACATAAGGGACTACGTTAATAAGTAGTCTTAACTGCGAGGATGGTAGGGGTATGAGCGAAAGTTTTGCTGAACTCTTTGAGGAAAGCTTGAAAGAGCTCGATATGGCGCCTGGTGCAATTGTCACCGGTACAGTGGTACAGATCGATGCTGACTTTGTCATTGTAAATGCAGGCCTGAAGTCTGAAGGCGTTATCCCCCGATCGCAATTTGTTGAGGCTGATGGTTCGTTTAACCTGAATGTGGGTGATGAGGTCCAGGTAGCACTCGAGGCCGTAGAAGACGGCTTTGGATCAACGGTGCTCTCTCGTGAGAAGGCCAAGCGTGCAGCAGCATGGCAAGAGCTGGAAAAAGCTTACGAGAAAGAGGAGATCGTTAAAGGCTTCATTACCGGTAAGGTGCGTGGCGGCCTGACAGTCAACGTCAACTCTATTAATGCCTTCCTGCCAGGTTCTCTGGTTGATATCCGACCGTTACGGGATACTTCGCATCTCGAAGGTCAGGAACTTGAATTTAAACTGGTTAAGCTTGACGCTAAGCGCAATAACATTGTGGTTTCTCGCCGCGCGGTTCTGGAAACTCTTCATAGTGAGGAGCGCGAGAAACTACTGGCAACCCTTGAAGAGGGAGCTGTTGTTAAAGGTATCGTGAAGAACCTCACCGATTACGGTGTATTTGTCGATCTTGGCGGCGTTGATGGTTTGCTACACATCACTGATATTGCCTGGAAACGTGTTAAACACCCGAGTGAGGTGTTAGCAATTGGTGATGAAGTTGATTTGAAAGTCCTGAAGTTTGATCGCGAGCGTAGCCGTGTATCACTGGGTATGAAGCAGCTGACTGACGATCCATGGACTGAGTTGCTGAAGAATTACAACGTCGGAACTAAGGTTCCGGCGAAAGTCACTAACCTGACTGACTATGGCTGTTTCGCTGAGTTGGGTGATGGCATTGAGGGCTTGGTACACGTCTCCGAGATGGACTGGACAAATAAGAATATCCATCCGTCCAAGGTGGTTCAGGTCGGTGAGCAGATCGATGTGATGATCCTTGATATAGACGCTGAGCGCCGCCGAATATCTCTTGGTATGAAGCAGTGTAAAGAGAATCCATGGCAGGCATTCGCTTCTACCTATACTAAGGGAGACAAACTGACAGGTAACGTCCGTTCGATTACTGATTTCGGTGTATTTATCGGATTGGAAGGTGGTATTGACGGATTGGTGCATCTGTCTGACCTTTCCTGGGATATTCCAGGTGAAGAGATGGTAAAAGAGATCCGCAAAGGCGATGAGCTGGAAGCGGTGGTGCTATCAGTTGATGCCGAACGCGAACGTATCGCTCTGGGCATTAAGCAGCTGAGTCAGGATCCGTTCGGTGAGTATACAACTGAAAACGGTAAAGGCACTGTTGTTAAAGGTGTGATCTCTGAGGTTACCGACAAAGTTGCAACCATCAGTTTGGCTGAAGGTATTGATGGGCAGTTGAGAGTTTCCGAGCTGTCGCGTGACCGCGTAGAGTCGTTAACGACTGAACTTAAGGTCGGTGATGAGTTGGAGGCGGTTATCACCAATATTGACCGCCGTAATCGTCAGATCAGCCTGTCGGTGAAGCAGCTTGAAATGCAGAGCGAAAAACAGGCGATGAAGGCTGTGAAACAGCAGAATGTAGAGGTTGCAGGTCCAACGACTATAGGTGACCTGATTAAGGCTCAGATGAAGAAAAAGTGATACTATAGCGGCCGCGCTGGTGGTCTCGCTATGGTAGCCGGAGCATCAGGAATCACAGATTTCTGATGCCGTGCAACAAGCACATGCTCAAGGAGATGCCATGACCAAGTCTGAATTGATCGAACGGCTAATTGACCGTCATCATCAGCTTTCGGTAAAAGATGTAGAGCTGGCTGTTAAAACGATGCTGGATCATATGACCGAAGCATTGGCGCACGGGGATCGTATCGAAATCCGTGGTTTTGGTAGTTTTTCTTTACACTATCGGGCTGCACGGGTGGGGCGTAACCCGAAGACCGGTGAATCGGTGCCGTTAGGTGAAAAAAATGTACCACATTTCAAGCCAGGAAAAGAGCTGCGAGAGCAGGTGAATGATAGTATCAAGCACTAGTGGCTGATACGGATTAAATTTAGGGGGCATAGTTCAGCGTGCGCTGGTTAAAGAAAATCGTTCTGGTCCTGGTGCTGCTGGTTGTAGCGCTGCTTGGCCTTTTTCTGAGTATTGATAATCCAACTCCAGTTACTCCGACTCTGTTGAATCTCACCTTGCCTGAGTGGAGTTTAGCTAAGTGGTTGATAGTCGCGTTTGCAGCCGGCGGTGTTGTCGGCGTTATCATTAATGCGATTGCTGTTATTGCCCTGCGTACTCGCCTCGGTGCGGCGCGTCGTAAGTTGGCAGCTGTTAACAAAGAACTAAGCCAGATTCGTACAGCAGGTCTGAAAGACGCCTGATATGGCAGATTACTTGCTAATAGTTCCTATTTTCCTGGCTATTGCTGTTGGCTGGATGCTGGGAAGAAGGGATCGAAATCGGCAACCACTAACGGCTCAGGCAAACCTGAGCCGTGACTACTTTAACGGCCTAGATTACCTCCTGAGTGAACGAACGGATGAGGCTATCGAAAGTTTCATCAAAGTCCTCGAGATCAATTCTGATACTATTCCTGCCCATCTGGCGCTTGCTAAGCTCTTTCGCCGTAAGGGCGATGTCGACCAGGCAATCAAACTACATCAAAACCTCCTTGCCCGACCTGATCTGAATCGCAAAGATTTTCTGCGCATCCAGATGGCGCTGGCTCGCGATTACACAGCGGTTGGTTTGCTGGATAGGGCTGAAAATCTCCTGCTTGAAATTAATCGCCAAAACCCTCCTAGGGAAACCCGGGCAAATGCTCTACGTCTACTGATCAAACTCTACGAGAAAGAAGGTGAATGGGGGGACGCGCTTGATACCGGCAATATACTGAGCGCGGATGAAAGGGCAGATATAAAACATGAGTTGGCTCACTACAGTTGTGAGATCGCCGAAGGCTTTATATCACGAAAGAAATATAAGAAAGCGCAGCAAGCTTTGAAACAAGCATTGCAGTACGATCCGGCATCTGTCAGAGCAAGTTTACTGCAGGGTCGTGTAGCGTTGCTGAACGAGCAGTGGAAGACTGCAATAAAGTATTTTCGAATGGTGGCAGAACAGGATCAGGCCTTTGTCAGTGAAACTGTCGAGCCGCTAAGGGAGTGTTACCAGTCATTAGGGCGGGAAGCTGAATTTAGAGAGTATCTCGAACAGATGGCTCTGGCAGCACCGTCTACAACAGTGATGTTAGCGCTATCTGAACTTGTACGGCAAGAACGTGGTGTGTATGCCGCGGGTTTCTTTGTCACAGAAGAGCTTAAAAAGCGGCCTTCAATCAAAGGCTTTAATCGCCTGATAGACATGCATATAGAGTATGGCTCGACAAGCGCTAAGGAGAGCCTTGTGATACTCAGGGGATTAACCGGCCAGTTAGAGCAAACCAAGCCTGTTTATCGTTGTAACAGCTGTGGTTTCAATAGCAGAAGCTTACAGTGGCATTGTCCTTCTTGTCGAAACTGGGGTACAACTAAACCGATACAAGGAATAGAAGGCGAATAGCCAAGGCTTCATATCGGTTGTGAATTATCCAGGCTTGTTGTCGCTCAGAGACTTGCTTATATTCCGAACCTTCTTTCTCCCGCCAGTCTGACCATCGGTTAGGTTAGTTCTTAGCTTCCCTAGGTAATTTGATGAGCCGCTATTATAATAGCCGCTGTCATGAATGCTGCTCTACCCGTTCAGGGTACCCAAACGTGAGAAATTAGAAGATGAACACCGATTCAAAACGAGTACTTGTTGCCCTGGATTATCCTGCTAAAGACGCAGCGCTGGAAATGGCTGAAAAGCTGGATCCTGCTCGTTGTCGGGTAAAGGTGGGTAAAGAGTTGTTTACTCGCAGCGGGCCGGCTGTGGTTGAAGAGCTTCATCGTAAAGGTTTTGAAGTATTCCTCGATCTGAAGTTCCATGATATCCCAAATACGACGGCAAAAGCCGTGCGTGCTGCTGCCGAAATGGGAGTCTGGATGGTTAATGTTCATGCATCTGGTGGTCGTCGTATGATGGAAGCTGCAGCAAATGAACTCGCTCAGGTTAATGGCGCTAATACATTGCTCATAGGTGTGACGGTTCTGACGAGCATGGAGCGAGAGGATATGGTGCCAATGGGTTTGGATATCGAGCCACTGGAACAGGTTAAAAGACTTGCGCTGTTAACCGAACAAAGCGGGTTGGATGGAATCGTATGTTCAGCTCAGGAGGTTAAGCCGCTCCGAGAAATTATTCAACCTGAGTTTAAATTGGTAACCCCGGGAATTCGTCCAGCGGATGCCGCTGTTGGTGATCAGAAACGTATCATGACTCCTGGAGAAGCCATTCGCGCTGGGAGTGACTATCTGGTCATCGGGCGTCCGATTACTAAGGCGGAGAATCCAGTAGCTGCCTTGGAAGATATCGATCAGGAAATAGCGGAAGCGCTTAATTCATAATGGATTCAGATCGCTGTTGTTAGTTTGTAAAACCAGCCTACGGGCTGGTTTTTTTATAACCAACAGGGAGAAGTTGACGATGAAACACTGGAAAGGAATTCGAAACATACTGCTTCTGGCGTTTATGTGGCCGGCGTTAGTTTGGGCAGAAGTGGATATCAATGTTGCTACTGCGGAGCAGATCGCCGCTGAGCTGAATGGTGTAGGCGCAGCCAAAGCGCAGGCAATTGTTGATTTCCGAAATCAGCATGGTCGCTTTGAGTCGGCTGATGAACTTGTTGAAGTAAAAGGTATTGGGACGGCTACTGTTGAGAAAAACCGCGATAAGATAGTGATTAAACCCGTTAAAGAGTAGGTGTTGATTCCAATCTGGAAAGGGGCAATTCCATGCCCCTTTATTCGATCATTGCAGGGCAAAAATCAATACAAGCGGAATGATAAGCAGGCTGCCGATGTTGCCCAGTAGTACAATCGAAGCGACTTGTTGAGGGTCCTGCTGATAACGCTCCGCGACCATGTAATTGAGAACCGCCGGTGGTAAGGCCGAGAATACCAGCAAATAGCTAAACTGCTCAGCTGTTAGCCCAATGACAGGTTGTAGCATTAAGGCGATAAGAATACCGCTCAGTGGACATAACAAGGCTCCACTGATACCTATCCTCCATTGTGAAAAGTCGACACTCAGCATCCGTACGCCAAGCGCGAATAGCATTAACGGTATTGAAATCTGTCCGAGCATATCGATAAAGGTTTGCAGAAATACCGGTAGTTCAAAGCCTGAAAGGCTCCAGCCGATGCCTGCAATGGATGATATGATCATCGGCATTTTCAACAGGGCAAAAGGGTTTGTCCGGTGATCCAGCATGTAGATACCGACGGTAAAGTGCAGTAGGTTCTCTACCAGAAATAGGACAACTGCAGCTTGCAGCGCGTGTTCTCCGAAGGCCAGTACGATTAGAGGGATGCCCAGGTTACCGCTGTTACTGAACATCATCGGAGGCAGGAAGGTTTTAACCTGGACTTTGAGTAGCCTGCAGATGGGCCATAGTAGTAAGCCTGATCCCAGAACAATGATCAGGGCCGCTAGTGCCAGTTCCTGATATTCCGCCAGATTGAACGATTTAGCGGATAAGACCGAAAAGATAAGGGCTGGAGTAAAAACATCCATATTAAGGCGGTTTGCCACCGCCATATCGGTACTGACGCGCCTGGCGTAAAAATAGCCGATAGACACAATTGCTACCAGCGGGAACACAGTTAAGAAAATGCGTTCCATCAACGCCAGCGCATCTATACCCATTACCTATTCCATTATGTCGTAACTGGAGTGACAGTTAGTCGAACTCTTTACCTGTCGGTACTACTAAGACAGGGACTTTTGATTCTTTTACAACCTGTTGTGTTGTGTGGCTGTGGAAGCCGAAGCGGTTTTCAGAGCCAAGCACTATCATATCTGCATTGTAGGTGCGGGTCGCATGCATAATCGCATCTGTGTGGTTCCCTTCCTCTACGACGTGCTGGACGTCCAGTTCCACCTGATGATCCAGAGACTGGAGCTCTTCTTCACAAAAGAGTGCGACTCGCTCTTCCATCTGTTTTTTGACTTCATTGATGCCCTGATCGTGCATTTTTTCAATCAATTCTTCAGGTAGATAGTTCTGGATCAGTGCGTGGCCCAGTTCTCCGAGAGGTTCTACAGCATGGACCATAATGATTTTGGCATTGAAGGTATCGGCCATGTTTACGGCATGACGAAATACCGGGCGCGTATGTTCACCTAAGGAAGTGGCATACAGGATAGTGTTAATTTTAGGTAGTGCCATCTCAGAAACCTCCGTTTACATCTCATCGTTACCCGGCAATCAGGTTACTATTCACCTGATTTACAAGGCATAAATGACAATAGCTTATCTGTACAGACAATATATTGTTCCGGCGCACACATTGTACTGATAGTGTGTACTGGCGTTTTGGTGCTTAGCAGCAACCCCGGTGGTGTTTGTGTTTCGGAAGCTTACCAACGCCGGGGTTGAATGTATTTGTCGGATCAAGTTCTTGATAGAAGGATCCAAGCTGCTGCTCTGCTTGATACAGGTGGCCAACATTATGTTCTGCTGGATATTTAGCGCCTTTGTCTTCCAGTAATTCAAGCATCTTCTGTTTAAGTAATTTTGTATTAGCGCCTTTTCTAACGATGTAATCCTGATGGAATACGTGGCAAAGGAAGTGACCGTAATAGAGCGTTGCCAACATCTCCTGCTTAATTTCCGTAGGTAGTTTCTCCACCCAGTCTGGATCGTTTCGGCGCAAAGCGATATCGAGCGCAAGTATGTCGTCTACTTCTTTCTCATGCATAACCTGATAACGAATCGCTGCACCGGCAGCAGCAAAGCGGTGAAGATAGGCTTTTTTCGCTTCGTCACTGGAGCAGCGGAAATATGCTCCCCTGTGTCTATCCTGATCGACGAAGAAGTCGGCCAGATAGCGCTCAGCTTCCTGAATACCATCATCACTCATTTTAAGTATGAGATGGTGTTCATATCGGTCTCGGTATTCCAGTAATCGTTCAGGTAAGCACTGCTTCCATAGCTGGCTGGCAATCTGCATCACCTTGTCAGGTATGTTCTTTGGAAGGAATCCGATCTTATTCAGACTGGCGGTAATGCGGCCCTTTAGCGCAAACAGCTTAGGCATATGTTCTGTGCCAAGATAATTGATTAACAGGAACACATCTTTGCCATATTTCTCTGCGATATTGAATGCGTCACGATGCATGTATTCCGCTACTTCGGGAAGGTTCTCGAACTGACTAAGTATGTCACGTCGTAACTGAGTCAGTTGTGCAGAGTCATTAGTGCCTATGTAAAACACCTGCTCTTGCGCTGCGACTGGATAGGTATCCAACCTGACTGCGAATACGGCTAGCTTACCAGCGCAACCGCTGGCTTCATACAAGCGCCTAGAGTCGGCGTTATAGCGGGCTGGGCTATCTTCATCGATTTCACGAATGCGATCAGTGTATTCCTTGTCGGAAGCAAGCTTCTCTGTAGGTTCCAAATCGTCATCAGTGAAATTCTGCTGTTCGAGATTCGTTAAAATTTCTTCGGGTGTATTGCCGAGGTTATTGATACCTAAGTGGTTGACAAGCTCCAGCTCGCCGGCTTCGTCTATACGGGCGTATAGCGCCAGCTCAGTATATGCAGGGCCTCTTTTAACCAGTGCTCCCCCGGAGTTATTTGCGACGCCTCCCACTATAGAAGCGCCGATACAGGAGGAGCCGATGACTGAGTGCGGTGCCCGGTTCACTGGTTTTAGTTTTTGCTCCAGTGAGTGGAGGGTTGCGCCAGGGAAGCTCAGAATCTGCTTGCCCTGATCCAGCAGGTAAATTGAGGTCATTCGGGTGGTGTTGATTATGACGATATCACGGTCATAGTCACTGCCACTGGGGGTGGAGCCTTCGGTCAGCCCTGTATTGGCTGCCTGCATGATCATTATCTTATCTGCGCCGTGACATGCCTTTAATACCTGCCACTGCTGTAGCAGCGTTGTAGGGAAGATGACAGCCAGGGCGTCTCCTTCACCGGATCGAAAGCCTTTGCGATAGTATTCAGTCTGGCGATCATTGCTATAGATGTTGTCGATACCTACGATCGCTGACAACTGGGTGAGAAATTCCTGATTAGTCATCTGAATTTTTCCGTTGTATGACTGTAGTCTTTCGCTTTGTGGCTTTAAGCCTTTTTATTATCTCGTGCGAGACTATTGATTGAAGGTTGCCCGATCCCAGTTCGGGCAACCTGAGCGTGTGACTTAACTGTATGCGACTGCAGGTAGCCAAAGCACCAATTGTGGCCAGAAGACCAGAATCAACAGGCCGATCAGCTGAAGGATAATGAAAGGGATTACCCCCTTGTAGATATCCGTCAGCTTAACGCCTGGCGGGCATACGCCTTTAAGATAGAACAAGGCAAAGCCTACTGGCGGAGTTAGGAACGATGTTTGTAGTGCCATCGCCACCAACATCACAAACCAAACCAGCTGCGGGTTGTCTACGACTCCATATCCATCGATATTCAGTCCGAGTGCCGAGACAACAGGAGCTAGCAGAGGCAGGATAATCAGGGTGATTTCGATCCAGTCCAGGAAGAAACCAAGTAGGAAAATTACCGCCAGGATAAAGAAAATAATGCCGTAGTCGCCAAATGGCAGCCCGGTCAGGAAGGATTCAATCAGCTCATCGCCGCCGAGTTCACGCAGTACTAACGCGAAACAGGTTGCACCGATAAAGATCGCGAAAATGTAAGCGGTAGTATTTACCGTACCGCCAACGACTTCCTTAAGCACTTTAAAGCTGAATTTCCTGTTATACATTGCCAGTAGCGTTGCGCCAAAAGCGCCTACACCAGAGGCTTCGGTTGGAGTGGCAATACCTGCGAAGATGGAGCCCAGAACGACAAATATGAGTGCCACTGTTGGCAACACAGCTTTCAGGACGTTCATCAGCACGCGCGTATCGACTGGTTTTGCGTCAGCTGGGATAGGAGCAGCTGAAGGGTTTACCAGGCCAACACCGAGTATGTAGAGGATGTAGAATGCGCCAAGCATCAGGCCTGGGAATACGGCACCCATAAACAGATCACCAACAGAAAGTCCCAACTGGTCAGCCATGATAACCAGCATAATGCTCGGAGGGATCAGGATGCCAAGCGTACCAGCAGATGCGATGGTTCCAAGCGCCAGAGGCATGGAGTAACCCTGCTTAGTCATTGCTGGCAGCGACATTACAGCAAGCAAAACAACAGATGCTCCGATGATACCGGTAGAGGCTGCCAGGATAATGCCGATAGCGGTTACGGTGATCGCTAAACCACCACGGACGCGCCCAAACAGCTCTTGCATCGACTGCATCAGTCGTTCAGCAACGCCTGATTTATCGAGCATAATCCCCATGAATATGAACATTGGTAAAGCAACCAATATCCAGTTATCCATTATTTTGTAGAGTCGGTTGACCACCAAACCAAGCGTGGTGTAGTCGAGGCCGGTAATGGTATCCAGATAGATATCCGAGAACTGACCGATAAAGGCAAAAATAATACCGATGCCACCCAGTACCCAGGCGACTGGAATGCCGGTGAAGAGTAGAGCGATGAACGAGAGGAACATCGCAATAACAAGAATTTCATTAATTTCCATTAGTCGTCCCCTCGTACCAGCAGAACGCAATCCCGGTAGAAACGGGAAAATACAGCAAGTGCCAGCAGGATCATGCTGACAGGAATGACACTCTTGATCAGCCAACGCCAAGGCAGGCCGGATGGGGCGTCTGAGTGTTCGTTTATACGCCATGAATCAGCAACAAAATCCAGGCTATGCAGGAATATGATGGTGATAAACGGCAGCACCAGAGTCAGAATGCTGATGATTTCGATGATCCGCTTGGTGCGGTTCCGGAAACGGGAATAGAACAGGTCTACCCGGATATGCGAATTTGTGGTCTGTGCATAAGAGAGACCAACCATAACGCCGAGTGCATAGAGATGCCATTGCAGCTCTTCCAGTATAATGAGGCCGCTGGAAAAACCTTTACGGAGAATGACCTGAAGAATAATGACTGCAACCAGCAGTACATAACACCAACCAACTGTAAGACCGATTCTCTGAACCAGTTTGTCGATCTTATCAGCCAGCGGAACGGGTGGCAGCTTGTCCTGTTGATTCACGGGAACACACCTTTTACTAGCCGACTGGGAATTTCAATGCAAAAAAGGGCGGGATCACCCGCCCTGTTTGCTGTAGAGCTCGTGCTTACTTCTGTTTAGCGCGTGGCAGGAATGCGTTTGCTTCCCACAGGTCGTAACGGCCGCGGAACTCGCTCATGTCGTCCCAAACCTTCTTGAAGAACGGATCAGCAGCTGTTTTCTCTGCGACAACTTCACCCCAAGCTTCTTCGAAAGTCTTCAGCATGGTGTCGTTCCAGTATCGGATCTTCACGCCGTTCTTAGACGCTTGCTCCATTTCTGGGAACTGCATGGACTCACCTTCCGCGATGGAGTTAGTCATGGATGCTTTACAGGTTGTTTCAACAATAGCCTGCTGGCCTTTGCTCATTTTGCCCCAGGTATCTTTGTTGATCAGCAGTTCGAAGACAGTTGCCTGCTGGTGCCAGCCTGGGAAGTAGTTGTACTTAACAATTTTGTGGAAACCGAGCAGCTTATCAACCGCTGGCTGGGAGAATTCAGATGCGTCGATCGCGCCTTTCTCAAGAGCGCCAAAGATTTCACCACCTGGTAGCTGAGTAGTGGATACACCCAGTTTTTCCATTACCGAAGCACCAAGACCGAAGAAGCGCATATTCAGGCCTTTCAGGTCTTCAGGTTTCTCGATTGGCTTAGCAAACCAGCCAGAAGTTTCAGGTGCGTTGATAGCACATGGAATAACTTTTACGTTATAGCCGTTGCTGTCGTACATTTCCTGATACAACTTCAAGCCGTTACCGTAGTACAACCAAGCCATGTATTCACCCGCTTCAGGTCCGAAAGGAACTGAAGAGAACAGTGCTGCTGCAGGAAGTTTACCCTGCCAGTAACCAGCTGTTGCATAACCTGAGTTAACTTTGCCTGAGGATACAGCGTCCAGAATCTCTGGTGGGCTTACCAGCTTGTTCGGCTCGTAAACTTTCATTTTGATGCTGCCATCACTAACCAGTTTCAGCTGCTCTGATACCCACTTGATCGGTGTTCCCAGTGCAGGCAGGTGGGAACCGAAAGCGATTGGGGTTTTCAGCAGAAGCTTGTCTGCTGCCTGGGCAGTCGTGACAGCGGACATCGCAGCAGTGATAACCGCAGCAGAGATCAGGGTCTTGGTGAACTTTTTCATGGGTATCCTCAAGAATCTTACTATTGTTTTTATATGAGGGCTGGTGGCGGGTCATCGTCATCAGCACAAAATGCTTGCCTTGATTGGTATTACCAATTTACCATGGCGTTCATTCGTACTGTATTTTTTTTGTGCAACTATTGTCAACGGTTTTTTAGGGGTATTAAATCAGCCCCCCTGGGAAGGACACCTTAAATCGGGTAGGTGTCGGGCGTACGGGCAGGATTGGTCATGCCAATTCAACTTTATATAAATAATTTGTCTTTCAGTATAGACAAAAAGAATAAAAGTCGAGTGTTGATGTAATGGGTTACCAGAGGGTGAAACAACCAAAAATCTCTGACGTCATCGTGCAGCAGATGGAAGAGATGATTCTGGAAGGGACTCTGAAACCGGGCCAGAAACTACCTCCGGAGAGGGCGTTAGCTGAGCAGTTTGAGGTATCCAGGCCGTCGGTGAGGGAGGCAGTACAGAAGTTGGCCGCAAAGGGGATGCTGGTTAGTCGTCAGGGTGGAGGAAACTATGTCAGTGAAGACTTAGGGCGCTCTTTCTCTGATCCTTTGCTTGATCTGTTCAGCAGCCATCCTGAAGCGCAATACGATCTGCTGGAGTTCCGCCATGCACTGGAAGGGGTGTCGGCATACTATGCGGCTCTCCGCAGCACGGCGGCGGATAAAGCCGAGATTCAGCGTTGCTATGCGGTATTACAGCAGCATCATGATAATGATGAGTTTGAGCAGGAAGTCCATGCAGATGTCGATTTCCACCTGGCTATCGCCGGGGCTGCTCATAACCTGGTGTTGTTGCATATGATGAGGGCGCTTTTTGGTCTTCTTCGTCAGCATATTACTGACAATCTGATGAATATTTATCCCAAGCCTGGGTATCGAGAAAAAATTCATCAACAGCATCGGGTGTTAATGGATGCAGTGTTAGCGGGTGACCCAGAAAAGGCCAGGCAGGCAGCACATCATCATCTGGCTTACGTTGAAGATGCGCTGTTGGAAGGTGAAAAAGAAAGTAGTCGTGTAGAGCGTGCGCTTCGACGTACTGATACTAAGTAATTGGCTTTTTTACTTATTGATAATGCCGGGCTGCTTTTATCTGATAGGCTCCCGGCAAACTCTTGTACTTTTACTACAATCTTCTAGGTAACCCTTTTGTAGTTTCACTACCCCTTTTGCGACCTAAGTAGACACCTTTGTCGTCATTCTGTAGTATTACTACAAAATAATAATGAACGAATCAGGGCGGTTGCAGGTTTCGGTTTATCATTCGGGCCCGCAATCAAAGCTAGAGGGATTACCGCGCTTATCACAAGTGAGTGGAGAAGGTAACGTGCAAGATTACATTGAAGATATTGATCCGATTGAAACTCAGGAATGGCTAGAAGCACTAGAGTCAGTTGCCAAGAACGAAGGTGACGACCGCGCTCGCTTCCTGTTAAAGCAGCTGGGCCAGAAGGCTGCCGAAATCGGTGTTGGTGCCTCAGGTGCTATCACAACCCCTTACCGCAACACGATTGCGTCAAAAGACGAGCAGAGAATGCCGGGCGACCTGTTTATGGAACGCCGCATCCGCTCATTTATCCGTTGGAACGCGATGGCTATGGTTATGCGCGCCAACGACAATGATGAAGGCCTGGGTGGCCACATCTCCAGTTTCTCTTCCTCTGCAACACTTTACGATATCGGTTTTAACTACTTCTTCCGTGGTAATGAAGGAGAGCAGGAATCCGATATGGTGTTCTTCCAGGGCCATATCTCGCCGGGTATCTATTCCCGTGCATACCTCGAAGGCCGTCTGACAGAAGAGCAGATGGATAATTTCCGCCGTGAAGTCGACGGCAATGGTCTGTCCTCATACCCACACCCATGGTTGATGCCTGATTTCTGGCAGTTCCCGACTGTGTCTATGGGGCTTGGTCCAATTCAGGCGATCTATCAGGCGCATGTGATGCGTTACCTGTCTGCTCGTGAGCTGATCGATCGCGGTGATCGTAAAGTCTGGGCTTTCCTGGGCGATGGTGAGTGTGATGAGCCTGAAACACTGGGCGCTATTTCACTGGCTGGCCGTGAAAACCTTGAAAACCTGATCTTCGTTATCAACTGTAACTTGCAGCGCCTTGATGGTCCTGTTCGTGGTAACGGCAAGATTGTTCAGGAGCTGGAAGGTATCTTCCGCGGTGCTGGTTGGAACGTGCTTAAGTGCCTGTGGGGTCGTCATTGGGATCCACTGTTCGAAAAAGACGAGCACGGCCTGCTGCAGAAGCGTATGGACGAAGTCTGTGACGGTGAACTGCAGAACTACAAAGCAAACGGCGGCGCTTACACGCGTGAGCACTTCTTCGGTAAGTACCCAGAACTGCTGGATATGGTTAAAGATATGTCGGATGACGACATTATGAACCTGAACCGCGGCGGTCACGATCCATATAAGGTGTTTGCAGCTTATCACTCGGCGTATAACCACAAAGGCCAGCCAACTGTAATTCTTGCTCAGACAGTTAAAGGTTACGGTACTGGTAAATCAGGTGAAGCGAAGAACGATACCCACTCTATGAAGAAAGTGGCGTTGGATGATCTGAAAGACTTCCGTGATCGCTTTAACATTCCACTGTCTGATGATCAGCTGAAGGATGTGCCTTACTACCGTCCGTCTCCTGATTCTGCAGAGATGAAGTACATGATGGATCGTCGCCAGCAGTTAGGTGGCTTCTATCCTGTTCGTCGAGCGGATTTCCAGAAGCTTGAGTGTCCACCATTGGATGCATTCGCCAGCCAGCTCAAAGAGAGCGGTAAGCGTGAGATGTCCTCTCAGATGGTATTGAACCGAGTTCTGAGTACGCTGGTTAAAGACAAAAATGTTGGCTCCCGTATTGTGCCAATCGTGCCAGATGAAGCTCGTACCTTTGGTATGGAAGGTATGTTCCGCCAGTTGGGTATCTATACCTCTGCTGGTCAGCGTTATGTACCGCACGATCGTGACCAGATCATGTATTACAAAGAATCTAAGACTGGTCAGATTCTCGAAGAAGGTATCAACGAAGCAGGTGCTACTTCTGCGTGGTTGGCGTGTGCGACTTCGTACAGCAATAACAACTGCCCGATGGTTCCGTTTTACATTTTCTACTCCATGTTCGGCTTCCAGCGCGTGATGGACCTGATCTGGGCGGCGGGTGATTCTCAGGCTCGCGGTTTCCTGATCGGTGCAACTTCCGGGCGGACGACGCTGAACGGCGAAGGTCTGCAGCACCAGGATGGTCATAGCCATCTGATGGCGCAGATGGTGCCGAACTGTGTTTCCTACGACCCGACTTACGGCTTCGAGTTGGCGGTTATCGTTCAGGACGGCCTGAGACGTATGTATCAGGAAGGTGAGAACCGTTTCTACTACATCACTACGATGAACGAAAACTACGCTCACCCAGCAATGCCGGCTGGTGCTGAAGAAGGCATCATTAAAGGTATGTACCTGCTGAAAGAAGGCGCTAGCGCTGAGAAGAAAGTTCAGCTGATGGGCTGTGGCACTATTCTGCGTGAAGTAGAAGAAGCGGCTGATATCCTGCGTGAAGACTACGGTATTGAAGCGGATATCTGGAGCACAACGTCTATCAATGAGCTGCGTCGTGATGCTCAGGCTGCTGAGCGTTGGAATATGATGCATCCAACAGAAGAAGCGAAAGTGCCATATGTCACTGAGTGCCTGAAAGACCGTCAGGGTCCGGTAATCGCTTCCACTGATTATATGCGTATGTACGCCGATCAGTTGCGTGAGTACATTCCGGGTAACTTTAAGGTTCTGGGTACTGATGGTTTCGGTCGCTCCGATACTCGCAGCAAACTGCGTGAATTCTTCGAAGTGAATCGCTACTACGTTGTTGTTGCAGCACTGAAAGCGCTGCAGGAAGAGGGCAAGGTTGAGGCCGCTGAGGTCGCTAAAGCCATGCAGAAGTTCAACCTGAATCCGGAGAAGCCGGCCCCTTGGACTGTTTAAGTCCGGGTGGAACTTCTTAAGGCTTAGAACTGGAGGACAACAACGTGAGCAATATCACAATTAAAGTTCCTGACCTGGGTGGCGCTACCGACGTCGATATCATCGAAGTGTGCGTTGCTGAAGGCGATACAATTGCTGAGGGCGATTCTCTGATCGTCCTCGAAACAGATAAAGCATCTATGGATGTTCCTGCTGAGCAGGGTGGTGTAGTAGGTAAATTGCTGCTTAAAGAAGGTGATACCTGTAATGAAGGTGACGCCATTCTTGAGCTGTCTGGTGGTGCAGTAGAGGCGCCGGCAGAAGAGCCGGTAGCAGGAGCTGCTCCAGCAGCTCCTGCTGCGTCGCCTGCGCCTGCAGCTGAGACCGCAGCGCCTGCTGTGGCTTCAGTGGAACAGGTTATGGTTCCAGACCTGTCTGGTGCGACTGATGTAGATGTGATCGAAGTGTTGGTAAACGCTGGTGATCAGATCGCTGAAGGCGATAGCCTGGTTGTACTGGAAACGGATAAGGCTTCTATGGAAGTGCCAGCCCCTAAGGGTGGTACTGTTCAGTCTGTTAGCATCAAAGAGGGCGATACCTGCAATGAAGGTGATCTGCTGTTGATGCTGGAGGTTGCTGGTGGGGCTCCTGTCGCTGAAGCAGCTGCGCCTATGGCGGCTGAGCCGGCTGCTGAGGTTTCGGCTCCAGCTCCAGCTCCAGTGGCTGGTGGTGTTGAAGAGGTGCATGTTCCTGACCTTTCCGGCGCAACTGACGTTGACGTTATCGAAGTGCTGGTTAAGGACGGTGATAGTGTCGAAGAAGGCGATGGCCTGATCGTACTGGAAACGGATAAAGCTTCTATGGAAGTGCCGGCACCAAAAGCGGGTGTCGTTAAGTCGATGAAGATCGCTGAAGGTGGCACTTGTAACGAAGGTGATCTGCTGATGCTGTTGGAAGTTGCGGGTGAGGTTGCTCCTGTAGCGGCTCCGGCGGCTGCTTCAGCACCTGCAGCGGCGCCAGCGAAAGCTGCAACTCCGGCCCCTGCTGCCCCAGCGAAAGCAGAGGCGGCGACGGACCTTGTTGCACTGGATAAGAAAAATCGCTCCGTTCATGCAGGCCCTGCGGTGCGCGCAGTGGCCCGTGAATTCGGTGTAGATCTGACTCTTGTTTCTGGTACTGGTCGTAAAGGCCGTATCCTGAAGGAAGATGTTCAGGCTTACGTCAAATCTGCGCTTAAACAGCTGGCTGAAAAGCCTGCGGCTGCAGCTGTAACTGGTGGTAGTGGTATCCCGGCAATTCCAGAAGTTGATTTCTCCAAATTTGGTGAGATCGAGATGGAGAAGCTGAGCAAAATTGCTAAGGTTACCCGCGACAACATGTCCCGCTGCTGGCTGAACATTCCGCATGTGACTCAGTTTGATGAAGCTGATATCACTGAGCTGGAAGCTTTCCGTAAGTCTATGAAGGATGAGGCAGCTAAAGCGGGTGTGCGACTTACGCCACTGCCATTCATGATCAAGGCGGTTGCTAAAGCGCTGACTGAACATCCGAAGTTTAATGCTTCTCTGCATGCTGACGGCGAGCACATTGTTTATAAGAAGTATGTAAATATCGGCATCGCTGTTGATACACCTAATGGCCTGATGGTTCCGGTGATCAAAGATGCGGATAAGAAGAGCATCTATGAACTGGCGAATGAGGTGATCGAGTTGGCTGGCAAGGCCAAAGATCGCAAGCTGAAGCCAAATGAGATGCAGGGTGCATGCTTCACTATCTCGAGCCTGGGTGGTATTGGTGGTACTGGCTTCACGCCAATCGTTAATGCACCAGAGGTGGGTATTCTGGGTATCTCCAAAGCGGATGTTAAGCCGCGCTGGAACGGTAAGGAATTTGAACCGCGCACTATGTTGCCGCTGTGCTTGTCGTACGACCATCGTGCGATTAATGGCGGGGACGCAGGTCGCTTCCTGACCTATGTGAACAGTCTGCTAAGCGATGTGCGTCGCTTAGCTCTGTAATTTGGAAATCCTTTTCCAAATCCCTTAGCTCACAGGGTCCGATCGGGCCCTGCTTTTTAAGATTTACAAAAGGCGCCTTTGGCGCCTTTTCTGTTTCTGGTGAGCTGCGTATTTCTGGACGAATTAGTCAGCATTGACAGCTAAATAAAAAGGGCAGCTGATGGCTGCCCTTATCTTCATTATTCTATTGATTGGCCTCGTCCAACCGCGTAGTAGAGTAGTCCTGCTGCTCTCGCTTCATCGGGGTTGTAAAGATTGCGCCCGTCGACAATTACCGGGAAACGCAGTTGTTGTTTGAGCCAGTCCAGGTCGATTGCTCGAAAAGCGCTCCACTCAGTGCAGATAACTAGTGCGTCAGCATGTTCGAGCGCTTGTTCTCTGGTATCGCACAGTATGAGTCCTGTTTGATCCGGGTAGAGGCGGCGGCATTCATCCATAGCTTCAGGGTCATATGCTTTTACTTCAGCCCCATGTTGCCACAGGGATTCCATCAGAGTTCTACTAGGAGCCTCGCGCATATCATCGGTGTTTGGCTTGAATGACAGGCCCCAGATGGCAATTGTTTTTCCCTGTAACTCCTGCAGAGCGTTTTGCAGTTTGAGGAACAGGGTTTGCTTCTGATCATGATTAACGGCTTCAACAGCGTTTAAAATCCGGCTGTCATAACCCAGTTGGTCCGCTGTTCTGGCTAGTGCCTGAACATCTTTCGGGAAGCATGAGCCGCCGTATCCGCAGCCCGGATAGATAAAGTGATAACCAATTCTTGGATCTGAGCCGATGCCCTTACGAACTTGCTCGATATCAACGCCCAGTCTTTCAGCAAGCTGCGATAGCTCGTTCATGAAGCTGATCTTAGTAGCAAGCATGGCGTTTGCGGCATACTTAGTCATCTCTGCCGCGCGCACGTCCATAAACATCAGTTTGTCATGATTACGGTTGTATGGGGCGTAGCATTCAGTCATCAGTTCGCGTACCTGCTCTGAATCCGTGCCGACAACGATCCTCGCGCCTTTAGTGAAATCCTCTATCGCCGCACCTTCTTTCAGAAACTCAGGGTTAGAGCATACGTCGAATGGAAGGTCGGCACCGCGCTGCTTAAGCTCGGTTGCTATACGTGTGTGGACCTTTTCGGCGGTACCAACAGGGACTGTAGACTTGTTGATGATTACTTTGTAACTGTCGATATATTGGCCAATTGTTCCTGCGACAGCCAGGACGTGCTGAAGATCAGCGGAGCCGTCTTCATCCGGTGGTGTGCCTACGGCGATAAAAACTAGTTGAGCGCTTTGGATCGCCGCAGCTGCATCGTTGGTGAACGTCAGGCGCCCGGACTCGTGATTCCTTAGAACAAGTGGTTCCAGACCCGGTTCAAAGATTGGGATCTCGCCTCGGTTAAGTTTTTGGATCTTGTTCTGATCAATGTCGACGCATGTCACATGATGTCCTGCGTCAGCGAGGCAGGTTCCGGTTACAAGTCCGACATAGCCGGTGCCGAATACGGTTATATTCATCTTTTGATGCTTCCGTGTCTTGATGTGCACATTGTTGATGTGCGTTTGGCATCTATCTTATTGATAATATTTGCGAAACCACGCGACGTATTGATCAATGCCATCGCTTACAGTTGTTTGTGGCTGATAGCCTACGGCACCAAACAGATTGGCGGTGTCAGCCCAGGTATCAGTTACATCTCCAGGTTGAGCTGGCAGCATATTGAGTGATGCTGACTCACCTGTAGCGTTTTCGATTGCCGTAATGAATTCCATTAGTGGAGTTGGCTGGCCTCGTCCTATATTGAATACTCTGTGGGGCGGGGTTCCAGTAGATGATGTTGGCGGTTTGGCTAAAACCCTTACAATGCCTTCAACAATATCATCGATGAATGTGAAGTCTCTGCTCTGCTTTCCGTGGTTGTACACGTCAATTGGCTTACCGCTTAGGATATCTCGCGTGAACTTAAAGATAGCCATGTCAGGGCGCCCCCATGGGCCATAAACGGTAAAAAAACGTAGCCCAGTCATCGGAATACCGTAAAGGTGAGCGTAGCTGTAAGAGAGCATCTCTCCAGACTTTTTGGTTGCAGCGTAAAGTGATATTGGCTGATCGACCCGATCGTCCTCACTGTAGGGCATTTTTTCATTTAGGCCGTAAACCGAGCTTGAAGATGCGTATACAAGATGCTTGATCTTATGGTGACGACAGCACTCCAAAATATTGGCGTAACCAACTAAGTTTGTCTGGATGTAAGGTTCGGGGTTTTCAATCGAGTAGCGCACTCCTGGTTGGGCGGCGAGATTTATGACGCTGGAGAACTGATGTTGGCTAAAAGCTGATTCAAGTGCTGCTCGATCGGCGATATCGATCTCGATAAAGTGGAAGTTCTCTGAATGGCTCAGCTGATTGAGGCGATCCTGTTTCAGTTGCGGATCATAGTATGGGTACAGATTGTCGATCCCAACAACTTGGTGGCCATCTGTCGCCAAGCGCTGGCATAAGTGATAACCGATGAAGCCCGCGGCGCCAGTTACAAGTATCGTCATGAATTAGCTCTTGGTAGATACAGAAAGGAATCAGGAAAGCGTTATAGCAGACCCGATTCATGTGTAGATTCAACTACCTACACTGACAGTAATTAGTTGGGAAAGTTTATCTGAAAGAGCTGTGCGGGGGAATGCTCGCTGGCGAGCATATCTGCCCGCCAGCGCAGCAAAAATGCAGTTGTTGCTTAGGCGAAATATGCCAGCTTAACAACAAACAGAATTGACAGGATGATGAGCGCGGAGTTTACGTCTTTTACTCGGCCGGTCATCAATTTAATTGCTGTATAGGAGATGAAACCCAGAGCGATGCCGGTAGTGATCGAGAATGTCAGCGGCATAGTGACAGCAGCGATTACTACTGGTGCTGCTTCGGTGATGTCGTCCCAATCTATTTTAACCAGACTATGAGTCATCAAAACTGCGACGAAGAACAGTGCTGGTGCGGTCGCGTATGCCGGGATAGTACCCGCTAATGGCGACAGGAACAGGCAGGCTAAAAATAGGATGGCCACAACTACGGCTGTAAGACCGGTGCGTCCGCCTGCAGCAATGCCAGCACCTGACTCAATGTAACTTGTAGTGGTGGATGTACCCATAACTGCACCAGCCATAGAAGCGGTGGAATCAGCCAGCAGTGCACGGCCCAAGCGCGGGAAGTTACCATCTTTATCCAGCAGTTTGCCCTTTTGAGCAACCGCGATAAGTGTTCCGGAGGTATCAAAAAGGTCGACAAACAGGAATGAGAAGATAATGGCGATCAGGCCGACTTCGAAGGCTCCGGTGAGATCAAGTTCTGCGAATGTTGGCTCAAGGCTAGGTGGTGCAGATACGATACCGTTCAGCTGAACTTCGCCAGCCAATACGCTGATCACTGTCACAGCCAAAATGCCAATCATTACGGAACCTGTAACCTGGCGGTAAAACAGAGCGGCAATGATCAGGAATCCGATGCAGGCCATGAGTGGGCCCCATTCGCTCATACTGCCCAGTGTTACAAAGGTCGCTGGGTTATCAACGACGATTCCGGCGTTTTTAAGTGCGATAAAGCCCAAAAACAGGCCGATGCCTGCGCCGATTCCGCCACGTAGGGAAAGAGGGATGCTGTGGATGATCCACTCGCGAATCTTGAAAATAGAAAGCAGGAAAAAGCAGACGCCGGAAAGGAATACTGCACCCAGCGCTACCTGCCAGCTATAGCCCATCTGGCCGACAACGGTGAAACTGAAAAATGCGTTAAGCCCCATGCCAGGAGCGAGTGCAACAGGGTAGTTAGCCCATAGTCCCATCACCAAACAGCCAATTGCAGCTGCAACACAAGTGGCAACGAAAACTGCACCCTGATCCATACCGGCAGCTGCCAGCATGCTTGGGTTTACGAAGATGATGTAGGCCATTGTCAGGAAGGTCGTGAAACCCGCGACAATCTCCGTTCTCACGGTAGTGTTGTGCTCTTTGAGCTTAAATAGCTTTTCCAGCATGCCGGCTTTTCCGTTCTAGTTGAACTTGAAGCCGCGCATTCTAACTTAGGTTATATCAAATGGGTATATGAAAGTTTATGTCATGCGATTTTTTCGATGTTAGCTGCGAGTTTGCACCAAGTTGTGGCACTAACTAGGGGGGATCGACGATCTTTTACCGCTTGTTAAAGAGTCATGTGGAACACTTTGTTGTCTGTTTTTGCCGGGTGTTGATGTCTGCTTGGCTGGGTATAATTGCACCCACTTTTTGATGTTAGGTAGTTTTAGGTGATTGATTCTTCATTCTTTTATACCTTCGCGATGGTTTTTGCTGCGGAGTTTGGTGATAAGTCCCAATTAGTGTGTATGGCGTTAGCAGCGCGTTATCGGGCAGCCCCGGTTTTATTTGGTACGGTTCTGGCTTTTGTATTACTGAATCTTCTGGCTGTCAGTGTCGGTGGCGTTATCGCTCAGTGGGTACCGCAGGACCTGTTGTTGTTACTGGTCGCAGTTATGTTTGGCTGGTTTGGCGTAAAAACATTGCGAGCAGATGATGACGATGAGGACGATAGTGGCAGCGCTGTCGGTCGTAGCCTGATTCTGTCGGTAATGGTGCTTATGTTTATGGCTGAGCTGGGAGATAAAACACAGTTGGCTGTAGCGGGGCTTGCGGCAGTTGAACCAGTGATTTGGGTATGGTTTGGTGGGACTCTGGCTTTAGTGTTGACCAGCACCATCGGTGTGATTGTGGGGCGAACATTGCTGCAGAAAGTACCGGTTGTGTGGCTTCATCGGATAGGCGGTGGCTTATTTATTTTGTTTTCCTTACTTGCACTCTGGCAGTGGGTGCAGCTTTCCGCTGTTGTATCCCCTTAAGGTCGAGTAGTTGATAAAAGAGCGACCGCTTACACTCCAGTGCTGATATGAGGGTAAGAATATGATTGCGTTACTTTGGCTGCTTGGTTTTCAGTTGCTCGGTGAGTTGGTTGTGGTTCTGCTTGATATGCCTGTGCCAGGTTCTGTGGTCGGTATGCTATTGCTGCTTGTTGCGTTGGTACTACGGGGTGGGGGGCCTGACGAGCTTGAAAATGGTGCAATGAAAGTGTTGTCGTTTTTGCCTTTAATGCTTGTTCCGGCAGGAGTTGGACTAATGCAGTATTTGGATGTCATTGCGGAAAACGGTCTGGTCATTCTGGCTGCTCTGTTCGTCAGTACGCTAATCACTATGTTCCTTGTTGGAGGAATGTTAAAAAAGCACAGTACTGTAGGGGATAAGCAAGATGTCGGGTGAGTTCGATCAGTTGATCAATGGTCCTCTATTGTGGGTGTTGCTGACCCTGGTTGCTTATCTGCTGGCGCTATTGCTTCATAAGCGCTTTAACGGAAATCCCCTGCTTCATCCCGTCCTGGTATCGCTATCCGTTATCATCGTTGTCCTTTTGGTTTCTGGTCTCTCTTATGCGGAGTATAAAGAAGCGACTGAGCCTCTCTCCTTTATGCTGGGGCCTGCCATTGTTGCTCTGGCTATCCCGCTTTATAACAATTTGAGTAGGGTTAAGGAGCTGTTATTACCGTTGCTCGTCGCAATGGCAGTAGGGGCAACGACAGCTATGGCTGTTGCAGTAGCTATTGGCTATTGGGGTGGTTTGCCTGATCCGGTGTTGATCGCAATAGCGCCAAAATCGGTAACCTCGCCGATAGCAATAGAGGTGGCGGCGAAGTTGGGAGGCTTCTCATCTTTGGCTGCCGGTTTAGTGCTGGTAACTGGTGCAATGAGTTGTATGTTGGCCCCGCTAGTATTCAAACTTCTGAAGTTAGATGATCCCGCGGCCAAAGGCTTTGTTTTAGGTGTATCCGGTCATGCGATGGGGACCGCGTTTGCGTTCCAGTATGGCGCTGTGGCCGGTGCTTTCGCGGGGTTGGCGATGGGTGTTACCGGGGCCTTTACTGCTTTTCTACTTCCGCTGCTGTGGTCTTTGATCTGAGACCATATATTTTGCTAATTGATTAATCCGCTGGTCGTGGGTAAAGTGCGCGGCTGGTCAATTGACAGACAAAGAATTTACAGGGTGATTTTCGAGCATGACTCCGTTAGAGCGATATAAAAGGGATCTGGAACGGGATGACTTTAGTTACGATCCGGCTCAGGAGATGGCCATTAAACACTTGCAGCGCCTGTATGATGATCTTACGGCGGTGCCGGCAGAGCCCAAAGAGGGCTTAGTAAAGCGGTTTAGTAGCAAATTCCGAAAATCGAAGCCTGTTGAGCCTTGTCAGGGTTTGTACTTCTGGGGAGGAGTAGGGCGCGGTAAAACGTATCTGATGGATACCTTTTACGACAGTCTTCCTTTTGAGCAGAAGATGCGAACTCATTTTCACCGTTTTATGCAGCGGGTGCACGCTGAGCTGAAACAGTTAGATGGCGTTAAGAATCCGCTGGTCGAAATCGGCAAAAAATATGCTGCTGAAACTAAGATTATCTGTTTCGATGAGTTTTTTGTTACTGATATTACAGATGCAATGATTTTGGGTGGTCTGCTGGAGCAGCTCTTTGCTAATGGTGTTTCTCTGGTTGCGACCTCTAATATTGTACCTGATGGCCTGTATAAGGATGGTTTACAGCGCGCCCGTTTCCTACCAGCAATTGCTTTGTTGAATCAGTACACCGAAGTGGTAAATGTTGATGGTGGTATCGACTATCGCTTACGTACCCTTGAGCAGGCGGAGCTATATCACTATCCGTTGGATGCAGAGGCGGATGTTAGCCTGAATAAGAGTTTTGAAGGGCTTGCGCCTGATTTGGAAGAGGTTGTAGAAGCACAAGTTCTGGATATTAATGGCAGGGGCATCAAATCACGGCGTTGTTGTGAAGATGTCGTTTGGTTTGACTTCCCGGACATTTGTGAAGGGCCGCGATCACCACACGACTATATTGAGCTAGCAAAAGAGTTTCACGCGGTGCTGGTTTCCAATGTGCCTCAGTTAGGGCGCAAGAACGATGATGCCGCGCGTCGGTTTATCAATATGGTTGACGAATTTTACGATAGTGGTGTGAAGCTGATTATCTCTGCCGAAGTGCCAATCCATGAGATCTATTCTGAAGGGCGGTTGGAGTTCGAAATAGAACGTACCCAGAGCCGTTTGTTGGAGATGCAGTCTCATGAGTATCTGGCGCGAGAACACCGCGCCTGATCGCGGTATCGGTCTCCTTAAAATAAATGCGAATTCCAGTCGCATTTCCAAATTTGTTCTACTATAATTCGCGCTCCCATATTTGGGGATTGTGAGTTGTTCGAAGTTGGAACAACAAATAATTATAAGTTAGGCCGGGATCGTTTCTTTACTGAGGACGTGATGAGGTCTAAGTAATTAAGGTAAATTCAATGAAAACTTTTGTTGCTAAACCAGCCGAAGTAAAACGCGACTGGTATGTAGTAGACGCAGAAGGCCTGACTCTGGGTCGTCTGGCTACTGAAATTGCACGTCGTCTGCGTGGTAAGCATAAGCCGGAATACACTCCGCACGTTGACACTGGCGACTACATCGTAGTTGTAAACGCTGAAAAAGTTGCTGTAACCGGTAACAAGCGTAAAGATAAAGTTTACTACCGTCATACTGGCTACCCAGGTGGCCTGCGTGAGACTACTTTCGAGAAAATGATCGAAACTCACCCAGAGCGCACTATCGAGCTGGCTGTTAAAGGCATGCTGCCTAAAGGTCCTCTGGGCCGTGCGATGCACAGCAAGCTGAAAGTATACGCTGGTGCTGAACACCCGCACACTGCTCAGCAGCCACAAGAACTGAACATCTAAGGGGAAGGCAGATATGTCAATCACTCAGTATTACGGTACTGGTCGTCGTAAGACTTCCGCAGCTCGTGTATTCCTGCGTCCAGGCACTGGCAAAATCACTATTAATAACCGCACTATCGAAGAGTTCTTCGGTCGTGAAACTGCTCGCATGATCGTTCGTCAGCCACTGGAGCTGACTGAGAATGTTGAGAAGTTCGACGTTATCGTTACCGTTAAAGGTGGTGGTAGCTTCGGTCAGGCGGGTGCGATCCGTCACGGTATCACTCGTGCGCTGATGGAGTATGACGAGACTCTGCGTCCAGCTCTGCGTGAGGCTGGCTTCGTTACTCGTGACGCTCGTATGGTTGAGCGTAAGAAAGTGGGTCTGCGTAAAGCGCGTAAGCGTCCTCAGTTCTCCAAGCGTTAATCCGTCTCTGTACAGATTTCGTAAAAACGCCCGGGTCCCTGTGTCCCGGGCGTTTTTTTATGTCTGCGGGAAGTGATTTTTGTCGTTGGTGTCAGGTCAATACTTAGTCGCAAATGGGGCAAAAACAGTAGATATCTCCTTGTAAGAGGTGGGTATTTTCTTTACCATTTGGCGCATTTTAAAAATCCGTATTTCTGTGGTTTTTTATACTGAGCGATCAGGCAATGCATGTGATTTCTGCATGGTTTGCTGATCGAATGAGGGGAGAGAAACTTAATGAGCAATGACGGCGTGAACAAGGGCCGGCGTCGACTCCTGCTGGGCGCAACATCCGCCCTGGGTGCAGTAGGAGCCGTAGGTGCTGCAGTCCCGTTCGTAGCTTCCTGGAATCCGAGTGCTAAGGCTAAAACAGCTGGTGCGCCGGTGAAAGTGGATATCAGCAAGCTTGAGCCTGGTCAGCAGACTATCGCTAGTTGGCGTGGTAAGCCGGTTTGGATTATCAAACGTGGCGATGAAGCACTGAAAAACCTGGACGCTATTCCGGCAAGTAATCTGCTGGATGGTGATTCTGCAGGTTCTATTCAGCCAGGATACATCCCGGGCGACGCCAAGCGCTCTCTGCGTGATGATATCGTGGTACTGGTTGGTATCTGTACTCACCTGGGTTGCTCGCCAACCTATCGTCCAGAGATTGCCCCGGAAGATCTGGGCGCTGACTGGGTTGGTGGTTTCTACTGCCCATGTCATGGTTCCCGTTTTGACCTGGCAGGTCGTGTACTGAGCGGTTCGCCAGCACCTACTAACCTGGTGGTTCCACCTCACTCATACCTGGATGACAATGTGATCCTCGTAGGTGTCGATCAGGAGGCTGCGTAATGGCTGGTTACCGTAATAAAGGCAATCCTGGCCTGATGGGCTGGATTGATGATCGTTTCCCTGCGACAGCAATGTGGGAAGATCACCTGTCAAAATACTATGCACCGAAGAACTTCAACTTTTGGTATTTCTTCGGCTCCCTGGCACTGCTGGTGCTGGTAAACCAGATCCTGACCGGTATCTGGCTGACTATGAACTACAACCCAAGCGCAGAAGGTGCGTTTGCATCCGTTGAGTTCATCATGCGTGACGTCGAATACGGCTGGTTGCTGCGTTATATGCACTCCACTGGCGCCTCTGCATTCTTCGTGGTCGTTTATCTGCACATGTTCCGCGGCATGCTGTACGGTTCTTACCGTAAGCCTCGTGAGCTGGTGTGGATCTTCGGTATGACCATCTACCTGGCGCTGATGGCGGAAGCTTTCATGGGCTATCTGCTGCCATGGGGACAGATGTCTTACTGGGGTGCTCAGGTAATCGTTTCCCTGTTCGCTGCGGTACCAGTGATTGGTCCTGAGCTGGCTGAGTGGATTCGCGGTGACTACCTGATCTCTGGCGCTACCCTGACTCGTTTCTTCGCGTTGCACGTTATTGCGTTGCCGATCGTGCTGCTGGCGCTGGTTGTGCTGCACATCATCGCGCTGCACGAAGTGGGTTCTAACAACCCAGATGGTATCGAAATCAAGGAAAACAAAGACGAGAACGGCGTACCGCTTGATGGTATCCCATTCCACCCTTACTACAGTGTCAAAGATATTGTAGGTGTGGGCGTATTCCTGTTCGTATTCTGCTTCGTAATCTTCTTCTTCCCAGAAGGTGGTGGTTACTTCATTGAAGCACCTAACTTCGAACCTGCGAACCCGCTGAAGACCCCTGAGCATATTGCTCCTGTTTGGTACTTCACGCCATTCTACGCAATGCTGCGTGCGATTCCGCCAATCGCTGGCTCTCAGTTCCCAGGTGTTGTTGTAATGGGTGGTGCGATAGCGATCCTGTTCGTTCTGCCTTGGCTGGACCGTAGCCCGGTTAAATCCATTCGCTACAAAGGTATCTTGAGCAAGATCTGGTTGGTTGTCTTCGCGGTTAGCTTTGTAATCCTGGGTTACCTGGGTGTGGTGTCTTCCACTCCGATGCGTACCCTGGTTGCACAGATCTGTACTGGTCTGTACTTCGCGTACTTCATCCTGATGCCGTTCTACACCAGAATGGAAGCAACTAAACCAGTTCCGGAAAGGGTTACAGGCTGATGAAAAAGTTTCTCATTGCAATTGTAATGGCTGCGCTGCCTGTAATGGGTAATGCAGCAGGCGCTAAGGTGCCACTGGAAGACATCGATATCGATCTTGAAAACCATGCTTCTCTGCAGCGTGGTATGAAGACATTTGTTAACTACTGCCTGGGCTGTCACTCCGCTGAGTTTCAGCGTTATGAGCGCGCGGCTCAGGACCTGGGTATGCCGAACGAGCTGGTTGAAGAGAACCTGATCTTCGGTACCCATAAGGTGGGTGAACAGATGACGATCGCTATGGATAAGAAAGACGCTGCTGGCTGGTTTGGTGCTCCACCTCCAGACCTGACGCTTGAAGCGCGTCTGCGTAAGCCAGAGTGGATCTACACTTACCTGAAGAGTTTCTACGTTGACCCAAGTCGTCCATGGGGCGTTAACAACGTAGTCTTCAAAGACGTTGGTATGCCTAACGTACTGGAAGGCCTGCAGGGTAAGCAGACTCTGCATTGCTCTAAGGAAGAGTTGTTGAGTGGCGAAGTTCTGATCGATCCGCTGACCAATGAGCGCAAGAACGAATGTCTGAAATCAGACGGTTCTGGTAGCATGTCAGCAGAAGAGTTCGATAAGACTGTCTACGATCTGGTAAACTTTATGGCATACATGGGTGAGCCATCTCGTGTTGAGTCCGAGAAGCTGGGTATCAAAGTACTGATCTTCTTGTTTATCTTCACAATCTTCGCTTACCTGCTGAAGAAAGAGTACTGGCGCGATATCCACTAAGCTATCGTAGTTCATTGCTTTATTCGATACGCGGCTCGTTACGGGTCGCGTATCTTTTCGTTTTTAATGACATCAGTTTTTAGGGGGTTTATCGATGGGAGTTGTGGCAAAGCGTTCTTCCATGACCTTTTACTCAAATGGTGAAGACCATTACAGCCATAGGGTTCGTATTGTTCTGGCTGAGAAGGGGGTTGCGGTTGAGGTAATTGACAGCGACGTTAATGACCTACCGGAAGATCTGGTGTCCCTCAATCCATACAATAGCCTGCCGACTTTGTTGGATCGCGAGCTGGTTCTGTATGAGCCAAACGTGATGATGGAGTATCTGGATGAGCGTTTTCCTCATCCGCCACTGTTGCCGGTTTATCCGGTAGCGCGGGCTGAAAGTCGTCTTTATATCTACCGTATTCAGCGTGACTGGTGTGCTCTTGCGGATCGTCTGCTTGAGAATACTGAAGATATGGATGTGCTGGATGAGGTACGTAAGCAGCTGCGTGATAGTCTGGTTGCTGTTGCACCGGTGTTTGCTGAGAAAGACTTCTTCATGAGCGAAGAGTTCACGCTGGTTGATTGCTGTCTTGCTCCACTGTTGTGGCGTTTACCAATCATGGGTATTGAACTACCGGAAGAGCAGTGCAAACCGTTGCTGAAGTATATGGAAAGCCTGTTCGCTCGTGATGCTTTCCAGGAGAGTCTGTCCGAAGCAGAGCGTGAAATGCGCGACTAATCGGCATGTCTGTTTTTTAAAGGGATGAAGCTGGCTTCATCCCTTTTTTGTTTTTAAATTGGAATATTGCTCATTTTAGGGCTGTAGCCGATGTTTTTGCTGGGGTGAATAAATGAAGCCGAGTCGTCCTTATCTGGTGGCAGGGTTGTATGATTGGATACTGGATAACGATTGTACGCCGTATATCGTTGTCGATGCCGAAGTTAAGGGGGTGATGGTTCCTGAGCAGTTTGTTCAGGATGGACAGATTGTACTGAATATCACACCTGGAGCTGTTAGGGATCTGAGTCTTCAGGGCGATGCGATCTCGTTTAATGCGCGTTTCGGCGGTGTGCCGATGAACGTGTATGTTCCTTACGTAGCCCTGCTTGCAATCTATGCGAAAGAGAATGGTATGGGTATGGGATTTGGTATGGAGCCCGGTGCTGAGCTTTATCTGGAAGTTGATGAGGTCGAAGAGCCTGAAGTAGCGGAGGTCGAAGATACTTCTGAGATACCAGAGCCGGATCGACCTAAGAAAGGGCGGCCCTCCTTAAAAGTCATCAAGTAATAAAAAAGGGAGCCTGGGCTCCCTTTTTTATTACTTGATCGTATCAACGATTTACATACTCAAAGACCTTAACAATCTTTTGTACGCCACTGACTGACCGGACGATGTTAACTGCGGCGTCAGCCTCAGATGAAGATACCAGTCCCATCATGTATACAACGCCGTTTTCGGTTACCACTTTAATTCTACCGCCCTCTACCTGTTCGTTGGCTAGTAGTTCAACCTTAATGCGGCTGGTGAGGTAGATGTCGTTTGACTTAACGATTGTTGATACAGGGCCGGAGACGGTAAGTTCGTTATGTATCTTGCGAACTTTTCGTACCTGATTGGCAATATTTTCAGCTTCCTGACGAGAGGCGTCAGAGGGAACCTGGCCAGTTAGTAGAACGACACCGTTATAACTGGTAACAGCAATGTTGGCGTTGCGGAGTTCTTCGGAGCCTTTGCTGATGTTGACCAGGGCTTTGTTTTCGATCACTTCATCTTCAACGTAGCTGCCCCAGGTGCGGCTGCCGGTGTCTTCGGCGATTGGCTCTTCAGAGGTGGCGCTGATGATAGAGGCGCAGCCTCCGAGGGTTAGTGCGGCACCGATAGTAACGGAACAGGCAATAGTTTTTAGCGCTTTCATCCAGGTCAGGCTCCAAACAATTGATAGTCAATCAGGTCGCACAGGCTGTGGATAACCAATAGGTGTGCGCCATGAATAAGTGCATCATCATCCGATGGAATGCAGATTTCGATCTCGTCGGGGGATAGCAGTGCGGTCATGTTGCCGCCATCGTGTCCGGTCAGGGCGATGACGCACATTTCACGATCATGTGCTGCCTGGATCGCCTGGACCATGCTGTTTGAGCGCCCGTCTGTGGATATTGCCAGCAAAATATCGCCTGGTTGTCCCAGCGCTTGAATTTGCTTGGAATAAACCTCACTAAAACTACTATCAGCAGATATGCCGCTCAGCACGGACGCATCAGCCGCTAGCGATATGGCTGGCAACCCCGGACGTTCGTGATGGAATCGGTTGAGCAATAATGCACAGAAGTGCTGCGCTAAAGCGGCGGAACCGCCATTACCGACACATAAGATCTTACTTTCATTGACCAGGCAGTGGAGTAACAGTTCACCGGCATCGGCGATTGTTGGAGTGTAATGCTCAATTGTATGGGCATTAATATCCATTGAGTTGTGAAACTGACTGACGATACGGTCTTCTAGCTCCATCCGCTTTTTCCGGTCCTCAAATTATGAATGCGTCTTTATACCACAGAGGTGGCTGATTGGCAGAATTTGTTTCAAAAGCAATGACATCGAAGCGGCAGTTACGTTGATTGTGTTGTAAATGCTTACTTAGAAACCATTCGGCGGTCGCAATGATTTTGCGTTGTTTTCGATAGTCGACTGAGCCGGCTGCGCCACCAAAACCTTTGTGGCTGCGCAGACGGACTTCGATAAACACCAGTGTTTCACCATCAAGCATAATCAGGTCGATTTCACCGAACCTGCAGCTATAGTTCTCGGTGATCGCTCTCAGGCCTTGTTGCTGGAGCCACTGTTTGGTGTGTATTTCGGCTTCCTTGCCGGTAGTGGTATCGCTTTCCACATGGCTGTCCTTGTGTTTATTGTGCGAGGTGGGGGCTACCCTCCTGGAATACTGCCCATGGCATATCGCGCGAGATACGTCCATTGCCTTGTTCAATGTGCAGAACGCCTGTCTCACCCTTAATCCGAGCTTGTGGGCTCGCCTGCATCTGTTGCAGATATGGGTAGACGTTATAAGCATCGATGCCTAAGGCGTAAAGACGGCCAGAGCGCTGGCTGGTGTCCTGGCGTGTCTGGCTCAGCTGGAGCTTAAAGCGTGAAGGAGGCTCCAGTACCCAAGGTATGTCAACAAACTGGACCTGATTCAAATCGATGTCGCCAGCAGGATTGGCCAGGCCAGAATAGATCTGGGAGGTGGCATAGACCGGGACGTCACCAGCGTAATGGAAGGCGAGTGTCGGCTTGATCTGTCTTGCATCCAGCGGGCGGGCAGCAAGAAATACTGCCTGCACGTCTTTACGGCGGCGCTCTTCAAATTCGAGCTTCTGACCCAGAATCTTACGTACTTGCAGGTAGCGCTCTTTACTCTTGTCAGTTGTCAGTAGTTTGCTGACGGGTGCGGAGTAGTCACTTTCGTTGCCAAAGGAGACGCTGCCAACGACCAGGCCGCCTAACGCCTCGAACTGATCGGCAAAAGCATCTGCTGAGCGTTCGCCCCAGATCGCCTCAGGGGCGATGATCAGTGCGCGACGATGGCCGTCCTGCCAGATCTTCTCAGCGGCAGCTCTGGCTTCATCTTCCGCGCTGAGACCGAGCTGATAAAGATTGCTGCTGTTACTTGCGCCTGAGTAGTTGAGAGCTAGTACTGGCACGGGAAACTGGAAGCTGCCCAGCGTGCGGACATAGTTCTTATCAAGCGGGCCGATTACCAGATCAAGTTGCTTATCGGTAATCACCTGTTGTAACTGTTGAGCTGTAGTGACCAAGGTCGAGTCGATCAGCTCGATCTGGGGAGTCGGTTGGCCAGACTGCTGTGCTTCGAAGTAGGCCGTCATAAAACCATCGCTGATCAGCTGGGCTGGTTTAGCCAGTTTGCCGCTTTGTGGCAGCAGGAGGCCAATGCGATTAGCTTGAAGTCTTTTGGCACCGATTAGTTGCGCAACGCTGGTAGGCGGGGTTGCAGCGGCAGGGTGTGATTCCCAAAGCTGTTTCCATTCAGCTAATAGTTGGTGTTGCGAAGCAATGTCGGTTGCTGAACGAAGTGACTGTTCCAGTTCCAGCCAGCCTTGTTCGAAGTAGCTAGCTCGGCCGCTCTGTATGGTGTCACGAAGCTGCTGGTCAGACAGTTTATTCAACGTGATCCAAATCTGATCATGCCACTGTTGCTGTTCTGCTGGTGTTGACAGCTGGGCGATTGATACCAGCTCTTTAAGTGCTGCGAGAGTATCGTCCTGCTGGTTGTATGCTTCTGCACGCAGTTGGCTCAGCTGAATTCGTTGTGCTGCAGGTAGTGGCTCAGTCGTTGGCATTTGTGCCAGGACATTCAATGCCTGCTGGCTGTCCTGGCGTTCAAGAGCCGCTTCAGCCTTAAGCTTGGCAATGTTAAAGCGCAGGCTCGGTGGTAGCAGAGCGATGTCGACATCCTTGAGGATCAGGATAGCGTCCTGACGACGCCCCTGGGCGATCAGGTATTGCGCAGCTTCAGCTTTCAGGCTGGCTGCCTTAATAGGTGGAGCGCCTTCTGCTTGCTGTAGCAGCTGCTCTACTCGATCCTGTTTTTTAGCTGTCGTCGGCTTGCCGGGCTGGAATCCCGGGCCTGTACAACCTGCAAGGACTGCGGCGATAGTCACTGCAGTCAGAGACAGACGTAGTCTATTCATCATATACTCTGTCACCCTGTAAACGGATGGATAACCATGTCAGAAGCGGTTCTATATATTGTTGCAACGCCAATCGGCAATCTGGAAGACCTGACTCCAAGGGCTCAAGATGTGTTGCAGTCCGTTGCGATCATTGCAGCAGAAGATACCCGCCACAGTGCACGCTTAATGGCGCACTTTAACATTAAAACGCCGATGATTTCAGTGCATGAGCATAACGAAAGGCAACGAATTGATAAAATTGTCGAATTGTTGTCTTCCGGGCAGAGTGTTGCGCTCATTTCTGACGCTGGAACTCCGCTTATTTCCGATCCTGGGTTTGTTATCGTTCGCGCTGTGCGTGATGCAGGATTCAAGGTGTCGCCGGTACCTGGCTGCTGTGCTTTCGTAGCTGCTCTTAGTGCAGCAGGGCTGCCGTCCGATCGCTTTATTTTCGAAGGTTTTTTGCCTGCGAAGTCCGGTGCGCGTCAGCAGGTACTGGAGCAGTTTGCGGAAGAAAGCCGTACGGTACTGTTCTATGAGTCTACCCACCGCATTGAAGACTCGGTAGCTGATATGCTGCAGGTGTTTGGTGAAGAGCGTTTCGTGGTGGTGGCGCGGGAGCTTACCAAGACGTTCGAGACTATTCATGGTGCACCGGTAGGGGAGTTGCTTGAGTGGTTGCGCGCGGATCATAATCAGCGCAAAGGTGAATTTGTGGTATTGGTAAAGGGTGTCGAGTCTGCTGCCAGATCTGATGGTCTGGATGCCGAAGCGGAGCGTGTCTTAGATATCCTGCTGTCTGAGCTCTCGGTCAAGCAGGCCTCTGCATTGGCTGCGCAAATTACAGGTGTGAAAAAGAAACAGCTGTATCAGGCAGCTCTCGATAAACAAAAGTGAGCGTTATCCGGTAATACTGGGTAAGAATTGCTTGCTGTCTCTGTGTTTGCTGGTATCCTTCCCCGCGAAGAGATCGCCAGACAGTCGCCGCCTCTTTTGAGGGGGAGGAAAGTCCGGGCTTCACAGGGCAGGGTGCCAGATAACGTCTGGGCGGCGCAAGCCGACGGAAAGTGCAACAGAGAGTATACCGCCTAAGCATCTTCGGATGCCGGTAAGGGTGAAACGGTGCGGTAAGAGCGCACCGCGTGGGTGGCAACATTCCACGGCGATGGTAAACCCCACCTGAAGCAAGACCAAATAGGGACCCATTACGGCGTGGCCCACGCTGGGTCCGGGTAGGTCGCTAAAGATATGCGGCGACGTATATCGTAGATGAATGACTGTCCACGACAGAACCCGGCTTATCGGCGGTCTCTTCAACTATTTCTTTTGATATTTCAACAGGTTACGGATGGCTTGTTGAGGTATTAATAGATGGTACATAGACAGGTACATAACCGATATCCCTTCATTGTCCTTCGCGGACGAACTTACTATTTCCGCTTTGCTTTTCCGTTGCATCTACGCAAGCTATGCCCGTGGTTGCCTGTGGAGGTTAAGCGTAGCCTTCGAACTGCGTCCTTCTCTGAAGCTGTCGCGTTAGTTGAAGCGAAGCTTCCGCTGATCAATCTTCTGAAGCGTTGCCGTGATAGTGATCAGGTAGAGCCTCTATTTACCCGTCTTACCGACTTTACGGAGCAGTTTAGTGAATGGGTTAGTAAGCAGTATGAAGTCCTCTCAGTCCTCCTGAAGCAGTCAGATTCGAATTCTCAGTCGTCTAAACGTAAAGAGCTTCTACCTTCTGCACCAAGGCTTGAAACGGTCTGGAAGGACTTTCTTCAAAAGCGTAAGTGGAACAAGCGTAGGGCCGATCAGAATCAGCGTACGTTTGATAATCTGCGCTTCTTCTTAGGAAATGTACCCGTCAACCGAATTAAAAAGTCGGACATTAAGAAGGCGCTAGAGTCTATTTCAATGCTTCCTGTTCGGAACAAGAAACCTTATTCGAGGATGACCATTAAGCAGTTGTCGAGGCTTGATGTTCCTGCGGAAGACCTCCTTTCAAGTAAGTCGGTCCGTGAACACTTGAAGTTAGCTCAAGGTATCTTCAGTAGCTACCTTGTTCGGGAAGTTGATTTGCTTGCTAGTTCGCCCACCGAGGGGGTTAGATGGGAGGTCCAGAATAATCGATACGCAAGCGTGACCGATGCTCAAATAAGGGATGTTCTGAGGCGATCTGTAAGCAAGCCTGAATGGTTTCAATGGTTCTTGAGGTTAGCAGTATATAGTGGGGCGAGAAGGTCTGAGATAGCTTCTCTGAAGGGGGCTGACTTTAAGTTGTGTTCTGATACTCATCGTTATTACTTTGTAATTCATAAAGGCAAAACACAGGCAGCTAGAAGGGTTGTTCCTGTCCATGCGAAACTAATTGAAGACGGGTTACTTAATTGGATAGGTGATAGTGAAGACTTGCTGTTCCCAGTGGCTTCCACGACACCAAACCGGGTGACCGAAAACTTCGGTAGCTTGTTGGATGAACAGGTTAATGACATTGGTGAACGTATTGTTTTCCACTCAGTACGTCATACGTTTATTACGAAGGCTAGGGCAACCGCTTTAAACACTGCTTTAATCCAACAGGTGGTAGGGCATGAGAAGTCAGGTGCGGGTGTTACTGATAGGTACACTCATACCTTCCAGATGAAAGATGTGCTGCCTGTGGTTGATGTGATCGATTATGGTGAGAGTGGATGATTAAGGTTGGTAGTAGCGTTAAACGGTTTGGCCTGTGGCTCCTGTATTAGCTAGAGAGTTTGCCTGTTCATTTAGTCGGTTGCCATCATGTGCTTTGACCCGTTGAGCACTAATGTCATGCTCAGAGCTTAGTTTGTCTATCTGCATCCAAAGGTCAGTGTTTGCAAAGGGTTGGCCTTGGGAGGTTTTCCAGTCTTTGGCTTTCCAGCCCGTTAACCATTCTGAAAGGCCCTTCTGAAGATACTTACTGTCGGTGTATAGGTTAACTGTCAGTGGTATCTTCAGAGCTTCTAGTGCCTTTGTAGCGGCTGTAAGTTCCATGCGCTGATTGGTGGTGTCGGGGGAATGACCAGCAATATGAAGCTGTCTATTGTTTGGGTTGATCAGTATTGCACCCCACCACCGGGCGAAGGCCCCTTTCGTTCATTTCTTTTACAGATAGTTGCAACGTAAATCGTAATCACTAGGTCCCCTCATCCTTCCTAACTAATTGATATGTCAAGGCTTTCATGATTATGTTCCTGTTATGAAGTTAAAGTTTTCTATAAGTGTCATTAGTGATGGTTGTAGTGTGCTTTGACTCATTGGACTTAGATACCTCCTTCCAAATAACACCTTTATAGGTCAGATGCTTAAGTGTTCTACTTAGTCGTAGTCGATGGTAGGTGAGTGGCCTAGCTCAGCTGAGTAGAAGCGAGTCATACATGCTCTAAGGTAGTCTTTGTAGTGGTTCAATGAACCCGGACACCGATTTAGGTGGTAAAGTCACCGCCTTAGAAGAGGTGTTCAATGACCAGAAAGCGTCGATCATATAATCCTG